>Ga0065718_1002360_pt1 | contig 16361 bp, 18 predicted proteins | sample GBSCel77sediment_2_FD_59105 | JGI IMG/M metagenome (GOLD analysis project Ga0065718, IMG submission 59105) | Hot spring sediment microbial communities from Great Boiling Spring, Nevada - cellulolytic enrichment CS 77C v3 (version 3) | ecosystem: Environmental > Aquatic > Thermal springs > Hot...
GGAAGAGCACCTATGAAAGTCCCTATCAAAGAGCTCCTTATTATAATGAACTTATTGCGATACATAAGCTTTAAAGCCTCAAGCACATCCAACTTCCCATTGATTTTAACGCTTGGTAAGTCCAAGCTCTCCCTAAAGGACAATCTCTTCAATACCTCGGAAATTCCAAAAAGTCCTATCATAGCTGGGATAAAGCTAACACCATCCATCAGCTCCGTGATCCCAAAGGTAAACCTGGGATATCCCGTGGTGACATCTATACCTATGGTAGATATGAGAAGCCCAAACAAGGCTGAAAGAAGCCCCTTGATGGTATTACCTCTACTTAAAACGGCAGCCATGCTTAAACCAAAGACCCCCAACCAGAAATACTCGAAGTGCGTGAACTTCAAGGCTACCTCAGCTAACGGGGGAGCAGTGAAGATCAATATCAAAACCCCTATCAATCCTCCAAGAGCAGAACAGAAGAGATCCAAAGTTAAGGCTAAAGCTCCTTTACCCTTCTTATTCATCTCAAAGCCATCTAAAACCGCTGCCCCAGAGGCTGGCGTACCCGGAATCCTTAAGAAGGTCGCGGGAATATCGCCTGCAAATATGGCGGTGAAGGAAACACCTATAACCATAGCCAAACCCGTTAGGGGCTCCATGTAATAGGTCAATGGTATTATGAGAGCTACGGCCATCGTAGCCGTAAGGCCAGGCATAGCGCCCACGAAAACGCCAAAGGCCATTGAAAGTAAAAGCGGAAAAAGAACCTTTAAGGAAAGGATGGATAAAAGATAAGACATCTACACTCTACCCCCTTAAGAGTGAAAATATAACTCCCTCAGGTAAGGGTAGCTTAAATATAACCTTGAAAATCCAATGGATTAACAAAGCCAAGACTACAGAATAAACTAGAGATGAAAACCACCTAACTCTCATAAATCGCATTAGGAAAACTCCCAAGAGCGTTATACCAATCACGCTTCCGAAAATCTTCAGAACCGGGTAAAAGAGAAACCCCACACCTATGATAATTACGAAGCTCAAGCTTTTATATAAGCTGACGCCTTTAAATAGCGATGATCTCAATTCCTCCCTCGCTTTAAATAGAGAGGTCAAGCCAGATACAAAAAAGTAAAAACCAAAGATCAAGATCAAAAAAGCTAAGAGATCCGGGAAAAAGCTCGGTCCAGGCAACTTTTCCCCTCTTACCGTAAACTTCGGGAAAAACCTGGAATGGTAAAAAACGAAGCCTGATAAAGCGAAACAGCTCAAACTCAATATAAGGTCACTCCACCCCATTTAGCCACAATCCCCCTTTAAAGGCGGGGCAAGCTCGTGGGAACGAGCTTGCCCCAAAGAGAATACCTTTACTTCTTAAGATATCCGCCTAGCTCGAGAACCGTCTTCCAAGCTTTATCCTGCTCCTCAACGAATTTCCTGAACTCCTCTCCCCTTCTTACCTTTATACCAAAGCCATTGGTTTCCATGAACTTCTTGAAGGCTTCAGAGTTAGCTATCTCAATAATGGCATCCTCAAGCTTCTTCTTTATCTCAGCAGGGGTTCCTTTAGGAACACCCACACCCCTCCACGTACCAGCGCTCCAGTTAATACCGAGCTCCTTTAAGGTCGGTACATCTGGGAATGCAGGAAGCCTCTCATCGGCCATAACAGCGAGAGCTCGAGCCTGACCGCTCTTTATATAAGGAGCGGCTTCCGCCAACGAACAGGTAACCACGTGGACATGCCCACCTAAAAGCTCGGTCAAAGCTTGAGCAGCGCCCGTGGTAGACGGAATCCACTTAACGGAATCCACAGGCAAACCAGCAGCGTGAAGCATACCTATCCTAGCTAAATCCCATACTCCCACCCGCTGCGACGCCGGAGAAAAGAAGCTTACCTGGATTAGCCTTTATATCGTCCAGTAGCTCCTTGAGATTCTTCCATGGGGCATCGGCCTTGACCGTTACTCCTGCAGCATCCTCGTTAACCTGAGCTATATAGTCGAAAGCCTCATAGGTTAGGTCCGTGAGGCCCATCCAGTGCATTGTGGCTAACTCCAATGTCACGATGGTTATGGTGTATCCGTCTGGGGGTGCATAAGCACCAGCGGCGTGCCCCACCGCTCCACCGCCACCCGTTTTGTTAACCACAGTGAAGGGCTGACCAAACTTCTTAGAAAGCTCATCTGCCAAAAATCGAGCAAGCCTGTCGGTGCCCCCACCAGCACCCCAAGGACAGATAACCGTAACCGCCTTCTCTGGATAGGCCGCCCACGCGCTTAAGGTAAAGACCCACGTAAACCCCATAACCGCCAAAACTACCACCCATAAAAGCTTCTTCATTTTGAAACCCCCTTTCTTAAATTTAAGAAGCTTTGCTTAAAAAGCAAATATTACCAGTTTCACCTCCTTCCTTATGTTAAACTCTCTGTTTAAAGTATAGCAAAAGAAGAACCATCTTTCGAGATCTCCAAAACCTTTTCGGGAAAAGATGTGCTGAAAAAATCTCTTAAATTTTTTAGTCTATTCTTAAAAGCACCTTTTTCTGAGATTAAACCTTCTTAAAATAGGGCAGAAACATGCCTCCAACGAGAGCTAACGCCCCAAGAGCGCCGGGCCTGGAGGAGATTTCACAACCGCCGCACCACCAGTCAAAGTCAACCCTTATGCTACGAGGCCCCCACCATGTAGAATGACCGTATTCATCCTCAACCTTAACGCATACATCGTACCACCCCTCGTACCACACCCTATACCATAGAGTGTCGCTCCACTCCACCTCAACGCCATTCACATACCATGTATAGTAAATGTAATCACCATCAGGGATCATAGGCTTCAACGCGCCCCTTTATGACTCGCATATTCATCACACCAATCGTATTCGTAATAATCCACATCCAACCAAACGTTCGTTATTATAGGAGGCGAGTTCTGCCCCAAAGCATATCCAGATATACATAAGAGCAAGACAAGGGAAACAAGCGATATCTTAAGCCCCTTCAAATGAAACTTCCTCCCTTAGCGCGTTCCATCAAATCAAGGAGAACTTCAACCACCTTTTGAGCAAACTCAGGATCATTTATGTTGTTATCGAGCTCGTAAACTGGTATCCCAGGTCTAAGATTAGCCTTTATCGAATCGAAGCAAGCCCTATCAGCCTCAGGATCCCAGAAGGCTTGACCAGGACTGTCAAGCATGGAAACACCCTTTAGCGGTATAAGCACGGCCACCGGCCCCTTGCTTTCGTTCGCCGCCCTAGCTATCCACTCCCCTATGGCTTTGTTTTCTTCAACGTTCGTCCTAACCAAGGTGACATTAGGATTCCACTCGTATATCTTTCTGCCCCTATACTTCTCCGGAACCGTATCTTTCGCCCAGAAATTGATCATATCGACACAACCCGGAACTAAAACGGCAGGGATACCTCTTCTTGCAGCAGCAAAGAGCCTATCCTTCCCCGCCGATAGAACCCCTCCACCTATCTCATCAGCTAACTCCGTAGTCGTTATATCAGCCACAGCTGAAACCAAGCCCTGATCAATGAGCATCTCCATGGTTCTCCCACCGGTCCCAGTAGCGTGAAACACCAGTATCTCAAAGCGATCGCCCAAAAGCTCTTTAACCTTCTCGACGCACGGTGTCGTGTTCCCAAACATGCTTATAACTATAACTGGCTTCTCAGGCTCTTTAAGCATCTCCTCATAGGCACCATGCTCAAGCATCCCCGCGAGCGCCCCCACGGCGTTCTTATAAATCGCCCTGCTAATCCTATTTAAGCCAGCCACATCAACTATTGAGGGAAACATCACTATATCCTTAATCCCAACATATCGAGATACATCTCCACCAGCAACCGTAGACACCATCACCTTAGGAATACCTATGGGCAAAGCTTGCATGGCCGTTGTGGCTATTATGGTCCCAGCGCTTCCTCCCATACCAAGTATGCCATGAAGATTCCCTTCATCATATAACCTCCTAACTACCTCCTTAAGCCCCTTGGTCATCGTATCCATCGCTAAGCTCTTATCCTTTTTCGCCTGGAGCTCCTCTATGCTCACCTCCCCCCGCCTTTGCCACCTCTGCCCGTCGTTATATCTGGTTCGAAGAAGGGCTTCCCCATCACACCAAAATCAACCACAATAACCTCAAAACCAGAGCTCTTGAGCAGATCCCTAACGTAGGCAAAATCCTGCCCTTTGGTATCTAAGGCACCGACTAAAACAACCTTCTTAGTCATACTATCCTCCCTCCCCTAACGAGCAAGCCTCAGCGACTTAAAGGCCTCAACCTGCGCTTTTATCGCCCTCTCTGTAGGCAGGCGCTCGATGCTTGAAGCGCCAAAGAACCCCACGACACCAGGCATCATCGCAAGAGCCTTACCCACATTCTCAGGCTCATCGAAAGGCCCTCCATGGCATATCACCAGTATATCCTTTCTAACTCTCTTAGCAGCTTCAGCGATAGACATCACCTTCTCAACGGCTTGCTCCAAGGTCATGGCCACACCAGCTCCTATCGTACCACCGGTAGTTAAACCAACATGAGCAACGATAACATCAGCACCAGCCTTAACCATCTCAACGGCCTGGTCCTCATCAAACACATAGGGTGTGGTAAACATATCAAGCTCATGAGCTATCCTTATCATCTCGATCTCCTTATCATACCCCATACCTGTGGCCTCAAGGTTAGCCCTGAAGTTACCGTCAATTAGACCAACAGTTGGGAAGTTCTGAACGCCGGAGAAACCCATTTCCTTAAGCTCCCTTAAGAAAACGGGCATAAGCCTAAAGGGATCTGTGCCGCAAACGCCGAGCCAAAACAGGGGTGTTTTTCACAACCGGCAAGACCTCCCTCGCCATCTCAACAACTATAGCGTTAGCATCACCATAGGGCATAAGACCCGCTAGGGAACCTCTCCCACCCATCCTGAATCGACCAGAATTATAGATAACTATCAGATCTATTCCACCAGCCTCAGCCATCTTCGCGGATATCCCTGTTCCAGCTCCACCACCCACTATGGGCCTTCCAGCCTCGATCTGAGCGTGAAGGCGAGCTAATATTTCTNCCCTCGTAAAACCGATCTTCATTAGCAACACCTCCCTTAAAAAAATCTTTTCTGACTATATTATAAAGCTTAGACAATCTTTATATCAACTTAAAAGATGACAGGATCAAGGAAAGCTGATAAAATATTTAAAGGAATGAAAAGGCTATTACTCTTCCTAGGGGTCTTTATAGTTTCCTTCTCTGGAATAATGATAAGNTTAAGTTCCGCTAACCCCTCTTCTATCGCCTTTTACAGATGTCTAATAGCTTCCCTATGCTATGCATTAGCTTTGAGAGGAAGCTTTAAAAGGTTCGACCTTAAGAAGGAATTGCTCCTTTTGGTCGCCGGAGCCTTCCTTTCCATGCACTTTTTCTTCTGGATAAGCTCCTTCGAACATACTACGGTGGCAGGTGCTGTCATTCCCTTGATGCTTCAGCCCTTCCTAACATCGATAATTTCCTTCCTACTTTACAGGGAAAGGGTATCCCCCACTCAAATCCTAGCGACCTTAATAGTCCTTTCAGGAATAACGCTGATGATGTTCTGGGATGCAAAGGCTTCCATTAGGCTATCCTTTGGAGACTTACTCTCCCTTATAGGAACCGTTTTTTTATGCGGGTTCATCCTAACCGGGAAATACCTAATCCCTAAGATTGGAACCCTTAACTTTAACCTGAGAAGCTATGTAATTGCAAGTTTAATTCTCTTTCTAGCAAGTTATGAGAGATCCATGCAGGTCTTTCCGCTAAGAGAGTGGCTTATATTCTCAGGCCTTGGGGTAGGGTGTTCCTTCTTAGGCTACACGCTAATTAATAATTCCTTAAAGTTCTTCGGCGCAGGCACGATAGCGATGGCCTTGGTTGGCGAACCCGTGCTTAGCATATTATGGTCCTGGGTCCTTTTGGGCGAGAAAGCAACCTTTCCTCAGTTTTTCGGCCTTCTAACATCNATCGTCGGAATGATCATCTTCTTTAGAGCGAAGCTTTAACTTGCTTAATAGAAGGTCAACCTTTCTCTCTAACTCCTTAAGATCACCATCGTTATAGATAACGTAGTCTGCCAAGCGTTCTTTCTCCTCCAAAGGAAGCTGCTTAGACATCCTATCCCTTATCTCCTCTTCACTCCAACCACGAGATTTCCTTAATCTCTCTACAACCACATCGAGGGAAGCAGTAACAACGACTACGAGGTCAACATCATAGGCTCCACCAGCTTCGAAGAGAAGGGGAATTTCAACAACAAGGTCATCGTTCGCTTTGCGAGCTCTCTCTATCTCTACCTTAATCCTCTCCCTAACTAGGGGGTGAAGCAGGGAGTTCAAAGATGATAGTTTAGAATCATCCTTAAAAACTATACCTGCAAGGCTCTTTCTATTCACCTCCCCTCTATCGTCAAATATACAATCGCCGAAAAGCTCCCTAAGCTTGGCTTTAACCCAAGCTTCCCTTAAAAGCTCATGAACGATATCATCAGCGCTTATGACCTTCAAACCCCTTTCTCTTAATATTCTCGCGACCTCGCTCTTCCCGCAACCTATGCCCCCGGTTAAGCCTATTATCATATTAATCCTCTATAACCATCTTGTGTATAGACCTTATCTCATCGATGAACATAGAAAGANNGTAAGACATGGTCCTTCCATAGATCCTGCGCATCCTACAAGCGGTCATGTATAGTCTATCCATGGCCCTCGTCATTCCAACGTAGCAGAGACGCCTCTCCTCCTCAAGCTCATCACGATTATTGAAGCTCCTATAAAGCGGGAAAAGCCCCTGCTCCATGCCAACCATAAATACCACTGGGAACTCAAGCCCCTTAGAGGCATGCAACGTCATCATGTTTATCGCATCCTCAGTGCCCCTCTTAAGGTCCTGATCTGTATATAGAGAGATCTTGTCTAAGAAGGCGGTGAGGGTTAGANGAGGTTCTTCCTCCTCCATACGACTTATAACCGTTAAAAGCTCCTCAAGGTTCCTTATCCTATCCTCACCCTCATCACCAAGAGAGCGAAGCATATCTATGTAGCCACTTTTTTCTAAGAAGCTCTATGAAAAGCTCCCTCAAGGGAACCTTATCCACCTTCTCCCTGAAACTATCTATCAAGTCAGAGAAAGAGAGCAAGGACTTCTTCACCTTAGACGGTGCTGGAAAGCTCCTTATACCCTCCCATATGGTTAAATTATTCTCTAACAGATACTCCCTCAGGGAAAGCAACGTTTTCTTCCCTACACCTCTCGAGGGAGTAGAGATGGCTCTTTCAAGACCTAGAATATCATAGGGCATAACGAGTATTCTCAGATAAGCTAAGGCATCCTTAATCTCCTTCCTCTCATAGAAGCGAACGCCACGGACTATCCTATAGGGAAAGCCACTCCTTAAAAAGAGCTCTTCATAAAACCGAGATTGGGCATTGGTTCTATAAAAAAAGAGCTATATCCTTGAAGGAATACCCCTCTTTAGTTAGGGATGATATCTCATCCACGATGAACCTTCCCTCTTCTATATCGCTATCCCCCACGTAGACTACAACCGGTCTACCTCTACCCCTTTCGGTCCACAGCTTCTTAGGAAATCTACTTTCATTGTTAGCTATAACGCTATTTGCCGCTTCAAGAATCGACTGGGTTGACCGATAGTTTCTTTCAAGGTAAATTATCTTAGCATCTGGGAAATCTTCCCTAAAATTAAGTATTATCTTTGGGTCTGCTCCTCTCCAACTATATATAGATTGATCCGGATCACCTACCGCAGTTAGGTTTCTGCTCCCTGACGATATTATCTTGGTCAAAAGAAACTGAGGCCTATTTATATCCTGATACTCATCGACAAGCACATATTTAAACCTTTTTGTATACTTCTCTCTTACGCTGTCCACCCTAAGGAGTTTAAGTGGTTCAAGGAGAAGGTCATCAAAATCAACGAGATAAAGATTCTTTTTTCCTTTTCTCATACTCAAAATATATATCTCCCAAAACCTTATCCTTAGCGGTGTAGGCGATAAACTCCTCTGGAGAAACCATAGAGTTCTTAAGTAAGCTTATTCTGGAAGCACAAAACTGAGGAGTTATACCATCCAGCTTGGGGGAAATCTCCCCTATTATCTCCTTTAAAAGCTCCTCTCTGTCATCCTCGTCCAACACTGACACCTTGTGCCCTTCTGATCTAAGAACCCTAAGCCCGAAGGAGTGAAATGTAGATATAATCATATCCTTTGCCCTTTCACCGACGAGCCTAATGACCCTATCCCTCATCTCATCGGCCGCCTTATTAGTGAAGGTAACCGCTAATATCTCCTCTGGAAAGGCAAGCCCCTCAGCCAAGATATAGGCTATCTTATATGTTACTACCCTGGTCTTACCGCTACCCGCACCCGCAAGNACTAAAAGGGGCCCCTTCGTATAAGTGACGGCTTCCCTTTGCTCCTCGTTCAACTCCTTAAGAAAGTCCATAAACCTCTGGTGCCCTGTCCTTAAAGACAGGGATCATCTCCCTGACCTCCTTAACCTTATCTACATTTATCTCTGCAAATATGACCGTTTCAATATCGCTCCCACCTGCTATAATATCGCCCCATGGGTCGATCACCAGAGAGCTTCCACCAAACACCAGGTCACCCTCCTGACCGCACCTATTAACCCCTATAACATAGCATTGATTCTCTATAGCTCTTGCCTGAAGCAGTATCTTCCAGTGGTTTATGCGCGCTAACGGCCACTGGGCGGGAACGAAGATAACCTCCGCTCCCTTCAAGGCGAGCGATCGAAAAAGCTCGGGAAAACGAAGATCATAGCAAATAGTTAAACCGCATTTCACCCCTTCTAGCTCAAAGAGACAAAGATCACTTCCTCGCTCAAAGACTCGATCCTCACCCATAAGCCCAAAGAGGTGTATCTTCCTATAAACCCCAAGGAGCTTCCCCATCCTATTAAATACAAAGGAAGTATTATATATTTTACCCTTATCAATAAAGGGGATACTGCCTCCAACTACGTTAACGTTATAGTGGCTAGCAATATCCATTAAAAACTTTAAGGTTTTAGGGTTTTCAATTGACGCAATTTCTCTTAAGTTCTTAATATCGTAGCTCGTGTCCCACATCTCCGGAAGAATCACGATATCGGGGTTCTTCCCTTTCGTCCTCTCAAGTAAAGCTTTTACCCTCTGCCTATTGGCCTCTGGATCACCGAGCTTTACATCAAACTGAAGCAAAGCCACTTTAAGCAATTTAATTCCCCCCTCTTAGTATTCGAACTCATGAAATATTATATCACCTTTTCGCAAGCCCCCGTTGACTTTTAGAGCGCTTTAGATTATATTGATTTTAAAAGCGCTTTAAGGGGGGATAAGCATGAAAAGGTTAGCCTTAGCAATTTTGATCGTTGCTTTAGGGTTCTCGCTGTTTGCAGGTACAAGTTTAGCCCAACTTAAGTTTATAGTCATAGGAACAGGTTCAACAGGAGGAACCTTCTATCCAGCTGGAACCNTCTTAGCGAACACTTTCAACACTTATCTCAAGGATCTGGGAATCAAGTGGTCAGCGCAGGCATCTGGTGGAAGCATAGAGAACCTATCGATGCTTTCAAGGAAAGAGATACAAATGGGGATAGCAGGAAGCGCACCAGCCTCTTGGGCATACGAAGGCAAGGAAATGTTCGAGGGAAAGCCAATTTAAAAACATCAGAGCTATAACGACCTTGTGGCCGGAGATGACTCAAGTGATATACAGAAAGGACTCTGGGATAAAGCACTGGAAGGACCTCAAAGGAAGAAAAGTAGCTGTTGGTCCTGCGGGAAATCCACACTTCTACATGGCATCGCTCCTTAAGGCAACCGCTGATTTGACCTTTAACGACATAATTCCAGAATATATGGGATACGGCGATTCGGTAGAAGCCCTCCAAAGCAGACTTATAGATGCAGCTTACCTTTCCGCTGGAATCCCAACACCTGCCGTAGCCCAAGCCTACGCAGGTAGAGTTCCAGTAGATATGCTTGAGATATCCGATGAAGAGCTCGATAGACTCCAGAAGATAGCGCCTTTCTATGTTAGAGGCATTATACCCAAGGGAACTTATCCAGGACAAGACAGAGACCTTAAGGTGGCCGCTAACCCCACGGTCTTGCTTGTGGAAAAGGACCTACCAGAAGATATAGTCTACAAGATGGTCGAGGTTATCTACGCAAAGGCACTAGATGAGATAAGAAAACAGCATAAGGCCTTATCTTACCTGAGCTTAGAAAGCGCAACACAGGTGGGAGGAATTCCTTTCCATCCTGGCGCCATAAAATTCTACAAGGAAAAGGGAATAAAGGTAAGCGAGGATATAATACCTCCAGAGATGAAGAAGTAAATTAAGGTAAGTAAAGCGCTTTCTCTCCAAAAGGTGGTGTCGCTAGCATGAACGACACCACCTTTTTATAATTTTACAGATGAGGGGGAATTAAGGGTATGCGCAAGCTTAGTGGAAAGACAGCAACGTGGGCTTTAATATTTGCCGTTTTCGTTTCCCTATTTCACGTATGGATGAATAGCATAGGCCTAACGGAGATAATAAAGAAAAACATAGCACATGTATGCTTACTTATGTCTCTTGCATTCCTATACTATCCTGCAACATCTAAATCTCCAAAGGATAGGCCCTCCTTATTAGACTGGGTTTTTTCCTTTATATCTATAGCCATTACTATTTACTTCTTCCTAAGCTATGAGAAGATCATAAAGAGCGTGTTTAACCCAACGACGCTAGACTTCGTCTATGGAATAAGTCTTATGATACTGCTTACCGAAGCCTCAAGGAGAGTGGTAGGGGGTTCCCCTAACTCTTCTATCTGTTATGTTTCTAGTTTACGCTTACTTCGGTCCCTACTTTCCCGAGCCCTTCNCTCATCAAGGCTATAACTTAAGAAGGATAATCATAAGGATGACCATGACTGACGAAGGTATACCTGGAATAGCGTTAATGGTATCATCCTCCTACGTGTTTATGTTCGTGCTCTTCTCAAGCTTCCTAAGGGCCAGTGGAACATCGAAGTTCTTCAATGACTTCGCCTCAGCATTAGCTGGGAAGAGAAGAGGAGGGCCAGCTAAGATAGCTATAGTGGCAAGCGCTTTAACGGGAACCATAAGCGGCAGCGCTCAAGCAAATGTGGTTACGACAGGCAGCTTCACCATCCCTCTAATGATTCAAATAGGATATAAGCCTTACTTCGCAGCAGCGGTAGAAGCTATAGCCTCCACGGGAGGCATCATCATGCCTCCCATAATGGGAGCAGCTGCCTTCATAATGAGCTCCTTCTTAGGCATTCCCTATCTTAAAATAATGTACGCGGGTTTTATCCCTGCCTTACTCTATTACTTCAGCTTATATCACATGGTTGACTTGGGCGCTGTAAAGTGGGGGCTTGAAGGACTACCACCGGAAAAGCTCCCCAATGTCAAGGATGTGTTCAAGGAAAGAGGACATATGGTTGTTCCTCTAGTAGCTCTAATAGTCGCACTTATAATGGGCTTCAGCCCTATCATAAGCGCGCTCTTCGGGCTCGCTCTTATACTGATATTGGGAAACTTGAGAAAATCAACCAGGATGTCATTAAAAGACATAATAAAGGCGCTTTATGAGAGCGCAATAGATTCTATATCAATCGCGGTAGTATGCGGTATAGTAGGGTATATCATAGGTGTGGTAGGGATGACCGGCTTGGGTCAGGAAATAGGATACACGATACTCCGTTTTTCTCAGGGAAACTTAACGTTAACCTTAATCACCTGCATGATAACAGCCATAATCCTCGGTATGGCACTACCTGCAGCTGCCTGTTACATAATAACAGTCACCGTAGCCGCCCCAGCGCTCATGATGATAGGGGTTGAGCCATTAGTCGCCCACTTTTTCGCTTTCTACTTCGGAACCATGTCCGCCGTCATCCCACCCGTAGCGCTCACATCCTATACAGCAGCTGCTATAGCTAAGGCTCCACCAACCAAAGTAGCAATAACGGGACTTGGCTTAGGGATAGCTGGATTAATAATACCTTATCTATATGCTTATAATCCTGTCTTGCTATTGATAGACTTCTCTTGGGGGAAATTTAATTTGGGCTATAGCCTTTAGCTTCGTAGCGCTATACTCTATGGCCATAACTGTGATAGGCGTTATCCCTTCATCGAAGGAGCTCTCGATCTACGAAAGGGGGTATTTTTGGGCTCTCTTCAATATTGATGATGCCTAATTCAAACAACCTTAAGATCCTTGGTCTTCTCCTTTTCCTAGCAGCCTACATTACTCACAAAAGGCTAAAAAAAACTGATCCTCGAAAACAATTAATGTAACGGGAGGATGGGGATACGCTCCTCCCGTTAATTTATAAGATGGGAAGATATCTCTTTACCTCAAACTCGGTCACCTGAGCACGATATATATCCCACTCCTTCTTCTTATTACGGATAAAGCTCTCGAACACATGGTCTCCCAAACACTCCCTCACGAGCTCGCTTTTCTCCATCACAGATATGGCTTCCCCTAAGCTTCCAGGGAGTGTCTCTATTCCAAGTCTTCTTCTCTCCTCATCGGTAAGCTCGTAAACGTCCACCTCCACAGGTGGTGGAGGCTCAAGCCCCTCTTCAACCCCCTTAAGTCCTGCAGCCAACATAACGGAAAAAGCAAGATAAGGATTACACGCTGGGTCAGGAGCGCGATACTCCACTCGCGCTGCCCTTTCCGTGCCTATTCCAAAGGCGGGAACCCTAACTAAAGCTGAGCGATTCTTTCTCCCCCAGCATATGTAAGCAGGAGCCTCATAACCGGGTATCAGGCGCTTATAAGAGTTAACCCACTGGCAAGTGATCGCCGTGATCTCACGAGAGTACTTCAAGAGACCGGCTACAAAGCTAAGCCCTATTCCAGAAAGTCCATAATATCCATTAGGATCATAAAAGGCGTTCCTATCACCCTTAAACAGCGACTGGTGAACATGCATACCACTACCATTAATTCCATAAACAGGCTTAGGCATAAAGGTCGCATAGACGTTATTCTCTAAAGCCACCTGCTTAACTACCACCTTATACGTCATAACGTTATCAGCCATCGTTAGAGCATCTGTATACTTTATATCAACTTCATGCTGGCTATAGGCTACCTCGTGATGACTAAACTCCACGCTTATACCCATCTCATTCAACATGAGGACAGTCTGACGTCTGAGATCTATCGCCATATCGAGAGGCGTCGCATCGAAATACCCACCGTAGTCAAGAAAATCAGTTCCATCCGAAGATTTAAAGTAAAAATACTCGAGTTCAGGCCCTACATAGTAGGTAAACCCCTTCTCTGCCGCTTTCTTCAGGTTACGCTTAAGAACATAGCGTGGGTCTCCCTCAAAGGCTTTACCATCAGATGTTAAGATATCACAAAACATCCTTGCTACCCCGTACTCTTTAGGACGCCACGGAAGGATGCAAAATGTGGTAGGATCAGGCATAGCGATCATATCGCTCTCCTCAATGCGAACAAAACCCTCAATAGACGATCCATCGAAGCCCACACCCTGTTCTAAGGCTCCCGGGAGCTCATCCGCCGTTATCGTGAAGCTCTTAAGGAATCCCAAAATATCGGTAAACCAAAGTTTGATGAACTTAATGTTTCGCTCCTTAACAAGTCTCATCACATACTCCTTAGGATCACCAACCATTTTCATCTTCATGACCTCCTTAGCCTAAAGCTGCATTTTGTCAAATTATACCCAGCCAAGTTCACAGAAGTTTTTCAGGATTGTTACAAATTTGTTTCCTAATAGCGATCAGCAATTAAACTTAAAATCATTCTTCCTCATCACTGAACTTATATCCTATGTTCCTTACCGTCTGAATATATTTATGATCATAATCCCCAAGTTTATTTCTAAGCCTACTTATATGAGTATCAACCGTTCTACTACCACCATAATAGTCATAGCCCCAAACTTTGTTAAGAAGCTCTTCTCTCGTGAAAACTCTACCCCTATTGGTGATAAGGAGCTTCAAAAGCTCGTACTCCTTAAAGGTTAAGGGGATAAACCTACCCCTTAAAATCACCTTATACCTTTCCATGTCTATCATAAGGTCACCGCATCTTATCACCCTTTCATCCTTAAAAGATGAGGATCCCTTCCTCAACAACCTTCTCACCCTAAGAAATAACTCCTCAGACGATATCGGCTTAACAAGGAAATCCTTAAAAAGATTATCCTCCGCAAGAAAGGCAAAACTCCATTCCTTCTCAGAAACAAGGGCAACTATAGGAATATCTTTTGATGAAAGAAAGTTTAAGACATCACTCAAAGNGTACTCCATATCGGACAGGGATTCAAAGAGGTCTAAATCAACGAGGAATAGGTCAAAAAAGTGCCCTTCCCTCTCAAGCTCATCAAGAAACTCGTCCGGATCCTCAAAAATCATGAGGGCAATACCCTTCCTTGAGAGCTCCTTTAAAGCATTCCTAAGATCCTCCTTCTTCGCTAAAAGAGCCAGTCTCACAAAAACTACCACCTTCCAGGAAAGAAAGCGATATTTTTAAAATCACGCCTCCAAACTCTCTTCCGCAATACCCAAGAGCTTGGCCACATCCTCATAGTTAGGACCGTAAATGCCTTCAAGTATATTCATAGAAGAGGCCATATAATCTAATAGGTCCCTATCGCAGAGCTCCTTTAGCTTTAAATAAACTCTACCATCTAACTTCCCACCTTTTACATCCCTCTCTATTACGCTTAAAGCCTCTAGGGGGCTCATCTTCGGTCTATAGGGCCTTTCCTCAACTAAGGCGGAAAAAACATCACAAACCTGAAGGATTCTCTGCGATAAACTCAACCTATCACCGGTTAAGCCCAAGGGATAACCCGTTCCATCGAGCCTCTCGTGGTGAGCAGCGGAGATAATCCCTAGATGCTCTAGACCCGCCCTCTTAAGCATCTCATAGGTATCCACCACATGCATACGCATTATTAGAGCTTCAGTATCATCAAGTGGACCCTTCTTATGCAACACCTCAAGAGGTGTTTTGATCTTCCCAACATCATGAAACAAAGCAGATATATTTATAAGTTTAGCATCTTCCTCACTTAGTAGCTCCTGAGCTATAATCTCGGAAAACTTGAAAGTTAAAAAGGTATGATTCCTCGTATAGGGGCTACGCAAATCGATAAGCGCTGCTATAACCTCAGCGAATCCCTCTATCTCATCCAGTGAAAGCGTTTTAGAGGAGGTAAAGCCCTCGTCATCATCAAGAAGAGCATTTAAAACCCTGTAGTCCTTTAAGATATCCATGGTAACTCCATTAACTTCCTCCAATGTTCCGGCCTCATTATCCACAAAATGAAAAATAGATTTAAACAAATCCGGCTTAAGCTCAGCGTCTTCAGACTTAATATGAGCTATAGAGATCATGTCGGCGATTCTAATGGAGTTTGCAAGTNTCCTTATAAGATCGTCACTCTCATCTATCATCTGATAGGGTGTATGGTGATAGAGGATCGCCTTAGCACACCTCGGACAGAGAGGTTTGACGCGCATAGCGATTAGATAGGACAGCATAGGATGGTCGTTAGATTTATCAAAAGTTAAAACTAACTTTTCCAGATCTGAAAAGTTTCTAAACATATCCTTAAAGAGTTCGTAATTCATCAGCGAAGCTTTAACAGCAAGGCCGATATCGTGAAACAACCCCGCAAGATACGCGCAATCAAGATCAACGGATAAAGCTAACCTTTTTAAGATCTCTCTCGTTATCTTAGCCACCTGAAAGCCATGCCTGATGAAGTTCTTATACTCCAATACACCAAACTCGCGAAAGAGCCTCACCATGGACGCCAAAGGAAACTTAAGGACGAGCTCCAAACAAAATCACCTCCTCAACATCGTGATTATAGTATAACATAAGAGAAAGCCGTTTCAAATACGTTTAAAGATGTTAAGCATAAAGCTATTAATACATTAAATAAATTAATACAAAATGCCACTTTTTATGTGTTTAATGACATAGTATAGACACATCTTTAGGTCTATGATATAATTTAAAACCGTGTGGATTAGGCTTAGAACTGGAATCAGAACAAGGATCATTCTCTTAACCCTCTTTATGGTTTGCGTTCTCCTTGTTTCGGGGTGGCTAAATGTGAAGCTATTTAGCAGGGCAACGGAGACGATGATGTCCCTTTCCGAAGAGAGGAGTACACTAGACTACATTAGAACTCTAGAGGAATTTTTGGAAAAACTAAGGGTAGATTTCGAGATATTAGCTTTAATTAGGGATGGTTGGCTACCCCACACACTTAAAAC
>Ga0065718_1005138_pt1 | contig 16176 bp, 14 predicted proteins | sample GBSCel77sediment_2_FD_59105 | JGI IMG/M metagenome (GOLD analysis project Ga0065718, IMG submission 59105) | Hot spring sediment microbial communities from Great Boiling Spring, Nevada - cellulolytic enrichment CS 77C v3 (version 3) | ecosystem: Environmental > Aquatic > Thermal springs > Hot...
ACCACTCTACATAGGAAACGATTGTATAAACGACTGTGTTTACTGCGGTTTCAGAGTTTCCAACAAAGTGGTGGAAAGAAGAACGCTCACAGAAGAGCAGTTGAAAGAAGAAGTCAAAGCGCTCGTTTCCCAGGGACACAAAAGGCTCATCGTTGTCTATGGAGAGCACCCCAATTACTCACCTGAGTTCATCGCAAGAACGATCGACATCGTTTACAACACGAAGTACGGAAACGGTGAGATCAGACGCGTGAACGTCAACGCGGCACCTCAAACGATTGAAGGCTACAAGATCATAAAGTCCGTGGGAATCGGCACTTTCCAGATCTTTCAGGAAACGTACCACAGAGAAACTTACCTGAAGCTTCACCCAAGAGGCCCGAAATCGAACTACAACTGGAGGCTCTACGGTCTGGACAGGGCGATGATGGCGGGAATCGACGACGTTGGAATAGGAGCGCTCTTCGGCCTCTACGACTGGAAGTTCGAAGTGATGGGTCTCCTTTACCACACGATACACCTCGAAGAGAGATTCGGCGTAGGACCGCACACCATCTCCTTCCCNAGGATAAAACCCGCGATAAACACACCATATTCGCAGAAACCNGAACACGTCGTNAGCGATGAAGACTTCAAGAAGCTCGTCGCCATCATAAGGCTNTCTGTTCCNTACACGGGAATGATTCTCACCGCGAGAGAACCCGCAAAACTCAGAGACGAGGTGATAAAGCTTGGTGTCTCACAGATAGACGCCGGCTCCAGAATAGGAATCGGGGCTTACTCTCACAAGGAAGACGACGAAGACAGAAAGAGACAGTTCACGCTCGAAGACCCAAGGCCCCTCGATCAGGTGATGAGAAGCCTTCTGAAAGAAGGTTTTGTACCGTCATTCTGCACCGCGTGCTACAGGGCTGGTAGAACGGGAGAGCACTTCATGGAGTTTGCGATTCCCGGTTTCGTGAAGAACTTCTGCACACCGAACGCCCTGTTCACACTACAGGAGTACCTCTGCGACTACGCGACCGAGGAGACGAGAAAAGTGGGAGAAGAGGTCATCGAAAGAGAACTCCAGAAGATGAATCCAAAGATCAGAGAGAGAGTGAGAGAGGGACTCGAAAAGATAAAGTGCGGTGAGAGGGATGTCAGATTTTAAAAGAATCCTCGAAGAGATCGCGGAAAAATACGACTGCAAGATCTGGATCTCAGAGAAGATAGGAAAGAGATGGTCCTTTTACAGAGATCTCAAAGCGGGAAGGGAAAAGTTCCTTCCCGCCGAGCTTCTCGTCGAAAACGAAAGGTTCGGAGTCTTCGCAGAAGATTTCCCGAAGGACAAAAGAGACGAAGTGATCCCTCTTTTGAAGAAAATTCTGGATGAACTGGAGTGATGAGTCATGACCGGTAGAGAAGTTCTGGAAAAGCTCGAAAGAAGAGAGTTCACAAGAGAAGTTCTGAAAGAGGCACTTTCCATAAACGACAGGGAGTTCAACGAGGCTCTCTTCAAACTCGCGGACGAAATCAGAAGAAAGTACGTGGGCGACGAGGTGCACATCAGGGCAATCATAGAGTTCTCGAACGTGTGCAGAAAAAACTGTCTCTACTGCGGTCTGAGAAGAGACAACAAGAATTTGAAAAGATACCGCATGACTCCGGAAGAGATCGTCGAACGGGCAAGACTCGCTGTCCAGTTCGGTGCGAAAACGATCGTCCTTCAATCCGGTGAAGATCCCTATTACATGCCGGATGTAATATCGGGCATTGTGAAGGAGATAAAGAAAATGGGAGTTGCCGTCACTTTGAGCCTTGGAGAGTGGCCAAGAGAGTACTATGAAAAGTGGAAAGAAGCGGGAGCGGACAGGTATCTTTTGAGGCATGAGACGGCGAATCCCGTTCTTCACAGAAAGCTCAGACCCGACACATCTTTCGAGAACAGACTGAATTGTCTTCTCACACTGAAAGAACTCGGCTATGAGACGGGAGCGGGCTCTATGGTGGGACTCCCCGGACAGACGATAGACGATCTGGTCGACGATCTTCTGTTCCTGAAGGAACACGATTTCGACATGGTGGGAATAGGACCGTTCATTCCGCATCCAGACACCCCTCTTGCAAATGAAAAGAAAGGAGACTTCGCACTCACGTTGAAGATGGTGGCACTCACAAGGATCCTTCTTCCAGACTCGAACATCCCGGCAACCACCGCCATGGGAACGATCGTCCCGGGAGGAAGAGAGATCACTCTCAGATGCGGTGCAAACGTCATTATGCCGAACTGGACCCCATCTCCTTACAGACAGCTTTATCAGCTCTATCCTGGAAAGATCTGCGTTTTCGAGAAAGACACGGCGTGCATTCCCTGCGTGATGAAGATGATAGAGCACCTCGGCAGGAAACCCGGAAGGGATTGGGGAGGCAGAAAAAAGGTCTTTGAAACAGCCTGAACATAAGGTAAAATATGATGCGGTATACAATCACAACAGGAGGCCTACTCATGAACACAGACGACATTCTGTTCTCTTACGGAGAAGAGGACATTCCTTTAAGGGCTCTGTCGTTTCCCATCTTCGAAACGACTAATTTCTACTTCGACAGTTTCGACGAGATGTCAAAAGCCCTCAGAAACGGAGACTACGAATTCGTTTACAAAAGAGGAAGCAATCCCACAACAAGATTGGTGGAGAAGAAACTGGCAGCGCTGGAGGAGTGTGAAGATGCCCGCCTTGTTGCTTCTGGAATGAGTGCCATTTCGCTTTCCATCCTTCACTTCCTCAGCTCGGGAGATCACGTCGTGTGTGTGGACGAAGCTTACTCCTGGGCGAAGAAGTTCTTCAACTACCTTTCAAGGAAGTTCGATATAGAAGTCAGCTACGTTCCTCCAGATGCGGAAAAAATAGTCGAAGCCATCACGAAGAAGACAAAGCTCATCTACCTCGAAAGTCCCACAAGTATGAGGATGAAAGTGATCGACATAAGAAAGGTCACAGAAACAGCAAGAGAACTCAAGATAAAAACCATCATAGACAACACCTGGGCGTCGCCGATCTTTCAAAAGCCAAAGCTTCTGGGAGTGGATGTGGTGGCCCACTCTGCGACGAAGTACATCTCAGGACACGGAGACGTGATGGCGGGAGTGATCGCAGGAGACGTCGAAGATATGAAGAGCATCTTCGTCGATGAATACAAAAACATCGGACCAGTTCTTTCACCCATAGAAGCCTGGCTCATTTTGAGGGGTCTTAGAACGCTGGAACTCCGTATGAAAAAGCACTACGAAAACGCTCTTTTGGTGTCTGACTTCCTCATGGATCACCCGAAGGTCCTCGAGGTGAACTACCCGATGAATCCAAGATCACCGCAGTACGAACTCGCTTCCTCTCAGATGAGCGGTGGCTCAGGATTGATGAGCTTCAGGCTGAAAACAGACAGCGAAGAGAAAGTAAAAGAATTCGTCGAAAGTCTGAAGGTTTTCAAGATGGCTGTGAGTTGGGGAAGCCACGAAAACCTTGTTGTTCCAAGAGTGGCTTATGGAGACTGCCCGAAAGAAGACGTGAACCTGATAAGAATACACGTGGGCCTCGGAGATCCAGAAAAGCTCGTGGAAGATCTGGACCAAGCACTAAAAAAGATTTAAAGCCCCCGGATGGAGGCTCTGTGTTATGTGAGGTGGAGATTACCACCAGAAGGCGTCGATGGATTTGATTATACCAACTTTGGAATCACCATTATTCCCTGTGGTTACATAAGCACCTTCTGGTGAGCCACTGGGATTTCCTTCTCCATAAGTTTCTGCAAGAGAATTCTTTGCTAAAAGTGCTACGTTGGGATCATTTGCATCGTACTCAACCTGAATCTTTATCTTTGTGGTTCCAGAAGCATCTACTATTAGAGTCTTCAGGTTTGAATCATTCACAAGACTTGCTTCAGCAAAGCCTTGGGTGGTCAGATTGCTCTTTAGATTGTTCTTAAAATTAGTATCAATAGTTGCCGGCAACGTTGCCATCAGATACTGTTCAATTCCTTGCTCCAAATTCCTCAACTGCACTGCTATTTTCGTCGCCCTCGCCTTCCTCATCGCACCCGTTGCGGTCGGAACGAGCACCGCCATCAAAGCTGCGATGATAGCCATGACGATCAAAAGCTCAATTAACGTGAAACCCGCTCTTCTCCTCATAAAAACACCTCCCAAGTTAAAATTTGTTATATGAATTATACAACCTGTTGTCGGTTTGTGTCAAGTGCTGAAAAGTTTCCAATAAGGTCCTTGTTTATTCTGAAATATGTTCATTTTCCATTTCAGAAGAAAGTTCATCGCTCTTCTGAATAATTCTAACACGTCTCTGATATAATTCTCAAGAGGAGGTGATCGGTTTGGACTTCAGAAGGCTCACAATAGAAGACTCCTTGAAACTCCCTGACGAAGAAAGGGAAAATCTCCCCCGTCTTTCCTTAGAGGCGATAAAGAAGTTCGACCCCCACGTGAAGGCGTTCATCTCCGTCAAAGAAGACGTCTCCGTGGAAAAGAATGGAAAGTTCTGGGGAATTCCCATCGCCATCAAGGACAACATTCTGACCCTCGGAATGAGAACGACCTGTGCTTCTAAAATCCTCGAGAACTACGAATCCGTCTTCGATGCCACCGTTGTGAAAAAACTGAAAGAAGCGGGCTTTGCCATCGTTGGGAAAGCGAACCTCGACGAGTTCGCGATGGGATCCAGCACCGAAAGATCCGCGTTCTTTCCCACGAGAAACCCCTGGGATCTCGAGCGAGTTCCCGGTGGCAGCAGTGGAGGATCTGCCGCTGCGGTCGCTTCGGGAATGGTCGTTGCGGCGCTCGGAAGCGACACAGGAGGTTCTGTGAGACAGCCCGCGTCGCTTTGCGGGGTGGTCGGGTACAAACCCACCTACGGACTCGTCTCCAGGTACGGCCTTGTGGCATTTGCAAGCTCTCTCGACCAGATAGGTCCCATCACGAAGACGGTGAGGGACGCCGCCATCCTCATGGAAATCATCTCCGGAAAAGACGAGAACGACGCCACAACGATGGATAGGAAAGTTGATTTCCTTTCGGAGATCGAAAACGGCGTCGCAGGTATGAGATTCGCCGTTCCGCAGGAGATCTACGAGCACAAGATAGAAGACGGTGTGGCAGAGAGATTCGAAGAGTCCCTCAAACTTCTCGAGAAGCTCGGTGCGAAGGTGGAAAAGGTCAGCATCCCGCACATGAAATATTCCGTCGCCGTCTATTACGTCATCGCTCCCGCTGAAGCGAGTTCCAACCTCGCCAGGTTCGACGGTGTCAAGTATGGCCTCAGGGTAAAAGAGAAAGGACTCAGAGAGATGTACATGAAGACCAGAAACGTCGGATTCGGTGAAGAAGTTAGAAGAAGGATCATGATCGGAACATTCACCCTCAGCGCTGCCTACTACGAAGCCTATTTCAACAAGGCCATGAAAGTGAGAAGAAAGATCTCCGATGAACTCAACGAGGTGCTCTCGCAGTACGACGCGATCCTCACCCCCACTTCCCCAGTGACGGCTTTCAAGATCGGAGAGATAAAGGATCCTCTCACCTACTACCTCATGGACATCTTCACGATACCCGCAAACCTCGCGGGACTTCCCGCGATCAGTGTGCCGTTTGGATTCTCAAACAACCTCCCCGTTGGTGTTCAGGTAATTGGCAGAAGGTTCGCGGACGGGAAAGTCTTCAGAATAGCGAGAGCCATAGAGAAGAACTCCCCCTACAACGAAAACGGTATGTTCCCGCTCCCGGAGGTGAAAGCATGAGATACAGACCCGTCATAGGTCTTGAGATACACGTTCAGCTTTCAACGAAGACCAAAGCGTTCTGCTCCTGCCCGGCGGATGTCTTCGAGCTTCCTCCGAACACGGCGATCTGTCCCGTCTGCACCGGCCAGCCGGGAGCCCTTCCCGTTCCCAACGAAGAGATGATCAGGTTTGCCGTGAAGACCGCCCTTGCGTTGAACTGCAAGATTCACAAGTACTCCAGATTCGACAGAAAGAACTACTTCTATCCTGACCTTCCCAAGGGGTACCAGATCAGTCAGTACTTCTACCCGATCGCAACCGAGGGTTTCCTGGAGATAGACGGAGACGAAGGAAAGAAGAAAGTCAGAATCAGAAGACTCCACCTCGAGGAAGACGCTGGGAAACTCGTTCACGAAGGGGACTCCATCACCCGCGCAAGCTACTCTCTGGTCGATATGAACAGATGCGGTGTTCCCCTAATTGAGATCGTTACAGAGCCCGATATTTCTTCCCCAAGAGAGGCTCGTGTTTTCATGGAGAAGTTGAGATCCATCGTGAGGTACCTCGGCGTGAGCACGGGAGACATGGAAAAGGGAGCACTTAGATGCGACGCGAACATCTCCGTCGTTGACACAGAAACGGGAAGACAGAGCAACAGAGTGGAAGTGAAGAACATGAACTCCTTCAGGTTCGTCGAGAAGGCTTTAGAGTACGAGTTCGAGCGAATCGTGAAGGCGATGGAGAGAGGAGAAGACGTGGAAAGAGAGACGAGAGGCTGGGACATGACCACGAAGACCACCGTTTCCATGAGAGGAAAAGAAGAAGAAAGCGACTACAGGTACTTCCCGGAACCGGACATACCGCCCGTTGTTCTCTCTGACGAGTATCTCGAAGAGGTGAAAAAGGAACTCCCAGAACTTCCAGACGAGAAGGCGAAGCGCTTCATGAGAGAGTACGATCTTCCGGAGTACGACGCAAAGGTGCTCACCTCGAGTAAAGAACTCGCCGAGTTCTTCGAAGAGTGTGTGAAGGTGGTGAACAGGCCGAAGGATCTCAGCAATTGGATCATGACAGAAGTTTTGAGAGAACTCAATGAAAGAAACATAGAAATCACAGAGTCAAAACTGACCCCTCAGCACTTCGCTGATCTCTTCAAATTGATGGACGAAGGAAAGATCTCCATAAAGATCGCAAAGGAGATATTCCCTGAGGTCTTCGAAACAGGAAAGATGCCCTCTCAGATCGTGGAGGAAAAAGGTTTAGTTCAGATCAGCGACGAAAAACTCATCGAGGAACTGGTGAAAAAGGCAATGGAACAGAACCCAAAGGCCGTTCAGGATTACAAATCAGGCAAAAAGAAAGCGGCAGGTTTCTTCGTGGGATACGTGATGAGAGAGACGAAAGGAAAAGCGAATCCGGAACTCACGAACAGGATCATTCAAAAACTCCTCGAGGGGGAGTGATATTTTGAAAAAGTTCCTTCCTCTTCTTTTTATTTTTGTGGTGGGCGTAGTCGTTCTTCCCGCCTCTTTCACCTGGACGTCCGATGGATACCGCGTCAAATTCGGTGACACACTCTTTTTTGAAGTCTTCAACGACGGATGGGGTGTGGGAGTGAGTCTCTCGAAGAGTGCGACGAACTACCAGAAACTCGGTTTTCTCAAGGTGAAAACCTCAGAAGTCACTTTGAAGACGGGTCTTTCTTTTGGGAACGGCTGGAACGTTTTCTTCTGCGTTGATCAGAAAGATGTGATTCCGTTTCCCGGAAGCCTCTATTATGAGTTCTTCATCGGAAGATCGGGTGGGTACGCTATCCTGGAACAGGACTACATCGTGAAGATCGGTGGGTACAGACTATCCCTCGACAACTTCGCCTATATGTCCAGGGACACCGTCATGTTCCACAGCGGTCAATTCTCCATGGGAGGCACCTCTTTTGCGTACAGAGCTTTGAACAACACGGTTCTCTTTGGCATCTCAGATCCAGACAACGTTCTCTTTTTGGGAGCCGGACTGCTCAACTGGAAACTCGCCGGAGGAGCAGGATTCAACTTCACACCCATAAACGGTGTGGATGTCAAGCTTCTTGTTTCAGCCGCCGTAGATGAGGTCTCTTTTGGATTCATGACACGTGCAAAGAAGGGAAATACCGATCTCACCTTTGTTCTGAACACGAACGAGTTCTACTTCAGTGTGAAATTTTAAGAATCCGCACGATATTCTTCAATAAACGGGGATATTTCTCGATATCCCCGTTTTTTTGTTCGAAACAGGGCTTGTAATTTTTTGTAAACTTGACTATAATTCTGGTCAGGGAGTGATGAAATGGATCTGAGCAGGGTTTCTTTTTACAGTCTTGCGGACGCGAAAGCGCGGTTCTCCCAGGTTGTCGAAGAAGCGAAAACGAAAGACGTGGTCGTGACAAAGAACGGTGTGCCCGCGGTTGCTGTCATTGACTACGAGAAATACAGAAAACTCATGGAATTCATGGATGAGATCCTCGATACTTATCTGCTGGACATCGGGAACGTGGAGAAGTATCTCGAGCTCAAAAAGTATTTTGAATTCAACGATTCACAGGAGGTGTGAGAATGGCTCAGGTTGTCCTTGAAAACGTCACCAAGGTCTACGAAAACAAAGTCGTCGCTGTGAAAAACGCGAATCTCGTCGTCGAAGACAAGGAGTTCGTGGTTCTCCTTGGACCATCCGGCTGTGGAAAAACGACCACTCTGAGGATGATAGCTGGACTGGAGGAGATCACAGATGGAAAGATCTACATCGACGGCAAAGTTGTGAACGACGTCGAACCAAAAGACAGGGACATCGCCATGGTGTTCCAAAATTATGCTCTGTACCCGCACATGACCGTCTACGAGAACATGGCCTTCGGTTTGAAGCTGAGAAAGTATCCAAAGGACGAAATCGACAGAAGAGTACGTGAAGCTGCGAAGATCCTCGGAATAGAAAACCTGCTCGACAGAAAACCGAGACAGCTCTCAGGTGGTCAGAGGCAGAGGGTTGCCGTTGGAAGAGCCATCGTGAGAAATCCGAAGGTTTTCCTCTTCGACGAACCGCTCTCCAACCTCGACGCGAAACTCAGGGTACAGATGAGAAGCGAACTCAAGAAGCTCCACCACAGACTCCAGGCAACGATCATCTACGTGACACACGACCAGGTGGAAGCGATGACGATGGCTGACAAGATCGTCGTCATGAAGGACGGAGAGATTCAGCAGATAGGAACCCCACACGAAATATACAACTCTCCAGCGAACGTCTTCGTTGCCGGATTCATTGGTAGTCCTCCAATGAACTTCATCAACGCGAGAGTCGTGAGAGGAGAAGGCGGTCTCTGGATCCAGGCATCTGGCTTCAAAGTGAAGGTGCCGAAGGAATTCGAAGACAAACTCGCAAACTACATCGACAAGGAGATCATCTTCGGTATCAGACCTGAAGACATCTACGACAAGCTCTTCGCACTGGCACCAACTCCAGAGAACACGATCACAGGTGTTGTGGATGTGGTCGAACCTCTCGGAAGTGAAACTATTCTCCACGTGAAAGTCGGAGATGACTTGATTGTGGCATCCGTCAACCCGAGGACTCAGGCAAAAGAAGAACAGAAAATCGATCTGGTACTCGACATGACGAGAATGCACGCCTTCGATAAAGAAACGGAGAAGGCTATTATCTGAGGGGGCCGGCCCCCTCACTTTTTTACTTTGAACTCGATCACGTCCCCATCCTCGAGCAGTTCAGTGAACATGGCTCTCCTTCCGTTTTTGAGAAGCTCGTAGTCCTTGAGCCCGTCCAGCTTCAAATCCTTGAGAAGGTCTATCACCATGGGTTTGAAGTCTTTCAGTTCCACTCTTTCTTCGTCTATCCTGTGGAGGATTTTCAAAGGGATTTTCTTCAATTCGCCGTTGAACGAGACAGTGATGTGGGGAACTTCAAGTGCTTCCTCCAGTGTTTTCCTTCCCTTTTCAACGAGGTCGATCTCTTCTCCGAGCGGAACTTCTTTATCGTCTTTCAAAGGAACTCCCCCTTTGAGAAGATCAAAATTCACGAGGGAGATCCATTTCTCTTCGCCGTTCACCACGATCCTTGTCTTTCCGTAGGAGATCTTTGACTTTATCTCGGAGATCTTTATCTTTTCCGGAAAGCTTATCACATCTCCTTCTTCTACGTCCGCGTCGGGTGGTACTGGCGTTCCGTTCTTCACGATCTCCGGTAAGATCTCCTCCACTTCTCCATCGGGAAGTTTCACTTTCACAGGTTTCACAAGGTCCTTTATTCTCAGTGGAGTTTTCTCCTCTTCGGTTTGAATATCTATCCTGTCACCGTGCTTCACTCTGGAGGAGAGATTCGCCTCTTCGCCGTTCACGAGAATCTTCACGGAGGTTCTTCTCTTTGGCCTCAAGAGAGTTTTTCCGTTTAGTTCAAAGGAAATCATCTCTCCACCTACGAGCGAGGAGAACCTGTATCCCGCCTGTATGAGCACCTGCATGACCGAGTACCTGCCCACTCCTCCCATGAGCTTCACAGGAACCCCGTTCACGAAGACCTGAGAGAAAACGGATCCCCTGTTTCTCATGGCACTGTAAGCGATTCCCACAGGAGTAATGTACTCGCTTCCTTTGACCTTTCCGGTGAGATCCTCAACAAGACCGGTGCTTTCTACACTCTTCAGAGATACCCTGTCAAGAGGAAGATCCATCTTCCTGGCAAGACTTTCCACAAAACCCGGTACCTTCGCGCCGCCGCCGACCACCATCACAACAGAGGGGGCTCCACCGTTCAGCTCTGTCACGACCGTTGAGATCTCCGTTGTGATCTGATCCACCACAGGCTTTATCGCTTCGGAGACCTCCTGAGCGTTTAATTCGATTTCTCTGTCCAGTATATTCTTCACCTTCACTCTTTCTTCCGAAAAAACGGTTCTCTTCACGTGTTCCGCCGTCTGAAAGTCGAGCAGAAATTTCTTTCCTATGGCTTCCGTTATCTCGTCACCCGCCATGGGAATCATTCCGTAGGCCACCACCGTTCCTTCCTTCGAGATGGCTATGTCGCTCGTTCCCGCGCCCACATCGACGAGAGCTATGTTCAGATACCTGAGATCCTCCGGGACGGTCAGATCCATCGCCGCTATCGGCTCCAGCGTCACGTGAACCGGAGTGAGTCCCACAGTCTCCAGAACCCTCATCAGGGAATCCACAACGTGAACGGGAAGGAAAGCAGAGACCACCTTAACATAAGCCTTCCCGCCTCTGTGTCCCTCAAGCTTTTTCATCCACATTCCGTCGAGTCTGTACTCGACGACGGAGTATCCCACACAGAAGAAGTCCTCTTCCACACTTTCCTGCGCTTTAGTCACCGCTTCTATTTCAAGCTTCATAACGTCTTCGCGGGTGATGTGTCCGGTCTTGGAAAAATCCAGCTCCGCCTCACCTACTTGAGTTTTCAGGAACCTTCCCGCGAGGGCTACAGTCACCTCTTTCAGTTCGATTTCGTTCCTCGACTCGAGTCTTTCTTTCACCTCTTTCACCGTTTCCGCCACTCCGAGCACATCGTGAACCTGACCGTCGAACATCGTGCGTGTTTTGTGTTCTATCAGTTCAGAATCCACGATTCTGATCGTACCTTTCTCCTCGACGACGATCAAACCCGCTATCTTTCTGGTACCCACATCGAGAGCGAAGATCACACTTTCACCTCCACCACCGTGACACCCGTTCCCCCCTCAGAAGGTGTTCCGAATCTGAAAGAAACCACTCTTTTGTCCTTTCTCAGTATTTCCCATACTCCAGATGCGAGCTTTCCGGTGCCCTTTCCGTGTATTATGTATCCCTTGCTGATGCCGTTCATCATCAGGTCATCGATGAACTTCTTCACAACCGGCTCCGCTTCTTCAACCGTCATACCCCTTATGTCTATCTCCGTTCTGAAGCTCGAAGGCCTGTAAGAGACCGCTGAAGATTCTTCCTTCTCCTCTTTTTTAGCCTTTTTCAGTTTCGAAACGGGCACCTTCAATCTGAGAAAGCCAAAGTCAACAAGGGCGGTGCCACTTTTCACCTCAACGACCTTCCCCACAGAGGTTCCACCTTCCATTTTCACGTGATCTCCGGGTTTTATTTCTTCTTCGGTCGCTTCTTCGATTCTCTTTTGCTCCAGATCTTTCTTCTCTTTCTCTATCGTCTTCACCGCTTCTCTCATCTCGTCAACGCTGCCAGTTTTTGCCACGTGTATCGCCTGATCGAGTTCCTTCTTGACCTTTCTGATGTAATCGTTGAGCTCCCTCAGCTCTTTGTCGAACTCTTCTATCTTCATCCTCCTCAGCTTTTTGTAATCTTCCTCGTACTTCTCCCTCAGTTTCATGTACTCTTCGCGTTCTTTCTGGAGTTTTCTCTTCTCCTCTTCAAGAAGCGAGATCTTCTCGTGGAGAGACCTTATGAGTCCCTCGAGTTCCATCTCCTCCCGAGAGAGTCTCGATCTGGCGTTTTCGATTATACGTTTGTCGAGTCCCAACTTTTCTGCTATCTGGAAAGCGTGAGAACCTCCTGGAACTCCAACCAGAACCCTGTAAGTTGGTGAGAGGGTTTCCGGATCGAACTCCATGGAGGCGTTCAAGAGCAGAGGATGGTTCATGGCGAAGACCTTCACAGGTGTGAGGTGTGTGGTTACAAAGATCGTTGCTCCTTTTTCCAGAAGATCCTCTATTATCGCGACGGCAAGGGCGGCTCCTTCCACCGGATCCGTCCCCGAGCCCAGCTCGTCGAGGATGACCAGTGAATCGCTGTCTGCATTCTTCACGATCTCCACGATCTTCTTCATGTGCGACGAGAAGGTGCTGAGGCTCTGTTCTATGCTCTGCTCCTCACCGATGTCCGCCATGATCTTTGGAAAGACCTTCAGCTCCGTTCCTTCATCACAGGGGAGAGGGAAGCCACTCATCATGAGGGCGGTAAAAAGACCAACGGTTTTCACAGTCACGGTCTTTCCGCCCATGTTTGGACCCGTTATGATGAAACCTCTTTTGTTGGGTGGAAGCTCAAGATTTATTGGAACGACTCTCTCCTTTGGTATCAACGGATGTCTTGCGTTGACAAGTCTTATCCGCGAAGAAGGTTTCACGACGGTTCCGTTGAACTCTCTTGCGAACTTCACCCTCGCGTAGAGGGAGTCGAAACGCGCTATGAGTTCCACGTTCCTCTCAAGGTCGTTGAGCCTGGAAAGGAGTATGTTCGTCAGCTGCCTCAGGATCCTGCTGATCTCCAGCCTTTCCTCCTCTTCTAAAAGACGCACTCTGTTGTTCAGTTCGACGAACTCGTCGGGCTCCAGAAAGACGGTGGCACCGGAAGAGGAGAGATGGTGAACGATTCCCCTCACTGCGTTCCTCATGGAAGCCTTCACGGGGAAGAGATACCTTCCATCCCTGTAAACGTACATCTGTTCCTGAAGGATCTGAGAGTGCGTCCTGACGAAATCATCGGCCTTTCTCTTTATCTCGCTGGCAAGACGCTTCTTTTCCGTTCTGATCTCCCTCAATCTGGGACTCGCACGGTCCGAGATCTCTCCATCCTGTTCTATGCACCTGTTCACCTCTTCCACGAAATCTCTGAAGGAGCTGAGTCTGGAGAAGGTCTCTTTGAGCCTGCTGTATTCACGCTTTTCGAAGTCCTTCTTCAGGATGTCACAGCCTTCGAGAAACACGGAAACGCGAAGAAGTTCCCATGGTTCCAAGGCTGAACCGGACTTCACCCTCTCCACTTCCTGAGAGATATCGTTCAATCCCTTTATGGGAGGCTCTCCCCACCTGGCAAAATAGTTCAGAAGCTCCTCCACGAGTTCGAGCTCGTCCCACGGATTCACCGTCGGTTTGAGAGTGTCCAGATGTTTTCTTCCCAGGTCAGAGAGCGCGTATTTCTTTACTATCTCCACAACTTTTGGAAAATCGAGTGATTCGAGATAATCCACTCTTCACCACCCCAGTCTCACGAACAGAGGAAATCTGATGCTCGAGTCCTTCAGCGTTATTGAATAACCAAATCCCCATTTTACTCCTTCATGCTTTTTCCAGAAAAAATTGACGACGGCAAGATAGGGTTTTAAAGAAAAGCCTACCCTTGTCTCAAGGGTAAACATGAAATCCCCCAGATCCAGATTCCTCACAGCACCGACGAAGAAACAGATGGAGGAAAAGCCCCAGAGTTCCACTCCCGCTGTGAACTCTCCAGTGTCCATGCCCACGGACGACACGGTTTCTCTTTCCGAAAAATCGTAGGAAAAGCTCACAAAGACGTCTCCCATCATCTGAACGGAGACGATCACAAGCAGAGCGAGAATGATTTTTTTCATGTTTTCCACCCCGAAACGATTATACTATGATGGGGAGGTGAAGAGATTGCTCTTTCTCGGAGTGGATGTGGGGGGAACGAAAACACAGGCCGTCCTCAGCGATGAACAGGGAAACGTTCTGGCTGTTCACAGAGGAAAAGGAGCGAACTATCAGGTCGTTGGAAAGGAAAGCGCTGTCAGGAATCTCAAAGATGTGATCGAAGGTATCCTGAACAAGGCAGGAAAGACCAGAGAAGAGATCGATTTTGCCTTCTTCGGATACGCGGGAGCGGACTTCGACTACGAGATGAAGATTGTGAGAGAAATACTGGAAAAGCTCGGTCTTGAAAAATTCGACTTCGACAACGACGGAAGGACCGCCCTGAGATCGGGGGTTTTCGACGACATTGGCATCATGGTGAGCTGTGGAACAGGTAGCATCTCCTACGCATCGGACGGCAGAAGGGTGAACAGAATAGGAGGCCTTTCTTTTTCACTGGGTGAGAGACTCGGTTCACACTACATCGCTTCTCTTGTGACCTCCGCTGTGATGAGGGCAAAGGACGGCAGAGACGACTGGACGACGCTCGTTGAAGAGGTGGAAAAAGAGATCGGCCCGGTGGAGAACCTTCTGAGATACGACTACGAAGGAGGATACACAGCAGAGCTGGTCAAGAGAGTGAATCAGGCACTGTTCAGATGCGCCGAAAAAGGTGATGCGGTTTCTCTCAGAATTTTCGATGAGATCGTGGTTGAAGTGAAAAAAATCATCGACGCGCATAGAAAGGCACTGAACTTCACACCTCCCATCAAACTGATCCTGGAGGGAAGCTTCTTCAAGAACGCACCTTCCCTTCTGATAAACATGATAGAAAGCGCCACCGGAAAAGAATACGAAATCGTCATACCGAAGCACGACCCTGTAATCGGTGCCGTGTTGTTTGCAATGGAACGCTCTGGACTGAGAGTAACAGAGGACCTTTACAACAGACTGGTGAGGAACTACCTCAGGGAGGTGAAGAAATGAGAATCGCGGTGATAGGTGGAGGAAGCAGCTACACCCCGGAGCTGGTGAAGGGACTTCTCGACATCTCCGAGGATGTTCGCATCGACGAGGTGATCTTCTACGACATCGACGAAGAAAAGCAGAAAATCGTCGTTGATTTTGTGAAAAGGCTCGTCAAAGATAGGTTCAAGGTGCTCATCAGCGACACCTTCGAGAGTGCTGTCGTGGACGCGAAGTACGTGATCTTTCAGTTCAGACCCGGCGGACTCAAAGGCAGGGAAAACGACGAAGGCATTCCGCTGAAGTACGGTCTCATAGGTCAGGAAACAACAGGGGTTGGGGGAGTTTTCAGCGGCTTTGAGGGCGTTTCCCATAATAGAAGAGTACGTTGATACCGTGAGAAAAACATCGAACGCGACCATCGTAAACTTCACCAACCCATCCGGCCACATCACGGAGTTCGTGAGAAACTACCGTCGAATACGAAAAATTCATAGGCCTTTGCAACGTTCCCATAAACTTCATCCGGGAGATCGCAGAGATCTTCTCAGCAGAGCTCGAAGACATGTTCCTGAAGTACTACGGCCTCAACCATCTGAGCTTCATAGAGAAGGTCTTTGTAAAAGGTGAAGACGTGACGGAAAAGGTCTTCGAGAACCTGAAGCTGAGGCTCTCCAACATACCAGACGAAGATTTCCCGGCGTGGTTTTACGACTCGGTGAGGATCATCGTGAATCCTTACCTGAGATACTACCTGATGGAGAAGAAGATGTTCAAAAAGATCTCCTCGCACGAGCTCAGAGCAAGGGAAGTGATGAAGATAGAAAAAGAGCTCTTCGAGAAGTACAAAACAGCTACCGAGATACCGGAAGAACTCACAAAGCGCGGTGGCAGCATGTATTCCACTGCGGCGGCTCACCTGATAAGAGACCTCGAAACCGACGAAGGAAAGATACACATCGTGAACACGAGGAACAACGGCTCGATCGAAAACCTCCCGGATGATTACGTTCTCGAGATTCCGTGTTATGTGAGATCCGGTAGGGTCCACACGCTCTCGCAGGGGAAAG
>Ga0065718_1001282_pt1 | contig 16155 bp, 18 predicted proteins | sample GBSCel77sediment_2_FD_59105 | JGI IMG/M metagenome (GOLD analysis project Ga0065718, IMG submission 59105) | Hot spring sediment microbial communities from Great Boiling Spring, Nevada - cellulolytic enrichment CS 77C v3 (version 3) | ecosystem: Environmental > Aquatic > Thermal springs > Hot...
CATGGCTTCCAAGGTTGACACGCCCCCTTGGGAAACATATAATTCTTCCGATGCTGGAAAGCTGGAAGGGAAAGGTGGCACTGTTTCGATGGTAGAGGTGACAAAAAAAGAGGAAAAAGAGAAGCACGTCTTTGAGCTCGAAGTAGAGGTAACAAAAGAGCGGGTTGACCAGGTTCTCGAGAGCATTTACCGGGACTTCAACTTTCGAGTTACGGTGCCAGGCTTCCGCAAGGGTCGGGTTCCTCGAGCCATTCTTCGTGCTCGTCTGGGAAAGGAGGCCTTCCTGGATGAGCTGGTGCATCGTCTCGTTCCGGAAGCGGCAAAGGAGGTCTTGGAGAAGGAAGGCATTGATGTGGTGGGAGAACCTGATGTGGAAATCCTTCACGTGGAGGAAGGAGAGCCTCTCCGTTTCCGTTTGAAGGTCATTGAGAATCCTGAAGTTCTTCTGGCCCGTCCTGAAGAGCTCGAAGTGCGAAAGTACCGCCTTGAGGTTCGGGAAAGCGACATCGACGCGTACATTGAGGAACTCCGCAGGCGCTTTGGGCAATGGGAGGAACAGGAGGGGCCGGTGGTATCGGGGGATATGGTGATTGTCGCTGTAGGGGACAAGCAGTATACGGTGCAGGCAGGAGGTGAACAGCATCCCCTGGCTCAAGAGGTTCTTGGTATGCGACGGGGAGAGCGACGGACGGTTACTCTCGAGGGTGAGGAAAAAGAACTGGAGGTTCGTACTGTTTTCCGAAAGCGACTCCCCGAAGTGAATGAAGAGTTTGTCAAGCATTTTGGGGAAGATTACGCATCGGTGGAGGCCTTTCGAGAGGACGTTCGGAAGATCCTTGAGGGGCAAGCCCAGGAGATGGTGCAGGAACGCCTGCAGGAGGAGGCTGTGGTTGCCCTCTGCCAAAAGTCGCAGGTCTACATTCCTGAGCCCCTTCTTGAGGAGGAAACCCGGAGGGTCATCCAGCTTTTTGAGGGGCGATTGCGAGAAAGTGGAACTACCCTCGAGCGGTACCTTGAACTTATGGGGTATGATTTCGCCACGTTTACTGAGAAAATGCGCAACATTGCTCGCTGGAGGTTNAAGAAACACTTCGTTCTTCAGAAATACGCTAGAGAATATGGTCTTGAAGTGACTGAAGAAGAGCTCCATCGNCTTGTGGAGAGTGTTGCACAACGCACTGGAAAGCCGCTTGAAAAGGTGGCAGAACGCCTTGTTCGGAGCAATGCTCTGGTGGAGGCTGCGAACCGCCTCCTCTCGAGCAAGCTTGTTGAAGACCTCCTCTCGAGAGTGAAAATACAAGAAATCGCAGAACCCTTGAATTTTGATCAGTGGCAAGCTTTGGGAGATCCTGAAGAGGAGATGGTTCAGGGATGAAAGAACCCCGTTTGAGTTACCTTGTGCCCATTGTGGTGGAGCAGACCCCAAGGGGTGAGCGAGCTTACGATATTTACTCCCGGCTCCTGCAAGACCGCATCGTCTTTCTGGGAACGGAAATCGATGACACCGTTGCCAACCTTGTCATTGCCCAGCTCCTTTTCCTTGAAGCGATGAACAAGGAAAAGGATATCAACCTCTACATCAACAGTCCTGGAGGTTCGGTTTCGGCGACGCTGGCCATTTACGACACCATCCAGTACATCAAGCCTGATGTTGCGACCATCTGTATTGGGCAGGCTGCAAGTGGAGCGGCAGTTATTCTCGCCGCTGGGGCCAAGGGCAAGCGGATGGCGCTCCCCAATTCCCGGATTATGATCCATCAGCCCCTTGGGGGTGCACAGGGACAGGTGACAGACATCGAAATCCATGCCCGGGAAATGGTGAAGATCCGGGAGAAGCTCAATGAAATCCTCGCTCGCCATACTGGCCAGTCCATTGAGAAAATTCGCAAGGACACGGAGCGGGACTTTTTCATGTCCCCCGAGGAGGCACGGGAATACGGGCTTATAGATCGGGTTCTGTATCCGGAAGAGAAGGGCGAGAAGGAGACCAGAGAGGATGCCGAAATTTGAGGAGGAGAAGATTAAGTTGCGGTGTTCCTTCTGTGGTAAAACACAGCAGGAAGTGCGAAAGCTCATTGCGGGTCCAGGAGTGTACATCTGTGACGAGTGCGTGGAGCTCTGCAACGAGATTCTGAAAGAGGACTCCCGGAAAAGCAGGAAAGAGTTCGTCCTTGAAGAGCTCCCCTCGCCTCGCGAGATTAAGGCTTTCCTTGACCAGTACGTTATTGGTCAGGAACGGGCCAAGGTTATCCTTTCCGTTGCCGTATACAACCACTACAAACGGATTATGCAGCCCAGAGACTCTCAGGACGTGGAGATTGAAAAGAGCAACATTCTGCTTCTTGGCCCGACTGGATCGGGGAAGACGCTCCTTGCCAAAACCCTGGCACGCTTCCTGAACGTTCCCTTTGCCATTGCGGATGCCACGACGCTCACCGAGGCTGGGTATGTGGGAGAAGACGTTGAGAATATCCTTCTCCGCCTTCTTCAGAATGCAAACTTTGATGTTAAAAGAGCAGAGAAGGGCATTGTTTACATCGATGAAATCGACAAAATTGCTCGCAAAGGGGAGAATCCCTCCATCACCCGGGACGTTTCCGGGGAAGGCGTGCAACAGGCGCTTCTGAAGATTCTTGAGGGGACCATTGCGAATGTTCCTCCTCAGGGTGGTCGGAAACACCCGCACCAGGAATTCATTCAGGTGAACACTGAGAATATCCTCTTCATCTGTGGTGGCGCCTTTGTGGGTCTTGAGCGCATCATCGAGAATCGTTTGAAGGATCGGAAAATTGGTTTTGGTGCCCGTGAGAGCCTTTCCGAGAAGGAACTCTCCCGGAATATTCTCCACGAAGTGCAACCAGAAGACCTCCTGAAGTTCGGCATGATTCCCGAGTTCATCGGCAGAGTACCGATTATCTGTGCCCTTGACCCCCTCACCGAAGACGACCTGGTACGCATCCTCACCGAGCCCAGGAATAGCCTTGTCCGGCAGTATCAGAAGCTTTTCGAAATGGAGGGTGTGGAACTCATCTTCACCGAGGGAGCCTTACGACTCATTGCCCGTGAGGCCCTGGCCAAAGGTACTGGTGCCCGGGGGCTTCGGGCGATTATGGAGCGGCTCATGACCGACCTTATGTTCGAAATCCCCTCGCGGAGGGATATCAAGAAGGTCGTCATCAACGAGGCCTTTGTAAAGGGTGAGAATCTCCTCTTCCTCAGAGAAGCTCGGGAAGAGAAGCTCGCGTGAGGTACCATGGAGAAGTCCGTTGCCCTTCCACCAGTCTTTGAGGCTCAGGCGGTAGAAGAAAAGTGGTATGAGTTCTGGGAAAAGAATGGTTACTTCATCCCTTCTCCAGACCCTCAAAAACCTCCCTTTTCCATCGTTATTCCTCCTCCAAATGTGACGGGACACCTTCATATGGGCCACGCCCTGAACCTTACCCTTCAGGATATTGTTATCCGGGCAAAGCGCATGCAGGGGTACGCAGTCCTCTGGCTTCCTGGCACGGACCATGCGGGAATTGCCACACAGAACGTTGTTGAGCGGCAGCTTGCCAAAGAAGGTCTCAGCCGCCACGATCTGGGTCGGGAGAAATTCCTGGAACGGGTCTGGGAGTGGAAAGAGACGTACCATGCAAGAATCGTACAACAGCTCAAGCGTATGGGAGCTTCGTGTGACTGGACTCGGGAACGATTCACGATGGACGCTGGTCTTTCCCGAGCAGTGCGAGAAGTCTTTGTGCGGCTTTTTGAAGAGGGCTTGATTTACCAGGGTGAGTACATTGTCAACTGGTGTCCCCGCTGTGAGACGGCCCTTGCCGATATCGAGGTGGAGTATCGGGAAATCCCCGGGAGACTCTACTACATCCGCTACCCCTTCGTTGATGGGGCAGGTTTTCTGGTTGTGGCCACCACACGTCCTGAAACCCTTCTTGGGGACGTGGCCTTGGCGGTCCATCCTGAGGACCTGAGGTACCAGCAGGTTGTTGGGAGAAGGGTTCGCCTCCCACTTTTGGACCGGGAAATTCCTGTTATTGCTGACGAGTACGTGGACCGAGAGTTTGGCACTGGTGTCCTTAAGGTTACCCCAGGTCATGACCCTCACGATTTTGAGCTGGGGCGACGGCACAATCTATCGGTTATTCGGGTTATTGACACCCGGGGTGTGATGACCGAGGACGCAGGACCATTCGCAGGGCTTCCCCGGGAGGCGGCTCGGGAAGCGGTACTTCGAGCCCTTGAGGAAAAGGGGCTTCTGGAGAAAGTTGAAGAGCATCGTCACGCCGTTGGGCACTGTTACCGTTGCGGAGTGGTAATTGAGCCTCTCGTGTCCCGGCAGTGGTTCGTCCGGATGAAAGAACTTGCCCGTCCTGCAATCCAGGCGGTTCTGGAGGGGCGAGTTGTCTTTGTTCCGGAGCGCTGGACCAGGATCTACTTCGAATGGATGGAAAACATCAGGGACTGGTGCATTTCCCGGCAAATCTGGTGGGGCCACCGGATTCCGGTGTTTTACTGTCAGTCCTGCGGGTATGTTTTTTGTCCCATCGGGAAGCCCCGTTGAGCTGTCCCAAATGTAATGGCGTGGTGGTGCAGGATGAAGATGTTCTCGACACCTGGTTCAGTTCCGCCCTCTGGCCTTTCTCAACATTGGGTTGGCCTGAGAAAACTGAGGACCTGGACCGCTTCTATCCTACCTCGCTTCTGGTTACGGGTTTTGATATTATTTTCTTCTGGGTGGCTCGGATGATTATGATGGGCCTCAAGTTCATGGGAGAGGTCCCTTTCCGCAAGGTATATATCACGCCTCTTGTGCGAGACGAAGCCGGGCGGAAGATGAGCAAATCCCTGGGGAATGCTATTGATCCTCTGGAAGTTGTCGAAAAATACGGTAGTGATGCGCTGCGTTTTGCGCTGGCCTGGCTTACGGTTCAGGGACGGGACATTCACCTTTCCCTGAAGAGGATAGAAGCAGCGCGAACCTTTGTGAACAAGCTCTGGAACGCTTCCCGCTTTGTTCTGATGAACCTCGAAGGATATTCTTTCTTGCCTCTTGAGGCGGGAGAACTCGACCTCAAAGACCGGTGGATTCTCTCTCGCTTTCAGAAGGTGCTCCGTTCGGCCACGGAACAGCTTGAGGCCCTGGAATTTGGGGATTTTGTTCAGCTCCTCTATGATTTTGTCTGGAGTGAGTACTGCGACTGGTATGTGGAGTGGAGCAAAGAAGACCTCTACCGGGGAGGAGAGAGCAAGCGAAAGGCCACGCAGAACGTTCTCCTCTCGGTTTTGAGCGGCCTCCTGCGCCTCCTCCATCCTGTTATCCCCTTTGTGACTGAGGAAATCTGGCAGTACCTCCCCACCCCCTATAAAGCAGCAGAGAGCATTATGATCGCTCCCTGGCCGCAAGAGGATACCCGCTGGATCAGCGAGGACGCAGAGCGTGACGTTGCCTTTCTCCAGGAGCTCATCCGTGAAATCCGGTACTTGCGGGCGGAGCTCAACATTTCTCCTTCGGTGGAAGGCGTGGTATGGTTGAGCTGCGAAGAGGACGATACTGTGCGTCTTCTGTCTTCCACGAAGCGATATGTTGAGCAGCTTGCGAAATGCCGTGTGGAACGAGTTGGGAAACACCTCTCTCGACCAACCCAGGTGGCCTTGGGTCGGGTGCGGGGTGTAGATGTGTTCTTCCTTGTGGAGGGTGTTGTGGATCTCGAGAAAGAGACCCAGCGCCTTTTGAAAAAGCTTGCCGATCTTGAGGAGGATCTGGAGCGGCTGGAGAAGAAGCTCCAGAATGAGAATTTCCTTGCCCGCGCTCCTCAAGAGGTCGTGGGGCAGGAAAAGGAACGGTACAGAGAGGTGCGGGAAGAAACTGAGCGTCTTAAGCGACTCCTTGGGGGTATCCGATGAAGCTGCCGATGCCTTTGCGGCGGAAAGACCCGGTGGAGACGCTCATTGTCCTTCTGGGCGCGGTTCTGGTGGTGGTCTTTGCCTTCTTTATGGCCCGCGGGGATCTCGACCGTTACGCGGAACTTCTTGTGGCTCAGGAGCTTCCCTCCCTTGTTGAGGTTGTGGAAATGGAGGAGGTTGTTCCCGTTTCACCTCTTGAGCAGTGGGCGCAGGAATTCTCCCCAGTCCTCCCCCGTCGGGATTGTGGAAGAAGTTCCCTCTCCAATTCCTCTGGCACAGGAGGAGAGTAGAAAGTCTGGGGAAGTACAGGAAAAACCACAGCCGCCTCAAGAAACCCGCAAGGAAACCCCTCCTCCTGTGGGGGGTCAGGCCTTTCTTCAGGCGGGGGCGTTTTCCCAAGAGAAAAACGCTCGAGCAATGGTGGAGACGCTCCGGCGGTTTGGGTACACTGCCACAATCGAGCGTGTTTCGGGGATGTACCGGGTGAGGGTGTACGGCTTTTCTTCTCTTGAGGAAGCCAGAAAAGCAGCAGCTCGACTTCGATCTCAGGGCATTGAGTGTTTTGCAGGGAAGTGAAAGGGGAACCACCATGACACTTCGGGAGGTCAAAGAGATTCTTGAAGCTGAAGTCCTGGCGTGTGAGGACCTTCTTGATCGGGAACCGAGATCAGCCTGCGGGAGTGACCTTTTGAGTGATGTTCTGGCCTTCACAAAGGAGAACTCCCTTCTCCTCACAGGTCTCACGAACCCTCAGGTGATCCGTACCGCGGAGATGAGTGATCTCATCGGCGTGGTGTTTGTGCGCGGGAAGCGCCCTGAACCGGCGACTATTGAGCTTGCAGTCATGAAAAAGATTCCCCTCTTGGCCACGAGGCTCCCCATGTATGAGGCCTGTGGAAGATTGTACATGCGAGGACTTCGGGGTTGCAGCGAAGTGGAATGACCGATGAGAAACCCCTTATCGAAATCGAGCGCAGAATCACAGGAGGGGATTTCCAGAGTGCTGGAGATGTGTCCAGTGAGCTCAAGAGGATTCTCCAGCAGATTGGCTTCCCGGCGGCCTTCAGCCGCCGGGTGGTGATCGCCGCCTACGAGGCAGAGATGAACGTGGTGATTCATGCTTTCCGGGGGGTTTTTCGAGCCTGGATTTTCCCGCAGCGCATTCACATCGAAGTGGACGACGAAGGTCCGGGAATCCCCGATCTTGAGCTCGCCTTCCAGGAAGGGTACTCCACTGCGCCTCCTCATATTCGCGAGATGGGCTTTGGAGCAGGATACGGCCTCTCGAATATGAGGAAATGTTCTGACCGCCTTGAGATTGATACCCGTGTTGGTGAGGGGACAAAAAGTGATTATGGACTTTTTCTTGAATCCTGATTCTTGAGGTAGATGGGTGCGCGTGGAGATTTACCATTCGGTAGTTCTCGATGAAGAGAAATGTAAGGGATGCACGCACTGCATCCGGCGCTGCCCCACGGAGGCGATTCGGGTCAAGGGTGGGAAGGCTCGCATTGATGAAGAACGGTGCATTGACTGTGGAGAATGTATACGGACCTGTCCGAATCATGCCAAGTACGCCCAGGCAGACCCTCTCGAGGCTATTCAGAGATTCCGCTACCGGGTTGCACTCCCCGCGCCGGCCTTCTACGCTCAATTCAAGTTCACCATTCCTCTGGGAAAAGTTCTCAACGGCCTTTTGCGCCTGGGATTCCATGAGGTCTTCGAAGTTGCCCGGGGAGCGGAAATCCTCTCGGCAGAAATTGCGAGGTTTCTGAAAAAAAAGGACCTGGTCTTGCCGGTGATATCCTCAGCGTGTCCGGCTGTCGTTCGTCTCGTGGAGGTCAAGTTTCCTTCTCTTCTTGATAATCTCCTCCCCCTTGATTCACCTCTTGGTGTGGCGGCGAAAATTGCCCGTCTTCGGGCTCTCGAGAGGGGGTACCGTCCAGAGGAAGTGGGGGGTCTTCTTCATCACTCCCTGCCCGGCAAAAGTAACGGAGGTTCGCCAAAGCGGAGAAGCCCTGGGGAGAATCGATGGGGCTATCTCCATGGCCAGTGTCTACACCCGGCTTGTAAATGAACTCCACCTTGTGGAGGACAGACCAGAACTTCAGATTGCTGGATTCCGAGGTATCGGATGGGCCCGGTCTGGAGGAGAGCAGGAATCTCTTGGCGAAGGGGAATATATGGCTGTTGATGGCATTCACAATGTGATTTCGGTCTTTGAGAAAATCGAAATGGGAGAACTCAGGGAAGTGGTGTACTGTGAGGCACAGGCCTGTGTTGGTGGATGTGTGGGAGGGGTCCTGGCGGTACAGAATCCCTTTATCGCCAAAGTCAACGTGAACCATCTCCTGAAGAAATACAGCGTGTTTCGCCCGTGGAGCGAAGAGGAAATGGAGACGTGGCGGAAAGCGGGTGTTTTCGTCCGAGAACGGGCCTATGAGGCCAAGGAGGTCCTGAAGCTCGATCAGAATTTCCAGCGAGCCATGGAGAAGTACCAGCAGATCGAGAAACTCCTTGAGCTCTTGCCCGGACTGGACTGTGGTGCCTGTGGTTCACCGACGTGCCGGGCTCTGGCAGAGGATGTCGTTCAGGGAAAAGCCGAAGAAGTGGACTGCCCATTTCTCCTTCGCGACAATATGCTCGAGCTGGCTCAAGAAATCTATGCCTTGGCAAGCCGGGTACCACAAACCATGGCGGGGAAGAGGAGGGAGGACATTGGCGATCAAGGTTCGAGATCTCGTGGAGCCCCTTGAGGCAACGGTGCTTGTGGCTGGAGATATGGAAAGAGAGATTAAGGGAGGATACTGTGGGGACCTTCTCAGTGATTGCATTGCCCACGCAGTTGAGGACAGCGTCTGGGTAACTGTACAGTCCCACCCCAATGTTATCGCTGTTGCCATTCTCGTCGGCATTCCCTGTGTGGTGGTGGTCAACAACTACGATGTGGACAAGGAAACCCTTGACCGTGCTCAGAAAGAGGGCATCACGGTGCTCCGGACTCCTTTGAGTGCTTTTGAGGCGGTGTCCCGCCTTTCAGCTCTGGGAATACCGGGGAAAAGGCGCCGTGAGCATTAGGGTATTTACCGCAGACCTCCATATCCACACCGTCCTATCCCCCTGTGCCCAGCGAGACATGCTTCCGCACTGTATTATTCTTGAAGCCCTGGAGAAGGGTCTTGACTGTATTGCGGTGACCGACCACAATGCCTGCGACAATGTTGCGGTGACACTCTCCCTTGGAGAAAGATTTGGGCTCTGGGTCATCCCCGGTATAGAGATAGAGACTAAGGAGGAGGTGCATCTCCTCGCCTATTTCCCTACTCTTGAGCATCTCCTGGCTTTCAACCGCCTCGTAGAGGAGCACCTCTTCACTTTTCCGCTTGACACAGGGGTATGGGGAGAGGAATGGGTTATCGGTGAGGAGGGCAATATCGTTGCCAGAAAGACCTCCCTCCTCGCTGTCCCTGTGGCTCTTTCCCTCGAGGATGCGGTGGAGGAGGTGGAGCGCCATCAGGGGTGTGGCGGTGCTTGCCCACGTTGACCGGAAAGCGTACAGCGTCTTTTCCCAGCTTGGTTTCCTTCCCCCTGCACTTCCAGTCAGGGCCCTTGAGATCTCTCCCGCGCTTTCCCTGGAAGAAGCTCAGGAACGTTTCGCCCTTTCCGGATATCCTCTTCTCTCTTTCTCTGATGCCCACGGACTCTCGGAAATCGGCCAGAGGGTGACACTGTTTCGGATGGCCTCTCCCCGGTGGGAGGAGTTACTTCTTGCCCTTTCGGGGGAAGGGGGACGTGGGATCGCTCTCTCCGGTAGTGACGAACGTTTGTAAAAACAGGTGTTCAATTTCCCCTCCCCGAGGTGTATAGTAGAGTGGTTTTTAGGGGAGCAAAGTGGAGGAAGGGGGGAGGGGTGTGTTCGTCGGGCAGTACGCCCATGGGGTCGACGAAAAGGGGCGCGTTATCATTCCCAGTGCTTTCCGGGAAAAGCTTGGAGGCAAAGTGTATCTTTCCCGGGGCATCGAGCACTGCATCTTCCTCTATCCTGAAGACTCCTGGGGTAATCTCTATGCGAAAATTTCCTCTCTTTCCCTTACCAGGAAGGAAACTCGGGATTTTGCCCGCCTCTTTCTTTCCACAGTCGCCATAACCACCTTGGACGCTCAGGGTCGTATAGCACTGCCGGCGTATCTTCGTGAGTATGCCCGTATTGGGCGCAAGGTAATGCTTATCGGTGTGGGAACACGGGTTGAGATCTGGGGAGAAGAACTGTGGCGAGAGTACGTGAGCACGGTTGAGGAACGTTTTGCTGAGATTTCCGAACACATTGTGGATACGGGAATATGACGGTGTTCTTCCACGAGCCGGTCATGGTGGAAGAGGTGTGCCACTTTCTCCTCCGGGGAGAGGGAGTCTACGTGGATGCTACTGTAGGCGGAGGTGGACATGCCAGGGCTATCCTTGAGCGTCTGGGACCGTCGTCGATGCTTGTGGGNATTGATCGCGACAGAGAAGCTCTGGATGTGGCACACAAGACCCTTGCGCCCTTTGCCTCACGAGTACGCCTCGTTCACGAACGGTTTTCTCGCCTCAGAGACATTCTTGCCCTTTTTGGGATACAGAAGGTACGGGGAATCCTGTTTGACTTGGGGGTTTCCTCATGGCAGCTTGAACGGAGCGAGCGCGGGTTCAGTTTCCTCAGGGAGGGACCTCTGGACATGAGGATGGATACGTCGTGGGGGAAAACGGCCTTTGACCTTCTCCGTACCCTCTCAGAGGATGAGCTTGCAGAACTTTTCTTCCGTTTTGGGGAAGAGCGATACGCTCGCCGTATTGCCCGGGCCATTGTCCGTTACCGCAAAAAGAAGCCAGTTGCAACCACAACGGAACTCTCAGAGCTTGTTGCTCGTATTGTCCCGCGGAGGAGAATTCATCCAGCAACCCGGGTGTTTTTGGCCCTTCGTATCGCGGTCAATGACGAGCTTGGAGAACTTGAGCGAGCTCTTGCCCAGCTTCCCGAGCTTCTTGAAGAGGGGGGACGGGTGGTGGTTTTGAGCTACCACTCCCTTGAGGACCGTCTTGTGAAACGCTACTTTCGGCAGAGCTCTTCCCTTCAGGAGGTGACCAGAAAACCTGTGTTTCCATCACCGGAAGAGGTTCGGCGGAATCCCCGAGCCCGGAGTGCCAGGTTGCGTGCTGCAGAGAAGGTGAGTTTTCTGGAGGGGAAGGCATGAGGCGAATGCGATGGCTTTGGGGAGGGGCATTGCTATTTTTCTTTTCAGTGGCCATGCTGTATCTTGGCATGCAGGCTCTGGTCCTTGAAAAAAGTTTCCTTGTGGCTCAGAAGAGGGTAGTACTTGAAGACCTTGCTGCGGAGAAAGAACGCCTTGAGTCTGAGGTGGCCACCCTTTCATCCCTTGAACGTATCCGCTCCATTGCCGAGCAGCGCTTGGGCATGGTGCCTCCAGAGCGCGTTGTGTATGCAGTGGTGGGGAAGGAAATCCTGGGGAAAGAAGAGGGCGAAGCTCACGTTGCCTACCATCCGGGGTCAAAGCACGGGAAAGAATGACGATGCTTTCCCAGAGTTTCATCCGGCGGGCTGCATTGTTGAGTTCCCTGCTTTTTTTCCTCCTGGGCGGAGTGGTTTTTCGCCTCTTCTATCTCCAGATTCTCAACCATCACCTGTACCGTGAGGAAGTTCTTCGTCGTTTCACCCTTGATGAACTCCTTGCCCTCCGGGGAGAAATTTTTGACCGGAATGGGGAGGTGCTGGCCAGGGATGTTGAGGCGCTGACGGTGTATGCCTGTCCCCGGGTTGTTCCTGACCCCTCTCAAGCTGCAGCCCGGCTGGCACCCCTCCTTGCGGAGGACGAAGAAAAGCTGCGCGAGCGGCTGTCTGCTCATACCTCGTTTGTTGTTCTCCGGGCAGGAGTCCCGTCATCGGTGGGGAACGCACTAAGGGAGGCTCGGGTGGACGGAGTGTACTGGGTCCGGGAAACCCGGCGTTTCTACCCGAAAGCCCCCCTTTTGAGTGCCGTGCTTGGATTTGTGGGAAAAGACCGCAAAGGCCTGGAGGGCCTGGAGTACGTGTTCGACAACCTCCTTCGGGGGAGAGACGGGTACGTGACTTTTGAGCGCGATGCTCTGGGGCACGAAATCCCCACAACGGTTACCCTGCATCCCCCTGAAAAGGGGAAGAATCTGCATCTTACCATTGATACCACAATACAGTTCTTCGTCGAAGAGGCACTTGATCGGGCAATGGAGAGAACGAAGGCCAAGCGAGGGGTCATCATCGTGAATGATCCGAAGACCGGGGATATCCTTGCACTGGCTTCCCGTCCGGGTTTTGACAATCGCCGTTTCCAGGAATTTCCTCCCGAAGCCTGGAGGAACTACGCCATCAACATGGTGATTGAGCCCGGTTCAACGGTGAAGCCCCTGGTGCTTGCGGCCGCCCTTGAAGAGAAAGTGGTTACTCTGGGAGATACCTTCTATTGTTCCGGGGCAACGCGTGTGCACAATCACCGGGTGCGGTGCATCAAGGCTCACGGTCAAGAAAAACTTGAAGACGTGTTGATAAATTCCTGTAACGTTGGTATTATCTCCGTAGCCCAGAGGCTGGGGAAAGAACGACTCTACAGATATCTCAAGGGTTTCGGTTTGGGAGAACGAACAGGTGTCCCTCTTCCAGGAGAAGAAGAGGGCCTTTTGCGTCAGCCAGAGCAATGGTCTTTGCTTTCCATTGGTGCCGTAGCTATAGGACAGGAAATGATGATCACACCCCTGCAGCTCCTTGTAGCTCTTTCGAGCATTGCCAATGGGGGAATGCTCATGCGACCGCGCCTTGTGCAGAGGGTGACGGACGCACTGGGCAACACCCTTGAAGCATTCCCCCCTTCCCCGGTTCGAAGGGTTGTGTCGGAAAAAACGGCACGTCTTGTGCTCTCCATGATGGAGAAAGTAGTGACTGAGGGGACGGGGAAAAAGGCGCAGGTTGTGGGGTACCGCATTGCAGGAAAGACCGGAACAGGACAGAAGGCCGGTCAGGGTGGGCGGTATGTTCCGGGGGCATACTATTCTTCTTTCGCAGGATTTTTCCCTCTTCCTGACCCTCGCTTTGGAGTTCTTGTGGTTCTTGATGAACCCCAAGGAGAGTACTACGGTGGAGATATTGCGGCACCGGTCTTCCAGGAAGTGGCAGAGCGCATTCTCCGGTATCGAGGGGTTATTCCTGAGCGGGCGGAGGTCGAAGCGTTTTGAGGATTCGAGAGTTCCTCTCAAGTTTCTCTTACGTGAAGGCCCATATCAGAGATTGGGAAGAGGAGATCGTGGGTATAGCGCAGAATTCAAAAGACGTCCGTCCGGGATATGCCTTTTTTGCCCTTGTGGGGAGCTCTTGTGATGGGCATGCTTTTCTCTGGGAGGCCGTTGATCGAGGAGCTCGACTCCTTGTGGGGGAGAGGGAGGAACCTTTCCTTGCCCTGGGGGAAGACATCTCCTGGGTCTGTGTGGAACAGAGCCGGAGGGCCCTGGCTCTGGCTTCCCATGCTTTCTTCGGCTTCCCCTCTCAGAGAATGCACGTTGTTGGAGTTACGGGGACGAACGGGAAAACCACGACCTGCTTTCTGATCCAGAGTATTCTCGAAAAGAGTGGAGTGCCCTGCGGCCTTCTGACCACGGCCCGGAACATTGTCGGTCCTTTTGAGTGGGAACCTCCCAATACCACTATGGAGTCCCTTTTTCTTGCTCAATCGCTCCGGAGGATGGAGACCTTGGGGATTCACCACGCGGTTCTTGAGGTTTCCTCTCATGGCCTTGCACTTTGGAGGGTGGAAGGCATCCTTTTCGATGTTGCTGTCTTCACCAACATCGTTCCGGAGCATCTTGAGTTCCACAGGACCTTTGAGCACTACTGGCAGAGCAAAAAGAGGCTTGCGGAAATGGTAGAAGAGAACCTTTCCAAGCCCTTCCCGAGGGTCATCGTTGCCAATGGAGAAGACGAGCACATTCTTGCCATGGTTCGTTCCTTAGGGGTTCCCCTTTTGCGTTTCGGCTTCCTGAAAGGGCTTGAGGTCCAGGCGGCTTGTGTGCAGTGGGATCACTCTTCTTCCATCTTTCAGGCACTGACGCCTTGGGGACACTTTGAGGTTTTCCTTCCTCTTCCGGGCAAGCACAACGTGTACAATGCCCTCGGAGCAATTGCTGTAGGTCTTGCCCTTGGGGTCTGTCGGGAAGCAATTCAGGAAGGTCTTCGTCATCCCCGGAGGATTCCGGGAAGGTGGGAGGTCATTGAAGCTCCCCAGGGTTTCAAGGTCATTGTCGACTTTGCCCATAACTGGCATGGTCTGGAACATGCTCTCAGGACAGCAAAGGCGCTGAAGCCCCGCCGTCTCATCACCGTCTTTGGGTGTGGTGGAGAACGGGATAGGAGCAAACGTCCTCAGATGGGGAGAGTGGTGGCAGCTTTCAGCGATGTCTGCATAGTGACCACAGATAACCCTCGAGGAGAGGACCCCCTGCAGACTGCACAGGACGCGGTTTGGGGGATTGAGGAAATAGCCAGGGAAAAGCCTGTGGAGTGGTTTGTGATACTTGATCGGGTTGAGGCCATTCGTCTTGCCCTTTCCCTTGCCCGGGAGGGGGATGTGGTTTTCCTCGCCGGCAAGGGCCCCGAACGTTTCCAGGTGTACGCTACAGGAAGCGTTCCCCACAACGACTATGAGGTAGCCCGGCAGCTACTCTTTCCGGAGGGAAGGCGTGATGNGGTTCACCCTTGAGGAAATCAGAGGGGTTACCCAAGCAGAGGTTCTTAGAGTCCTGGGTACGAGTTTCGAGGGAGTGGCAATTGACTCCCGTAAGTGTACAAAAAAGAGCAGCTTTTTGTGGCCCTTCGGGGAAAGAGGGTCGATGGCCATGCGTTCATTGGTGATGCCCTAAAGCGGGGCGCTTCAGGAGTTCTGGTGGAGCGGTGGGAGGGGGATGCTGAGACAACGGTTTTTGTAGTCCCCAGTACAGAAGAGGCGCTCCTGGCCCTTGGCAAGCATGCTTCCTCTCGTCTGAGAGGAGTAAGGATTGGCATCACCGGAACGGTGGGGAAAACTACCTGCAAGCACCTTTTTGCCCATTGTCTCGGTCAGAGGTTTTCTGTGGCCCTGACTCCCCAGAGCTTCAATACCGTGGTGGGAGTGTCTTCGAGTTTTGCAAACTTTGACGAGCACGTAGCCTTTGTTGTTGTTGAGGCGGGCATAAGCGAAAAGGGCGAGATGGAGGTTCTCTCCGGGCTCATTCGTCCTGAGGTGGCGGTCTTTACCGCCTTTGGCGAGGGTCACCTTGAGGGTTTAGGATCGGTTCTGGAGGTTGTTGAGGAAAAGCTGAAGCTTCTGGGGGAGAAGACGCAAAGGGTGTACCTGAATGTGGACCGGGGGATTCCTGAGGAACGCCGGGTCAGAGACCGTGTTCCTCAGGCAGAGGTTTTCTCCTTTGGAGCAAGTCAGAGAGCTCGTCTTCGTCTGGTCTCTTTTGAGCTGGACGTCTCCCACTTGCTCTCGAGGTTCACCGTGGCGTGGGAAGGGACAAGTCTTTCCTTCGAAGCCCCGATTCTTGCTCCTGAGGTGGCTGTGGTGAGTCTTCCTGCTATTCATTTTGCCCTTGAGATGGGTGTGCCTTTCGAGGAACTTCGGGAGAGCTTGAGAACTTTTCGAGAGCTTCCTGGGAGAGGAGGGTTCTTCCGATGGGGGAATGGCGTGGTGATCGATGATACCTACAACGCCAATCCCCCCTCGATGCAGAAAGCGGTGCATCTCCTTTCGCGATTTGCTCAGGAAGGGTATTCGACGTATCTCGTTTTGGGAGACATGCTGGAACTCGGGGATTTCGCTGAGGAAGCTCACCGGGAAATTCTTGAACGTATTCAGGCTTCACCAATCAGGCAGGTCCTGCTTTTTGGTCCTCACTTTGTGGGCATTGCCCAGAAGGAATTTGCCCGCGAGGTCGAACGGGGACGGTTCGTGGTTCTTGCTTCTTTTGAAGAAGGCAGGGCCTTTCTTGAATCTCTGGCGATTGCCCAGGAACAATGGGTGGTCCTTCTCAAGGGTTCCCGAGGCATGGAGCTTGAGGCGATGATGCCGGAGGAATGGAGGAGTGCTCCTGGTGATTGAGCCTGTCGTGCACGGAGGGTTGAGGATCGCTCTCTCCTGGCTTCTGGGGATGGTTCTTTTCCCTGTATTCATCCGCTGGCAACGGCGAAAATCC
>Ga0065718_1005133_pt1 | contig 16067 bp, 13 predicted proteins | sample GBSCel77sediment_2_FD_59105 | JGI IMG/M metagenome (GOLD analysis project Ga0065718, IMG submission 59105) | Hot spring sediment microbial communities from Great Boiling Spring, Nevada - cellulolytic enrichment CS 77C v3 (version 3) | ecosystem: Environmental > Aquatic > Thermal springs > Hot...
TTTCTTTTTTATTATACAGCATTATAAGATTTTTTTTAGTTTTTAATTTGATTTAAAAATTGACTCCTCATTATTTGAACCTTCGGGACTATAAGAACATATGTCCGTATAGTCCCAAAGAGAGTTTAAATTTTTTGATGTTGATTTTATAATTTTAGAAAAGATGACATTGGAAGATTTGGAAATTCCGTTAATTGAATTCAAAGGAATAGGATATAGAACTGCTGAAAAATTTAGAAAAAATAACATTAATACGATTAAGGATTTGCTTTATTTTTTTCCTTATAGATATGATGATTTAAGAAATGTAATAAAAATCAAAGATATCAAAATTGGTGAAAATTGCGTAGTAGTTGGCAAAATAAAAAATATAAAAGTCTTCCCTACTCCTAAAAAAAGAATGATAATTGTTCAAGGAATTGTTGAAGATGAAACTGGCTCTCTAAAAGTAATTTGGTATAATCAAGCTTATATTGCTAAGCTTTTATCAGGATCTCCGCAAGTTATGCTTTACGGAAAATTTATTAAAAATAAATATGGACTTCATCTTTCTGATCCAGAATTCAAAATATTGGGCAAAAGAGAAAAATTTAAACCTGAAATTATCCCTGTATATAAAGAAATTTTAAATATCCCATCAACTTTTACTAGAAGAATTATTCAAGAGATTTTTAAAAAATTTAATATAGATAAATTATTTGATCCTTTACCAGAAATTATCAGAATAAAAGCAAATATTCCATCTTTAACTACTGCCTTAAGAAATATTCATTTACCTAAAGATTTATCTGAAATTGAAAGCGCTCAAAAAAGATTTTTATTTGAAGAAATTTTTTATATTCAATGTAAGATCAATCAAGAAAAAATTTTATTAAAAATGGAAAAAGCACCAATCATTAATTATAATGAAAATTTAATTAAAGAATTTTTAGCAAAGTTAAATATAGAATTAACCTCTTCACAAAAAGAAGTTTTAAGTGAAATAATACAAAGCTTACAAAGGCCTTATCCAATGAATAGACTTTTACAAGGAGAAACTGGGTCTGGGAAAACTTTAATAGCTGAAATAATTTCTTTATTAACAGTTAATAGTGGGTATATGGTAATCTTGATGGCTCCTACAGAAATATTAGCAAATCAGCACTTTAGAAGATTTTTAGAAGATTTTTCTCATACAGATTATGGGATAGGATTGTTAGTAAAAAATTCTGGTTATTATGGACTTCATGGTTTTCGGTCAATTAAAAATAAAACTCAAATCATCAATCTTATTCTTACTAAAAAAATAAATATTTTAATTGGTACTCATGCTTTAATAGAGCTTTCTATCCCCTACCCTAATGTTGGGTTAGTTATTATAGACGAACAACAAAGATTTGGAGTACTTCAAAGAAGAAAATTATTAGAAAAATCTTCTCAAGACTATCTTCCTCATTTTTTATCAATGACTGCAACTCCTATACCAAGAACATTATATTTAGCATTTTATGGAGATTTAGAACTGTCCATTTTAAAAGAAAAACCACCAGGAAGGCAGGATGTTAAAACATTTGTTGTAGATAAAGAAAATATAAATGAAGTTTGGAATTTTGTAAGAAGAGAATTAGAAAAAGGACATCAAACTTTTGTTATTTGCCCACGAATTGAGAAAAAAGAAAACTCATCTTATGAAATCCGAACTGTAAAAGAAGAATATGAAAAAATTAAAAAAATATTTCCAGAATATAATGTCGCTATGCTTCACGGAAAAATGAAGTCAGTTGAAAAAGAAACTATTATGAGAAAGATGTTAAATAACGAAATACAAATTTTAGTTGCTTCATCTGTAGTCGAGGTCGGTATTGATTTACCTTTAGCCACAGTTATTGTTATAGAAGGAGCAGAGAGATTTGGTCTTTCTCAATTACATCAATTAAGAGGAAGGGTTGGTAGATCTATTCATCAAAGTTATTGTTTTTTAATTCCAGAGATTTATACTCCTCTTTCTTATAAAAGATTAAAAATTTTAGAAGAATCACAGGATGCATTTTATATTGCAGAAAAAGATTTAGAATTAAGAGGTCCAGGAGAGCTTTTAGGGGAGAGACAATCAGGAATTCCAGATTTGGCAATGAAAGCATTAGAAAATATGGAAATAGTAAAATTAGCTCAAAAATTGGCTGAAGAATTAATAAATCAAAATCCAAAATTAGAAGGATACCCACTTTTAAGAAGGGAAATAGAAAAAAGAAGTAGTTTTATAATTAGTTAATATGCTTTTCAGTTCAAATAAAGAGTTAGTTAATTATCTTATAAGACATGGAGTTTTAAAAAGCCAAAATATAATCGATGCTTTTTTATCTATTGATAGAAAAAATTTTGTAAGGCCTGATCATGAATTTGAAGCTTATGGAGATTATCCACTTCCTATAGGAGAAGGGCAAACAATTTCTCAGCCTTGGACTGTTGCTTTCATGCTTGAGCTTTTGAATCCACAACCTAAACAAAAAATTTTAGATGTTGGATTTGGCTCTGGTTGGACTACATCATTATTAGCTTATATAGTTGGTGAAGAAGGGAAAGTATATGGAATTGAAATCCTTCCTCCTATTTTTGATTTTGGTAAAAATAATATTGCTAAATTTAATTTTATTGAAAAGAAAATTGTAGAACTAAAATTAGGTGATGGCTCTAAAGGTTGGAAGGAATATGCTCCTTTTGATAGAATTCTTGTAAGTGCTGCTGCAAAAAATATTCCAGAAAAATTAATTGAACAATTAGCTAATAATGGAATTTTAGTAATCCCTGATCAAAATGGTATATGGAAAATAACTAAAATAGACGAGAAATTGGAAAAAGAGTACTACCCAGGTTTTTTATTTGTGCCATTAGTAGAAGAATAATTAAATAATTTTTCTCCTGAGTTTTTTGATGTTGCTTCTTATCTTTTTCTCTTTAATTCTCCTTTCTTCAGCTAATGGTGGTTCTTTTGATTCTGTAATTCTTGGTTTAGGATATAATGAATCTAAAATTTGTAAAATTTTTTCAAATAATCTTTCTCTGGCAATTTCTTTATTTTTCAATTGAGATCTTTCATCTTCAGAAATAGCATTTATTACTCTCCCCTTGTCTATAAGAGAAAATTTTTGATTAGTACTTAATGGAAGTTCTAAATCTTCAGTTATTAATTTTATTAGATTATCTGTTTTTATTTTAGCTCTTACTTTTGACTTTGTTGCATGAAGGTATTGCCCACCATGTTTTGATGCTGTCATAAAATCATATTCTATATATTTATCTATTAATTTAAAAATTTTCTTTTTATTTTTTAAAATTTTATCTACTTGTTGTCTAATTTGTTCTTGTTCATAATAATCTATTGGCATATTGATTTTTATTTCTTAATTCCGACTTTAGGTTATAATTATAAAATAAAATGATTACAAAAGATCAATTGAAACACTTAGCAGAGTTAGCCAAAATAGAATTTGATGATGAAGAATTGGAAAGTTTTTTAAAAGATATCAATCAAATATTGAATTATGTAGAAGAAATACAAAATTTAGAGCTAGAAAAATTTGATCCAATGATAGGTGGAATATTACAAAAAATTATTTTACGAGAAGATGAAATAAAAAGAGTCGATATTGAAACTAAAGATTTGATTAAAGAACAATTTCCTGAAAGGAAAAATAATTTTTTAAAAACTCCTCGCATAATTACTAAAGACTAAACTTTAAGATATTTTTGAAGAGCAATTAAAGTTGAAATTAAAATTGAAATTAATATGAACCCTAAAAGATTTAAATTTATCATCCAGAAATTCTCTAAATAATAACCTAATGGATTAAAAGAGTATAAAATTTTAGGCCAAAACTCTTTTGTCCTTAATAAAGTAATAAATATAAAAATTTCTGCTAACATAAAACCTACAAAAGAGGAAATAAAGTTTGAAATAATAAATGGAGTGCGAATAAAAAAGTTTGATGCTCCTATAAGTTTAAATATTTCTATTTCTTCTCTTTGTGAATAAATTGCAAGTAAGGTTAAATTGAATATGATTAAAAGGCTAAATAATAAGATAATACCAAGAAAAATTGCAACAAAAAACTTTAAGTAATTTGAAAAATGAATGAATCTTAAAATAACGTTTCTGTTTTCTGAATAAGTCAAAAAATCTATAATAGCTCTATAAGGTGAACTTTCAACATAATTAGCAATCTCATCATAAGCTTCTGGAGTTTTTGCTCTTACTATTATATAATCTACAAAAGGATTTATTTTTAATTCATTTAATGCTTTTACTAAAATTGGATTAGAAATAAATTTTTTCTGGAAATTTGCAAGGGCCTCCTCTTTAGTTACATATGTAACTCTTTCTACATTTTGAAAATTTTCTATGATGTTTTTAAGTTTTAAAATATCATTTTTATCTGCCTCATCTTTGAAATAAATTGAAAAATCAAGCCTATCTTTCACATATTCGATGCTCTCATTTAAAAAATAGTAAGAAAAAATTCCTATAAAAATAAAAATACACATTAAAAAAGTAACAAATATATTCGCAAAAGTTATTATTTTTTGTCTTTTAAAAATACCCCACCCTTCTTTAATAATTCTTATCAAATAAAGCATTTTGAAATTTAAACCAAAGTATATTTACCTGGATTTTCATCTCTAACTATACGACCTTGATGAAGAGTGATTACTCTTTTATTTAAATAATTTACAATATCTTTATGATGCGTAGCCAAAATAACAGTTATTCCTTGGTCGTTAATATTCTTTAAAAGTTCAACAATTTCCATAGAAGAAATAGGATCTAAATTCCCTGTAGGTTCATCTGCTAATAAAACTTCTGGGTTTACAGATAAGGCCCTAGCTATGGCTAATCTTTGTTTTTCTCCTCCCGAAAGATACTTCGCTAAAACAGTTTTATGACTCCACAAATCAACCAATCTTAACATTTCTTCTGTCTTTTTAAAAATTTCTTTAGGTGATAATCCGAGAATTTCCAATGGTAATCTAATATTATCATAAACAGTTCTATCGAGCAATAATTTAAATTCTTGAAAAATTACAGCTATTTTTCTTCTTAATAGAGTTATTTCCTTATTGCGCATTCTATGATAATCCCAATTTTTATAAAAAATATGTCCTTGAGTTGGATTCTCTTCTTTTCTTATTAATTTTAAAATAGTGGTCTTACCTGCTCCAGATCTTCCTACAAAAAGTACAAACTCACCTGCTTTAATTTCAAAACTTACTTTATCTATTGCAGTTATGTTTGGGAAGTAGATTTTTGTTACATTCTTAAAAACTATCATAGTAAAGCTCCTAATGGATGAATTAATTCTAAATGACCTTCTAAAATTTCTTCCAATTTATTCGTTTCATAGTTATATTCGTGATCTTTCACTAATTTATAAGGATCAAAAACATAAGATCTTTTTTGATGCCCCCAAGATATTTCAACTTTCTTCCCTTTTAATTCTTCAATTTTTTTAAGTTTCATCTCTTTCAATAAACTTTGTATTTTTGATTTTAATATTTGTAAAGCAATTTGTTTATTTTGATGTTGAGTTCTTTCACTTTGGCATGTTACAACAATGTTTAGGGGTTTATATTTTATTCTAACGGCTGTTTCTACTTTATTTACATTTTGCCCACCTTTCCCGCTTGCTCTGAAAGTTTCAATTTCCAAATCTTCATCCCTTATTTCGATCTTAGGATCTTCTATTAAAGGCAAAACTTCAACATATGCAAAGCTTGTATGCCTTAAACCTTTTGCTGAAAATGGAGAAATTCTAATTAATCTATGAACACCCTTTTCAAATTTCATAATTGGATATACAAAATTTCCTTCTAAGTTTAAGTCAACATATCTATAACCCCCATATTCATTTTGGTTTGAATCTGTTATTTTGTAGTGAAATTTTTGTTTTTCAAAAAAATTTACATACATTTTCAATAGAATACCAACCCAATCTTCTGCATCTTTCCCTCCGGTTCCAGCATAAATACTCATTATAACAGAATTCTTTTTATATTCATAATCTTTTAGACAATAATCAAAGTATATCTCTCTTAAAACTTTTTTAGCATTATTATAATCTTTGCTTTGTAATAATTGATTCAATTTTTCTAGTTTTTCTTTTAAGTTCTCTAGAAATTCATATTTTTCTAACAATTCCAAATTTTCTTCTTTATTCCAAAAATCTGGTTCATTAAGTTTATTTTCTATGATTTCGAGATTTTTAACCTGTTCAAAAACAGCCCTCCAAAAACTGGAGGGTTCTTATCCAAATAGGGTTATTTATTTCATCATAATTAATAATCATGTTATAATTATACCATATTGGAGGGTTGTGCCGAATGGTAAGGCGACGGCCTGCTAAGCCGTGCTCCCGTTTTAGGGAGCTTGCGGGTTCGAGTCCCGCACCCTCCGCTTCATTGAGAAATTAAGTTATCCTTAATAATAATATTAAAAAACCCGGCACTTTTGTTAGTGCCGGGATTAAATTTTAAAAAACCTCTGTTTCTACTTTTATTTCTTCTATTTCTTTACGAGTCTTTTTAACATTCTTATTTACCTGATCTGCTATCATGTTTTTAATCTCTGCACTATCTAATTCACTAATATGGCATATCAGATAATACGGTACATAACCAAATAAAAATCTTATTAAATCATATTCATATAGTTTATATTCTAATTTTATATTTATAGTTATAACACGCGGGGAACAAAGTTTAGTTCTAATAACCATTATATTCTCAACAAGTTCTATTTCTACTATTCCCTTTTTATCTATCATACTTCTTACCTTAATTCCCCTTACTTCACCTCTTTCTTTTATATCATTGTAGAAACTTAAAATATCTTTTAATATTTCTATAGCTCTTTTTTCTATTTCTTCTCTGCCTAAATATAAATCTGCATATTCCAATAATTTTGTTGTTTCTTGTATATATATTAGGCCTCTTCTTAATTGTTCTAATATTCTATTCAGCTCTTCCCGTCTTCTTCTTATATTTTCCATTTTTCATCCCCTCCTTTGATTTTAGCTTGCTTTCTAAATTATAATCTATTTATTAAAAAATAGTCAACCTTTTCAAATTAATAAAATTAAAATCTAATTATAATATTTTTATTACTTTTATTTTGATTTAGTTATAAGTTAAAGTATAACAATTTTCAAGTTAATACTTCATCGGCTAGTGTTGTTTCTTTAATACTCATAAAAAATAATTATCAGATTTCTTATATCCTAGAAAATATTTTCCGATTGTTTCAAAATTAAAAATATCCATTTAGAACTATTAATTTAATCTTTCTATTATAATTTGCTCTGCGCCTAGAATAGGATAAACTATATAAGTATTACCATCTGCACTAAAGAAAAGATTGGGAATTTCGAAATATTTGCCATACTCTTTTTCATTTATTTGGATATAATAATAATTATCTTCTTTCATGCAAGCCCATCCAAACTTAGTATAATCTGATGAGAATTTAATATCTGTACAATATGGATATCTATAAGGACCATAATCTTTACCATTTATAGAAAAGAAATATTTAGTTCCTTCAGGAAAGTCCATTCTATATTGCCACCATACATATTTTCCATTAGGGGAAATTTTTAATCTCTCAATAAAATCGTATGGTCCATATATTTTATCATTTACATTAACATACCATCCGTTTTTTTCTCTAAAAGTATAAGCATAGATGAGGCCATCTTTTGAAATATCTAAATGAAATATATTTTCATAAGGCCCGTATTCCTTTTGATTGATTTTTAAATAGAATCTTTGTTCACGAGAAAATATTATTCCTATTTTATCTCCATTTTGTGAGAATGCAAAATTCCATATATAATCATAAGGCCCATATGTTCGCCCATCTTCTATTGATAAATAATAATCTTTTTTAACTTTAATATATTTCCATACAAATTTATTTGCACCTTCAATTTCTTCTAATGAAGCAATCAAGGCATAAGGGCCATATTGTTTATTATTTATCTTAAGATAAGTTTTGTTACCTATCTTAAAAGACCAACCTACTTTTTTACCGTCCTTAGATATTGTTAAATCATTAGCAAATTCATAGGGTCCATATATACTATTGTTGATTTGAACATAATATTCTTTATAGCCATTAGAAAAAATCCAACCAAATTTAGTACCATCTGCTGAGAATTTTAAGTTATCTGCAAGATTATAGGGCCCATAAATATTGTTATTTATTTGAACATACCAAGAATCTTCTTTTTTAAATCTAAAACCATAAACATAAGATTTTTCTGAGAAATGAATTTCTTTTATAAATTTATAAGGACCATATACTTTTTCATCAATTTGCAAATAATATTCATTATTTTTATTATCTTTAACAATAAGATAAGAACTGCGTCCATTATTAAATAGGCCTACTTCTATTATTGCCTTTTGGAACCAAATTTCAGGTATTTTAACCTCTACGTATCTAAATAATTTTTCAATATTTTTGAAATCTCCTTTAACTAATTCATTATTATTTATATATACTATAAGTAATCTATTATCAGAAGTGAAAATAAATTCTAACTTGCTAAAAGGACCTAATCTTTTTTCTGGTGTTTGAATATATTCAAAACTACCACTTCGTAGTTTCCAAGCAACCTTTTCTCCATCATTAGAAACTTTAATCTCTGAAATAACTAAAGTTGATTCATATTTTGCATTGTTAATATGAATAATATCTAAACCCTTTTTAGAAACTCTTTCTAGAATTACATATTTTGTAGGCGTTAAAATAAATTTCTCTATGCTTTCATAAGGGCCATATGTTTTATCATTTATTTGAACATAATATTTCTCATCATCTTTTGAAACAAATGCCCAGCCAATCTTCGATCCATCTGGAGTATAAACTATTTTTTCAGAAGGGATATAGGAATATGGCCCATATTTCTTGTTATTCACATAAACAAAATATCCATAATTAGGATCCCAGATTATAACAGCAAAGTTATTTTTAGGTAATAAAATAATTTTGGGCGAAGATTTGGGTAAAAAAGTAATTGTTGATTCAATAAAATCACTTACGTCAATAAAATCAACTGTTAAATAAGGACCATATTCATTTCCATTTAAATTAATATAATATTCATTAATTTTAAAATTCTTTTTGATAAAAGCCCATGCATAACTTAATCCATCTTGAGAAATAACTATAGCCGTAGCAAATTTAAAAGGCCCGTAAGTTTTATCATTTATTTGTACAAACCATTTATTTTCTCTCATATATCTCCATCCTACTATGTTGCCATCAAAGGAAAAAATAGGATCATCTACAAATTCGTAAGGGCCAAATATTTTATCTTTTATTCTAACATAATACTCATTATATTTTTGAAATTTCCATCCATATATAGGGCCTTTATTTGTGAATATTATATGAGGAAGCAAGCCTGAAATATCTGAATAAGGGAAATATGGTTTTTCATATGGCCCTAATATTTTATCATTAATTTGTATATATAATTTATGGTCTTTCAAAAAAGAAAACCCAAAATCTTTACCATTTTCAGAAAAAACTATATTCCCTACTTCATCATATGGCCCTAATATTTTATCATTAATTTGTACATATTTATTAAAATCTTTTGTAAATTTCCATGCATAATTTAAATCATTATTAGAAAAAATTATTTTATCTACTTTGAAATCATAAGGCCCGTATTCTCTATCATTTATTCTTAAATAATAATTCCCTTTTGTATCTCGGTAATTTAAGTATAAGTATTTTCCGGTAGGAGAGATTCCTATGTTTTCTATTTCATAATAATTTCTTAAAGCAAATCTTTGAATTTTTGTTATCCACTCGTCTTCTAAAAGCAATGGAGGTAATTTAACATTCAAATATTTCTTTGTTTTGTAACTTATATGTTTCTCAATCTTTAATATATTTCCTTTTTCTGTTTTACCTATAAATCTTCCAGTAATTTTATTCTTTTCATCATCATATTCATAAATAATTACTCTATTATTTTTTAATATTTTTCCTTCTAATCTTAACCATTTTCCTACTTTATCATACATATATCTTCCTTTTATCTTATCCTTTCCTTCTTTATACACTTCTATAGTAATAGGATAATTTCCTATTTTACCTTTATATTGAGGTATTGTTGATTGAGAATAGGAAGGAGAGATAATAAAAAACCAAATTATGCATAATGATAATAGGGAGACTAAGTTACTAAGTTTTTTATAAGGCATTTCTTTTTTAAGTCTTTTTATCTTAATATTATTTAATATTATATTTAAAATACAAAATAAAAATAAATATTCTAAATTTCAAAAATTTTATTACACTTCTCTAATTACTAATTCATTCCCAGAAATATAGGCTATATATGCTTTCTTGTCTTTTGTAAAAGTAAAGATGGCCCAATTATAATAAGGCTATTTTATCGTTTATTTGGATATATTTTTTAAAATCTCTAATAAGTTCTACATAACTATATTCTCCATCAGAAGATATATTTAAATAATTAATTCTATCATAATTCATTAATTTGATTCTTTTTATTATTTTTAAAGCCCCATCTCCTGTTTTTGTAATAGGTTGAGTTCTTTTATTTAATAATTTTTCCTTAAGTTTAAGTATGTCTTTTGAATCTATATTGTTCCCACTCCATTTTCCATACCAATCAAAATAAAATTTTCTAACTGCTTTTTTAGTTTGAGAACCATAATAACCAGTAATTCCTGTAGATATATTATATCCTGCTTCAATTAAACATACTTGAAGATTTTTAACTAATAATCCTTTTTAACCGTATTTAACCGGCTTTAGAGTATTGGGATTACAAATGAATTTGCCTGAGAAAGTAAAATAGGAAGGATAGAAAATAAAAAAGATAATTTGTGATAGTATCGTTTATTTTTATATATTTTTTATGCATCATTATTTTTTACTTAAATAATTAAGTATTATATCAGATTTTTAATGAAAAAGATAATATATTCAAATTTCTTATAAAAGTTTCTGATTTAACATAGATTAACTAAAATTTAGTATTGTTTTGGATCAGAAAATTTTTATAATTAATAAATAATGAAGAGAAATTTTTTTATATTTATTTTTGTCTTAGGAATCTTTGTAATTTTATTTTTGATTATTTTTTATAATAAACAAAAAGTTAACCAACCTAATTTCACTTTTGAAACAAAAGAAATACCAGTGCAAATTGAAGAAATTCCGATTAAAGAAAAAAATATAGATCTAGAAGTAAAAGAAATTGAACCACAAGAACTTGAAAAAAATTTAAATTCTAAAAACACTAATAGAACAATAGAAAGCACTTCTTCTTTAAATTCAACCTCTACGTCAAATTCTTTAGATAATTTCGCTAAATGTTTAACTGAAAAAGGGGTCGAATTATATGTATCTAAAACATGTCCTCATTGTACTAAACAAAAAGAAATGTTCGGCAACTCATTACTATATTTAAAATATTTTGATTGTTTAGAAAATCCTGAGATTTGCATTAAAAAAAGCATAGAAGTAGTGCCAACCTGGATTTTACCTAATGGTGAAAGATTATTAGGGGTTCAATCTTTTGAAATATTGTCTCAAAAAACCGGATGTAAATTAAAATAAAATAATAATTTATAAGATGTTTTGAAAGATTATATTTTTTTACTTTTTTGTTGTTCTCTAAGTTTTTTCATATTTTCCTGATGTTCTGGAGTATTTAGCATCCCACATTTTTTCCATTTTTTACCTGAACCACAAGGGCATGGATCATTTCTTCCTATTTTAGGAGTTTCTTTTTTTACAGTCATATTCATTAGATATTGAATTAAATTAATTCTTAGTAATCTATGAAAATTTTCAAAACTTTCTAGGGCTTCTTTTTTATATTCAACTAATGGATCTCTATGAGCATAGCCTCTCCAGCTAACACTTTCTTTTAACTCTTCTAAATAGCTTAAATGTTCAGCCCATAAATAATCATAAATTCTCAAAATAGTAATTTTCAAAATATTGTACCAACCTCCTTCATCGAAATTTTCTTTTAAGAAATTATAGTGATGCCAAAATTTTTCTTGTGCTTTTTCTTTTATTTCTCCATCTCCCTCTATTTTCAATGAATATCTAATCAAGCTTTCATCTTCTTCCAAAAATTTTTCAAACTCTTTTTGAATGAATTTTTCTAAGTCAATATTATCAAATAAAATTTCTCTTCTTTCGCTATATATTTTTTCTCTTTGTGCATTGATAACATCATCATATTCTAAAAGATGTTTTCTTATATCGAAATTATATCCCTCTACTTTTGCTTGAGCTTCATCTATAGCTTTTGTAATTAATTGATGTTCTATTGGTCCTTTTTCTATTTTTAATTTTTCTAATAATTGCTTAATTTTTTCTCCTCCAAAAATTTTAATTAAATCATCTTCTAAAGAAATAAAAAACTGCGTTTCTCCTGGATCACCTTGCCTTCCTGCTCTTCCTCTTAATTGATTGTCAATTCTTCTTGCTTCATGTCTTTCTGTTCCTATAACAAAAAGACCTCCCAATTCTTTTACTTTTTGAGACTCCTCGGGATTTGGAGGGTTTCCTCCTAAAATTATGTCTACTCCTCTTCCAGCCATATTTGTAGCTACAGTTACTACTTTCAATTTCCCTGCCTGAGCTATAATTTTACCTTCTTCTTCGTGGTTTTTAGCATTTAAAACTTGATGAGGAATTCCCTTTTCTTTTAGTTTCTTTGATAAAAGTTCATTTTTTTCTATTGAAGTAGTACCTACCAAGACCGGTCTTCCAATTTCATATAATTCTTTTATTTTTTCAACAACAGCATCCCACTTTTCCTTTTCAGTTAAAAATATTTTATCCGGATGATCAATCCTTATACAGGGTTTATTAGGTGGAATTACAACAACATCTAACCCATATACTTTATAAAATTCTTCTGCAGAAGTTGCAGCGGTTCCTGTCATTCCAGCTAATTTTTTATACTTCCTAAATAAATTCTGAATAGTAATTTCAGCAATAGTTTTAGTTTCTGGTTGAATAGGTACTCTTTCTTTTGCTTCAATAGCTTGATGTAATCCTCCAGACCATCTTCTGCCCCACATTATTCTCCCAGTAAACTCATCAATTATTAAAACTTGATTATCTTTTACAATGTAATCTCTATCTTTGAAAAATAAATAATTAGCTCTTAATGCTTGTTCTAAATGATGAATAGCATGCAAATCTTCAACTTTGTAAGGATTATATTTTAAAATACTTTCTAATCTATTTTGCCCTTCTTCTGTCAAATATACTGTTTTCTTCTTTTCATCAATAACGAAATCTATATCTTTTTTGAGCATCTTAGCGATAGCATCAAATAAATAATAAGTTTCTGCAGGCTCTTGTTGATAGCCAGAAATTATTAAAGGAGTTCTAGCTTCATCAATCAAAATACTATCAGCTTCATCAACAATTGCATAATTAAATCCTCTTTGGACTACATTAAATTTATCTATTTCTAAATTATCTCTTAAATAATCAAAACCAAATTCATGATTAGTGCCATAAACAATATCAGCTCCATAAGCTTCTTTTCTAGTAACAGGCCTTAAATATTCATAAAAAACTTTAAAACTTGCAGTTTGGTCTCTTATTCTATCTATTTCTTCAGATGTAAAATAAGGATCATATAAATAACTTGCCTCATTTACTATACAACCAACAGTTATTCCTAACAAATTATAAATTTGCCCCATCCAAACAGTATCTCTTTTAGCTAGATAATCGTTAACAGTTACTATATGAACCCCTTCTCCTGTTAGTGCGTTTAAATAAGCTGCTAATGTTGCAGTTAATGTTTTACCTTCTCCAGTCATCATTTCAACTATCATTCCTTTATGCAAGCCTATCCCACCTAAAAGTTGAACATCATAATGCCTTTGCCCTAAAGATCTTTTACTAGCTTCTCTTACAAGAGCAAAAGCTTCTGGCAAGATATTATCTAAACTTTCTCCTTTTTTTAACCTATCTTTAAATTCTATTGTTTTTTCTTTTAATTTATCATCAGTTAATTTTTCAAAATCTTTTTCTAAAGAATTTATTTTTTCAACAATAGGCATCCATTCTTTTATGTAATCTTTTTTTAGAAAAGAAAAAATTTTGTGTAACATTTTCGAAATTAATTATAAAATATTTTTTTAGTATTAATGAAGCTCAATTTCTTCAATTGTTTGTTCAGTAGAGTAGAATGAAGTAGTTTCAGGATCAAAATATAATGTAACTACACCTAATGGACCATTTCTTTGTTTAGCAATAATGATATCTGCTTGATTAGAAGGCGCAATTTGCCCCACCTCTTTCGGTCTATGAATAAACAAAACAACGTCAGCATCTTGTTCAATTGAGCCAGATTCTCTTAAATCTGAAAGTCTTGGTATTTGAGAAATTCTCTGCTCTGGAGCTCTTGAAAGTTGAGAAATCGCTAAAATAGGAATATTTAATTCTCTCGCTAATTCTTTTAAGCTTCTTGAAATTTCTGTAATCTCTTGTACTCTACTATCATAACTTTTATGGCTTTTAAGAAGTTGTAAATAATCAATAATGACTAATCCAATTTCTCCTATTTGGTGTCTTAATTTTCTTGTCATTGTTCTTATTTGTAAAGGAGATAAGTTAGGTGTGTCATCAATATAAATTGGGGCTTGATTTAGTCTGTCTAATGCTTCAGAAATTAATGCTAATTCATTTATATCTCCTTCATACATCAATTTGCCTGTTCTCAATCTCCATAAACTTACCCCTGCTTCTCCAGCAATTAACCTATCTATAATTTGATCTTTAGACATTTCCAAACTAAAAATAGCTACGGGTATATTTTCATTAATAGCGATATTTCTTGCAATTGTTAAAGCTAATGCAGTTTTTCCTAAAGAAGGTCTTGAAGCTAAAATAATTAAATCTGATTTTTGGAATCCTCCTAAATATTCATCTAACAAAGGAAAACCTGTAGATATTCCTCTTAATTTTCTTTCTTGTGTGTGCAATTCTTCAATTCTTTGATAAGCTTCTTCTAAAAACTTAGAGATATGAGAAAATTCTTTAGGATAAATTTTCTCAGCTACTTTAAATATTTTTGCACCTAATTCATCTATTAATTCCTCTGGGTCCTTTTCTTCATCAAATGCTAATTTTTGAATTTCATATGACATTTGAATCATATCTCTTCTCGCTTTTTTATCTTTAATGATTTTTGCATAATGAACAACATTCATTACTGAGGGTGTTTTATTTATAAGCTCAAAAAGATATGATGGCCCTCCAATATTATCTAATTCATTTATTTCTTTCAGCCTATTAGTAACAGTTAAAATATCAATAGCTTCTCTTTTTTCGAACAAATATAAAATTGCAGAATAAATTATCTGATGAGCAGGCTTATAAAAGTCTTCAGGAGAAATAATATCAGCAACTTTATAAATTGCTTCTGGATCAATTAAAATAGAACCTAGCAGAGCTTCTTCTGCAGAAATATTATGAGGTAAGGTTTTAATAATTTTCTCATCCATTATTAAATAAGTTTATAAAAAAACTTATAAAAAAATCAAATAACAAAAAGTTGATAAAAAGTGAAAATAAATAAAAAATGCCCCTGGCAGGACTCGAACCTGCAACCTCCTCCTTAGGACGGAGGCGCTCTTCCAATTAAGCTACAGGGGCTTATTAAAAATTATAAATAAAAATAGGAAGCTGGAAGTTAGAACCCTCTCGTGCCCTTTAAGGCACTAATTTATATGATCTCCCCAGCCTCCTGAATAAATTATAATTTAACAAAGTTAATTTTAATACAAATTAAAAGGGGGTTAGACAATAGAAGATAAATTTAAAGAAAATATAAAAATAAATAAAAATAGCGAGCTGGGGGATAAAAACCGGGGCTCTCGAGTCTCAAGGACTCCAATAGCCAAGTGCTCTCTCTCCAGCCCGCTTAATTATATTATAACATATTTTTTTTCAGATTTATTATATTTCTTTAATTAGACTATTATTTAAAATCAAAAATAAAAAA
>Ga0065718_1005132_pt1 | contig 16059 bp, 15 predicted proteins | sample GBSCel77sediment_2_FD_59105 | JGI IMG/M metagenome (GOLD analysis project Ga0065718, IMG submission 59105) | Hot spring sediment microbial communities from Great Boiling Spring, Nevada - cellulolytic enrichment CS 77C v3 (version 3) | ecosystem: Environmental > Aquatic > Thermal springs > Hot...
TTATTTTTTTAAATATATGCCATAATGCAATTTGGCTTCCTAATGTATCAGGGTCAGGATTTATATGAGATACAATTAAAATTTTTTTATTTGGTATATTTTCTAACAAAAGTTTGGCAAATTTTTTAAGATTTTTAACTATGGTGCTCATGTAATTTATAAATTGCTTCTTCGCCATAAAGTGATTTAATTGTATTTTCTGTAAGAACTTTTTCTGTTGGTCCAAAACATAAAAGATCTTTATTTAAGCATACCACTTTGTTAGAAAAATTGTATACTATATTTATTTCATGAGAGACAAAAATTATAGTTATTTTATGGTCTTTATTTAAATGAAAAATAAGTTCATAAAATTTTTTCTCGCCTTCAATATCAATTCCTGTAGTTGGTTCATCTAATAAAATTAACTCAGGCCCCTCCATTACAGCTTTAGCTATCAAAACTCTTTGTAATTCACCACCTGAAAGATCTCCTATTTTTTTATTTAATAGATTAAAAATCCCAATTTCTTTAACTGTATCTTCTCTTTTATTTTTATCTATTTTTTTTAAAGTAAGGGATAAAAATTCTTCTACTGTAAGAGGTATAGATTTATCAAATTCAAATCTTTGAGGCACGTAAGATATCTCACTGAGATATTTTTTAACTTCATCATTTTTATACTTAATTTCTCCTTTATAAGGTATTAAACCTAAAATAGCCTTTAAAAGAGTAGTCTTACCCGCCCCATTAGGACCAATTATTGCTAAAATATCTCCTTTTTCTAATTCAAAATTTATATTATTTAAAATTATTTTATTATCTAATTCAACTTTTAAATTTTTTATTTCTAATATCTTCATATCATACTTTTATAAATTTTTTCTAAATTATCTTTCATAATGTCGATAATATTTTCTTTTTCTAAATTCATAACTTCTAAAGGATCAATTTCTACAAGCTTTAAATTATAAATTTTAGCAAATTGTCTTACTGATTCTGTAATAAATCCTTTTTCTGCAATTATAATTTTTACATTTTCTTTTTTAATAAGGTTAACTAAATTATAAAATTCTTTAACAGATAAATCTCTCCCTTCTTCAGTTTTTAAATATCCTACAATTTTTAAGTTTAATTCTTGTGCTAAATAGTCAAGTGCAGAATGAGTAACGATTATTTTTTTATTTTTTATATTTTTGAAATTTTCTTCATAATTTTTTAACTCGTCCAATTTAACTAGAAATTTTTGATAATTTTTGAAATAATATTCTGAATAATTTGGGTCTATATCAACAAGTGTAATATAGATATCTTTTGCAATGCCCTTTAAATTTTTTAAAGACAGCCAATAATGAGGATTAACAATATTTTTGCTTTTTATTAAATCCACATTTTTGTCTAACTGTTTAATAGAAATATTATTTTCTTTAGCTAATTTATCTACCCAATCATCTAATTTATATCCTATTTTAAATATTATCTTAGCATCTTTTATAGTCTTTAGATCTGAGGGCAAAATTTGTACTTCATGAGCATGTGCTCCTTTAGCTAAATTTATTATTTCTACTCTTAGACCTCCAATTTCTTTTAGTAAACCCCCTATAGCACCTACAGTTACAACAATTTTTATTTTATTTTCTGAAATTTTTTCTTTTTGTATCTCATTATAATAATAGAATGCTAAAGCAATTATAAACAAAAAGGACAACAATAAAATTACGTTTGATAATATTTTTTTTATCATCTTAGTAATTTTAAATCATTTCAGATATTTTTAAAAGAGCTTTCTTATCAATATTCTTCCTCTACCTCAGGAGTTTCATATTGTTTTTCTTTCTTTTTTTCTGGCAATTCTGCTACTACAGCATGAGTTATTAAGAGCAAGCTTGCTACAGACCCTGCATTTTGTAAAGCAGTTCTAGTTACTTTAGTTGGATCTATAATACCAGATTTAAATAAATTTTCGTATTGCAAAGTAGCTGCATTAAACCCAAAATCATCTTTGCCTTCTTTTACTTTTTCTAAAACTACAGATGGATCTACTCCTGCATTATAAGCAATTTGTCTTAATGGAGCTTCAATAGCCTTTTTAACAATTGTGGCTCCAATATATTCAGGGATATCTTTCTTAGAAAGTTCTTCTATTAACTTTTCTAAGGCTGGTAAGCATCTTATAAGAGCAACACCACCGCCAGGAACTATACCCTCTTCAATAGCTGCCTTAGTAGCGTGTACTGCATCTTCTACTCTATGTTGTAATTCTTTTTGCTGTACTTCAGTTGGAGCACCTACTTTTATAACTGCAACACCTCCAACTAATTTAGCTAATCTTTCTTGTAATTTTTCTTTTTCATACTCTGAGGTTGTGGTTTCTAATTGTTTTCTTATTTGAGATATTCTTTTTTGTATCTCTTCTTTTTTACCTTTACCGCCAACAATTGTTGTATTATCTTTCGTAACTATTACTTTTTTAGCTTCGCCTAATTGGTGAATATCTGTACTTTCTAACTTCAACCCCAATTCTTCTGAAATTAATTGACCTCCTGTTAAAATGGCAATATCTTGTAAAATTTCTTTTCTTCTTTCACCAAATCCAGGAGCTTTTACAGCTACAGAAAGCAAAATACCTTTTAATTTGTTAACAATCAAAGTGGCTAAGGCTTCTCCTTCAACATCTTCAGCAATTATGAATAATGGCCTTCTGCCTGATTGAACAATTTTCTCAAGTAGGGGTACTAAATCATGAATAGAAGATATTTTTTTATCTGTTATCAAAATTAATGGATCTTCTAAAACAGCTTCCATTCTTTCGGGATTTGTAATCATATAAGGAGAGATATAACCTCTATCAAATTGCATTCCCTCTGCAAGCTCATAATTAATTCCTATGGTTTGACCTTCCTCAACTGTTACTACACCATCTTTACCCACTTTTTCGATAACTTCTGCAATTAAATTGCCAATTTCAGGATCTCGAGCAGAGATAGTAGCTACATGAGCATAGTCTTCTTTTCCAGAAACGGGCTTAGAAATTTTCTTAAGTTCTTCTAAAATAAGATTTATTGCTTTTTCAAAACCCTTTTGCATACCTATAGGATCAACACCTGCAGAAACATTTTTTAGCCCTTCATTTATCAAAACTTGAGCCAATAAAGCAGCTGTGGTTGTTCCATCCCCAGCAACATCATTAGTTTTTGAAGCTACTTCTTTAATTAATTCAGCACCCAAATTTTCAAATTTATCCTCTAATTCTATCTCTTTAGCAATTGTAACACCATCCCTAGTAATAGTGGGTGCTCCATAGCCTTTATCTAAAACCACTGCTCTGCCCTTAGGCCCTAAGGTTACTTTTACTGCATTAGATATTTTATTAACCCCCTTTAAAATTTTTCTTCTAGCTTGTTCATCGAATAAAATTGCTTTGGCCATTTTAATTTTAAAGAAATTACAGGCCAACGAAGTGTGACCTGTAATTTATTCTTCTATAACTGCCATAATGTCGTCTTCTCTAATAAAATAATATTCCTTGTCATCTATTTTTATTTCATCTGGGGCATATTTTTTAAATATAATAATTTGACCTTCTTTTACGCTTACAGGGATTCTCTCTCCTTTATCATTTAATTTACCAGGACCTACTGCTATTACTTTCCCTCTTATAGCTCTATCTTCTCTTGCTGTTTCAGGTATTAAAACCCCACCTTTTGTTATTTCTTCTTGTCTTATTGGTTCAACCAAAATATAATCACTCAAGGGTTTTACCTTCATTTTATTTTTTAGAGGCTTGAACAGAAGTGCCAAGCCTCTACTATTAATTATAGCACCCTTAATCTCACGGCGCTAATATTATTATAAATATTATAACATAATTATAGCAAGAATCAACTTTTATCATTGAATTCTCTTTATTATATAGAATTTTTATCATATGGTAGAATTAGAGGTTATATTTATGATGGAAATATAACAACTATTGACAGTATTAATACTTATACGCCTAATAATTGCTAGCATTTGACAATTGTATGGAAAGATATTTATTATTTTAATTATTTATTAACGGAGGACTAGAACCTCAGGCATCTTTTAAACTGTTTGGAAATCAGATAATAAATTTCTATTAGCTAAAAATGTAGGTAGTCATTCTGGATTAACTAATTATTTTTATGGCATTATTGACGATTTAAAGATATATAAGCGAGTGTTAAATTAATATGAAATTGAAATGCAGCGTTCATTATCAAATTAAATTTAAATTATAATAATAATTAGCAAACAACTAAAGGAGGTGAGGTTTTAATGATTGAGGAGTTAGAACTGTGGAAACATATTAATTTCTTCTCGCTTTATCCAAGAAATCCTGGAAGTAAACATTATTATGAAACACAAAAATATATAAAAGAATTCTTCGAAAAATTAGGCTATATAGTAATAGAGGATAAATTTCCTTATATAGATATAGAAGGTGTTAGAAAAATAGGAGTTAATATTATTGCTAAAAGTGAAGAAACAGAAAAGCCTATTATCATAATTGGAGCTCATTATGATACAGTAGAAAATTCTCCTGGAGCAGATGATAATGCTAGTGGGGTAGCAGTTCTCTTAGAAATAGCCAAAATTATAAATCCGGTATATCTTAAAGATAAAGATTACTCAGTATGGTACATTGCATTTGATTTAGAGGAAAGAGGGATGTTAGGGAGCAAATTTTTAGCAAATTATATAGACAAAAGAAATATACCTGTGAAATATGCAGTTATTTTGGAAATGTTAGGTTTTACTATAAATAAAAAAGTTATTACAACAATTCCTAAATTGATTTTAATAAAATATTGGGATATTTTATTGAAATATCTCTTTCTTGAAAATAACTTTATAGCAATAGTAGGCGATGAAAACTCTCAAGGACTTGCAAAATTATTTGAAGATACATTAAAAATGCACACTTCTACTGTGAATTTTATAGCAACAAATAAAGGGTATAATTTCCCAATTACAAGAATAAGTGATGTTTCTCATTTTTGGGATATAAATATTCCGGCTATAATGATAACAGATACAGCGTTCTTAAGAAACCCAAATTATCACAAAAAAACCGATACTTTGGAAACTTTAGATTTTAAATTCTTAACTAAAGTAGCTAACGGAATTCTAGAAAGTATTAAAAAAATTTTAGAAAATTAAGTTAAAATAATAAGACTAAAAGAATAAAAATAGGGAGCTTTTGTAGCTCCCTTATTCTATTTTTACTCCCATACTTCTTGCTGTTCCTTCTACTATTTTCATTGCTTTTTCAATATCATCTGTATTTAAATCAGACAATTTTTCTTCTGCAATTTTTCTTAAATCTTCTTTAGTTAATGTGCCTACAAATTTTCTACCTGTTTCTCCACTGCCTTTTTCTATGTTTAAATATTTTTTTATTAAAGCACTAACAGGTGGTTTTTTCAAAACAAATTCAAATGTTCTATCTTCATAAATTGTTATTTCAACAGGAATTTTCATTCCTTTGAATTCTTTAGAGGCTTCATTAAATTTATTACAAAATTCTCCAATGTTAATACCATATTGAGCTAAAGAAGGACCAATAGGCGGAGCTGGAGTAGCTTCTCCTGCAGGAATAATCAATTTTACTTTTGCTTTTATCTCTTTTTCCATATTTATAATTTTTTAACTTGCAAAAAATCAACCTCGACCGGTGTTTCTCTATTAAAAATCGACACTACTACTTTTAATCTTCCTTTTTCTCTATCTACTTCTATAACTTTACCTTGTAAGCCCTTAAATACTCCTTGTGTTATTTCTACAAGATCATTTACTTTAATATCCATTTCAATAGGAGCTTCTTCAGATTTAATCCGTTTTAAAATTTCTTCCATCTCTTTAGGATCAACAGGCAAAGGAGTAGTCCCAGCTCCTATAAAACCTGTAACTTTTGGAGTATTTCGAACTAGATACCAAGAATCGTCAGTTACTATCATATCTATGAAAACATACCCCGGATAAAGTTTTTTCTCAACTAATTCTCTTTTACCTCCTCTTACTTCCCATACTTTTTCTTTTGGTACTAGTACATTGAAAATTTTATCTTTCATATCGAAAGCTTCTGCTCTTTTCATAATACCTTCTGCAACCATATCTTCAAATCCTATTACGGTATGAATTGCATACCAAGCTCTACCTAAATATAATTTCTGCTTAGGCATTTTGAATTAAATTTAAAAATTAATAAATTTAAAAAAATTAAAATTATACTAAATAAATTATAAATAAAAATCAAAAATGAATCAAGTATATTAAAAAATATTTTTAAAACACACTTTTTACATGTTTGTATCTTTCTTCAATTTCTGCCTCTATCTCCTCTAATGGTTTGCCATATTTTAATGCACTTAATTCTTTTATTTTATCTACCAAAGAAAAGTCAATATGTTTTGGTGGTAGAGTTCTAATATTGAAAGGATCAGAAACATATCCATCTATGAGAAGTTTTATATACAGATTGTAATTAGGGATATTAACTAAATCTACTTTTGTAAATATAGGGGCAAATTGTTTCTCAAGAAAGTCAGCATCTTCAGTTCCTACCCTAAAACACATTATTGTGCCTACATTACCAAAAACCGCAGAAGCTATCTCTTCTGGTAATTGTTTTATATATTGATGGGCTAATACCATTGAAAGTCTATATTTTCTTGCTTCAGATAATATTGAGGCTATTCCTTTAAAGGCAAAATTTTGGAACTCATCTATAAAAAGATAAAAATCTCTTCTTTGTTCTTCAGGAATATCTACTCTTGAAAATGTTGCTGATAATATTTTCGCTACTAAAATCATACCTAAAAGATAAGCACTTGTTTCTCCTATTTTTCCTTTTGAAAGATTAACAATTAAAATTTTTTTATTATCCATTACATATCTGAAATTAATACTTGATTTTGGTTGAGCTATAATAGGCCTTACAAAATCATTAGTTATAAAAGGATTAAGCTTTGAAGTTATCCAAGTAATCATATTTTGTAAAGAGAGTTCTCCTCCTACTACAGGAGCTTGCTTTGTCCAAAATTCTATTACAGGATAATTTTTACATTTCCTTAAAAGCTCTTCTCTAAATCTTTCATCAACAAATACTCTTGAAACTTCTAATAAAGTATATCCCCAAGATGGGTCATCCATTATTAAAAGTAAAGCATTTCTTAAGTATTGTTCAAACATTGGACCTCCGGTAAGCTGTAGATTGTAAATTTTATCAATTATTTCAATTAAAGTATTAATAATAAAAGTTTTTTGTTCAGGAAAATTGGGGTCATATTCTAAAATGTTCAGGCCTATAGGTCTTTTTATATCGCCGGGGCTAAAATAAATAACATCATCAATTCTATGCCGAGGAACCAAACCTAGAAGTTCTTGAGCTACATCACCATGTGGATCAATAAAACATATTCCATCTCCATTTTCCAAATCTTGCATCGCTATATTTTTTAAAAGTGTTGTTTTACCTGTCCCAGTTTGCCCTATCACATATATATGTCTTCTCCTATCATTTCTTTTTATCCTTACTAAAACCCTATTTCCCTGATAAGTACTTTCACCTAAAATTACCCCTTCTGAAGGTAAATTTGCCGGAGGAGGAGCTGATCTGGATGCTAACCAATGAATTATAGGTGATTTAGAATAAGAGGTTGGGAAATGAATAATTGATGCTATTTCTTCAGAATTTAATATTATACTTTGAGAAGGATTAAATAATCTAAAAGAAAATTCATAAATAAGATTTGAAAGCTTTCTACCTTTTACTCTATTTATAGTAAATTCATTTACCCCTGGATTAATAAATTGGTGAAACGCTGATTCTATAGTCGATATTATTTCTTCTGCTTCAAATACATTATTTGCAGACATTAGAACTCTTATATTTACCTTAAAGAATGGTTTCAGCATTTTATTTTCAATATTTTTAATAAGATGTTCATCAATCATTTTCTTCTTTTCTTCAGCTTCTTGTTTTTCTTTTTCTTCTTTAGTCTTAAAAATTTCTAAATATTCTTTGTGGCTGATAGCTTCTTCAAATGGTTTTCCTTCTTTTAACTTTTCTAAAACCTTTTTAACTTTTTTAGATTCACTTCCTCCTAAGGGTTGTATAATAACTTGATAAGCTAAGCCTTCTCCTTCTTTTTTAAGTTTATTAAAAGCTGCTAAAAATGCATCTAAGGTATCTACGTTACCTATAGCAATTTCTTTATATGTTCTAATAGGCCTAAAATAGTGATTTTTTATTTTTATATAAGAACCTAAAACAACTCCTTCAGGATTAAAAATATTATAATCTTCTTTTACTAATAAAACCTCTGAGCCAGGCCAAAATGCTTTTATTGCTTTTTGAATTTGTTGAATATATTTTTTAGGAACACTTACATAAAAAAATATTTCTTCTCCATAATGAGGTGTCGCAATTTCAAAAACAATTGGATTTTTTATATTGATTAAAGAATTTATAAAATTTTCAAAATTGTTTATTTCTTCTATAACCCTAACTTGGGCTTCTGTTTTAGGCAAATAATGATATTTAGGAAGTTCTACAAGCAACAGAGCATAATTTAGAGACAATCTTATTTTTTGATATTCCATATATCTCTTTAAAAAAAGAATGGTAAAATAGATAAGTAAAAAACCTACTACTCCTGTAATAAAACCACTTAAATATACAAGACTGGGAGGAAATGAAATTTTATGTGTTGTTATAAATTCTTGAATAAAATTCATTTTATCACTTTTAACTTACCATGTTTTACTAATAGATCATAAAAATGACCTGCTAATAAATCATGAAATTGATCTAATAAATATGGATTTTTTAATTTTTTAATAAATGCTAAACCCTCTAAGACGCCTTCTTCGAGTGCTGTATAAATTGCTTGAGCCAATGTAGATGAAATATCCTTTAATGGCTCGTGATGAATCTCTGCTTCTTTTTTTATTTCTGGCAATTCTTCTATTTCTTCTGTTAATTTTCTCAAAAATTCTGAGATTTCTTTTTTTGCCTCCTCTTCTTTTTTTCCTTCTTTTCTTAACGTTTCAAAATGTGGGTGTTCTTCGAAATGTTTTATAAATTCTTTTTCTCCTTTTTTTAGACCTTGAATTTCTTCTACCATTTATTTAAAATTATAAATCAAAATGATCAAAATTTATAATTCTTTAACAAAAAACTATACACAAATTAAAAATAAAAATTTGAAATTATTTGTTTGTGGCCCAACTGTTTATGATTTTAGTCATATAGGGCATGCAAGAATTTATATTTTCTTTGATACATTTGTTAGATTTTTAAGAAAAAATGGTTATAAGGTTAAATTTTTGATGAATATTACCGATGTGGATGACAAAATTATAAATAAAGCGAAAGAGCTCAATAAGTCTTCTTTTTATATTGCACAAAAATATGAAAAAGAATTCTTAAAAGATATCGGAGAATTAAAAATTAAAGTAGATAAATTTGCTAGAGCTTCTCAACATATTGATATGATTATTAAACAGATTAAAAAATTATTAGAAAAATCGTATGCTTATGTTACTCCAAGTGGATCAGTTTATTTTCGAACAAAGAAATTTAAAGATTATGGAAAATTATCAGGCCAAGATATAAATCAATTAAAAGATATAGAAAAAAGCGAAGAAAAAGAAGATCCATTAGATTTTGCTTTATGGAAAGGAAGAACTGAAAAAAATAAATTTGAACCGATATGGAAAGCTCCTTGGGGATATGGAAGGCCAGGTTGGCATATAGAGGATACCGCTATAACGGAAAAATATTTCGGAGTACAATATGATATTCATGGAGGTGGCATAGATTTAATTTTCCCCCACCATGAATGTGAAATTGCTCAGCAAGAAGCAGCTTCAGGCAAAAAACCTTTTGTCAAAATTTGGATGCATGTTAATCTTTTATATGTGGACGGCAAAAAAATGTCAAAATCATTAGGTAATTTTATTACTATTAGAGATTTTGCTAAAAGATATCCTTTAAGATTTTTAAGATTTTTTATTTTGGCACATCATTGGAGAGCAATTATAGATTATAATCAAAACACTGTAAATGATCTTTGGAATAAATACATAAAAATTAATGAGTTTTTAGCAAAATTTAAATTATTTAGAATAAATAAAGAAAGAAACTATAAAAAATTAAAAAAAGAAATTCAAAAAGCATTAGAAATTGATTTTAATACTGCAAAGGTGATTAATCTTATACTTAAAGAGATAAATAAAATTGAGGAAACCCAACAGACTAATATTGAATTTATAAAAATTCTAAAAGAATTGGATAAAATATTTTTATGCTTTTACTCGTGGAATAAGTTAAATAAAAAATTATTGGATCTTATAAATAAGAGGGAGAAGTTACGTCAGCGTAAAAAATTTGAGGAAGCTGATAAAATACGAGATTTCTTAAAAGAAAAATTTATCTATATCCAAGATACTAAATCTGGTCCTATTGTAATAAATTTAAATTAGATTTTAATTTCTTTCGCGTGTTTTTTACGCCACTCTTCTATCATTTTATGATTACCAGAAAGTAAAATTTTAGGTACTTTAAGTTTTTTGCCCTCTTCTGTAATAAAAATTTCTGGTCTAGTATAAACCGGTATACTTACCAATTTATTAAATCTTTTTTCTTCTAAAGATAGTGGATTTTTTAATACTCCTTTTATATACCTTGAAATTGCATCAATTATTACCATAGCAGGTAATTCTCCTCCAGTAAGAATATATTTCCCTATAGATAAAGACATATCAACAAGTTTTTTAACTCTTTCATCTACTCCTTCATAATGACCACAAATGATTATTATTTGTTTTTCTTTTGATAGCTCTTTTGCTATTTTTTGATTAAATATCTTCCCCCTTAAATCAGTTAAGATTATTTTTCTTCTTTTAGTTTTATATGATTTTTTAATTTTTTGTAAGGCATAGTAAATAGGTTCAATCTTAAGCACCATTCCTGGACCTCCTCCATAAGGATAATCATCTGTTGTTTTATGTTTATCTAAAGCAAAATCTCTTAAATTCCAGATTTTTATTTCAATAATATCTTTTTCTTGTGCTCTTTTTAAGATAGATTGGTTTAAATAGGAAAAGGATTCAGGAAATAATGTTAATATGTCAAAACGAATTTGAGGCATTTGATTAAGATTCTTTAAGTTCTTCGATTATCTGATCTGTTGAAGTTTTCATTTGAGAAATAGGTTCTGGTTCTTCAATTTTTATATTAATCCTAGCGTAATTTTTAATACCAATAGCTCTCATTATTGTTTTGATAGCTCTGATCATCTCACCTCTCCTACCAATTAAAAGACCCATATCTTGAGGATGTACTTTTATTTTTAACAGTACTCCTAATTCATCTAACGACCTTGTTATCTTTACTTCATCTGGATTATTGACTAAATTTTTTACTATTGTTTCTAAAACTTCTACATATATTGGTTTATCCATTTTTTTCTGAGGCAATTTAATACGACCAATAACTTTCTTTTATTTTATTTTAACATTTATTTTAGAAATATCAAAGGGTAAACTATTTATCCAGAAAGGTTTTATTGTAAGTTCAGCCTTTTCTATAACAGGATAATTATCAAATATATTTTTAGCATCAGCTAAATTTTTCCCGGCTAATTCTTCAACCAGTTTTTTTGTATTTAAATAACCTTGGACCGTCAATTCTCCTTCTACTAAAACTGTAGCTGATTTTGATTTCATTTCTAAATTTAATAACTTCATTTTATTTATCTTTACATTAAGTATATTAAAATCTTTATTTTCTTTTAAATTAGCTTTAGAAAGAAGGTCTTTAATAAACTCTTCAAACCTAGCTTTTTTCACTCCTATTGACTGCAATTTACCACTACCAGTAATTACAATTTCTTTAGCTGGCTGACCTATAGAATGAGAAATATCTAATATTTTAATATCAACCAAATTTAAATCGTCCGGGAATATATAATCTTTATACTTAATTGCTAGTTCTTGAAGTATTACTTCTTTTAATTCTTTTTCTAATTTAATTTTCCCCTCGTTAATATCATCTACTGTAACAACCTTTATATCTTCTCCAGCTATTATTGGTTCGACTAATTTAGCTTGTATTAGGTTTTCCCATCTCGTACCTATCAATCCTGGTATTGTAAATTTAGTATTAAGATCTGTTATTTCATATTCAGAACCAGCTTTTTCTGAAATTACATAAACTTCTTTTGATGATTTAGGTTCTAAATATACTCTTTCTGTAGTTCTGTAGATATTGCCTTTTTCTGATTGTATTCTCGTTCCTTGGATAATAGAAATAGAATTTTGTGGATCTTCATTGATAAGTGTAATCTTACCAGAGGGTTTTGGCTTAGAAGCTTTTGTACCTGAAGTAGGTTGTTTTACTGTATGGTTTTTAGTAATTTCTACAAATTCCGCTGGAAGTACTCCTTTCTCTAAATCAGGTGAGGTAGAATTTGGATCTAAAATAATAGTTTCTTCAAATGGAATTTTTTGTTTTTTAAGATAAATTTCAATAGTTGCAGAGGCATTTAAATTAGATACAAATATTACAGTTCCAGTAACTAACATCAATAAAATAACAATAGTTAAGATGCTTTTTTTATAATTTTTCTTTCTAGAAATAGGCTTAGTTTTAACTTCTTCTTTTACAACTATTTTAGGCTTAACTTTTGAAGGAGGTATAATGTCTGTAACGATTTTAGATGCCTCTTCGTATTCAAAATCTTCAAGGAAAATTTCTATTCCTACATTTTTTGCTAAACTAGACAATCTATTATCTTCTGTACTTATATATATCTTCTTTCTATGTTTATTAGCTTCGTGTTTTAAAATTTCTAAATTAGTAGGATGAAGTAAGCATTTAGTATTTGGGGGGACTACTAAAATTATTTCTTTTGCTTCTACATTTTTTAAAGCATCTACAACATCACCTAATTCTTCTGTTCCTTTTAAGTATAAGTACTCTCTTTCTTCTTGGGCCATTTTATATATTTTGACTTTTTGAAATTTTTTGATGTTTTTTGAATAAATCGTTGAATACCTCTACCGTTTTTGTTGAAATTTCCATATTTATGTTCTTCAAAAGTTCTTTAGAAATATCTAAAGGTAATCCATAAGATGTGTATAACAAAAATAACTTTTCTCCCATTTCTTCTTCTGATTCATTTCCTTTTATTTTTTTATTAAACTCTCTTAAGCCTCTTTCTAATGTTTTTTGAAATTCTTTAAATTCCTTATCCATTACTTCTTTAATTTTAACATAATTTTCTAATTCTCTATAGGTATTTTTAAATTTTTCAATTACAGCTTTAATAAAAATATCTTTTTTATCCAAAATTTTCCAAATTTTTAGTTTTAACATTAATCTTCTTAAAATTCTTCTTAGCACATAACCTCTTTCTAAGTTACTTGGTCTTACTCCATCTGATATTAAAAAAACACTTGCTCTTGTGTGATCTAAAATTATTCTTAAATCTCTTTCAATGATATCAGGATTTTCATTTAAAACATTAGTTCTTAGAGGTTCAAATAAATCTGTTTCAAATATAGTCGGTGTTTTTTGTAAAACTTTCATCAATCTTTCAAACCCCATACCAGTATCTACTCCAGGATATTTTAACTTTTCTAATTTTTTATTTTTATTTTGGTAATACTCATTAAAAACTAAATTCCAAATTTCAATATTATCTGCATAAATTTCTGTAGTAGGACCACAAGGGCCTTCATCTCCTGTTGGACCCCAAAAATTATCTTCTTTACCAAACTTTCTTATTTTTTCATCGCTAAAACCTAATTCTTTCCAAATCTTATAGCTTTCTTCATCAAAAGGAATATTATTTTCTCCTTTAAAAACACTTACAAAATCTATAATGACCCCCAAAGATTTTAAAAATTCGTAAGCCCAATAAATAGATGCTTTTTTAAAATATCCACCTTTTCCATAATCATTTGGATTATCATTAATTATTGGGCCAAAAGAAAAATTACCTAGCATTTCAAAAAAGGTTAAATGTCTTTCATCGCCTATTTCTTCTATATCTGTTGTTCTAAAACATTTTTGAATTGAGGCTACTCTCTGAGTACCAAAATCAATATTAGGATCTTTTTCTCTTGTAAAATATTTCTTAAACTGTTGCATACCTGCTGTAGTTAAAAGCACAGAAGGATCATCTTCTGGAATCAAAGATGAAGATGGAATTATTTTATGCCCTCTTTTTTCAAAAAATTCTAAAAAATATTTTCTGATATCTTCTGATTTCATTTTAATTTTTATTATACCATAATTTATACCCTAAATAGTTTATTCTAATCTTTCAGCTATAACTCCGCCTCCTAATAAAATATTATCATAATAGAAAACTGCATTTTGACCTAAGGCTATACTTTTTATTGGAGCTTCGAATTCTAAAATTTTATTTTTCAAATCAAAAAAGGACTTAATTAAAGGTTGCCTATATCTACATCGAGCTAAAACTATTATTTTGTTGTTTTCTATAATTTTTTCTAAAAAATTTTTGCTTACTAAAAAATTCACATTTTTTAACCTAATTTTTTTAGAATATAAAATTTCTTCATTTTCTTTGGCTACAATTAAATAATTTTTTCTAGGATTCTTTAAAGCTACGTAATAAGGACCATCTCCTGTTTTAATATTTAGTCCGTGTCTCTGTCCTTCAGTAAAGAAATAATAACCATAATGATGACCTAAAATTTTTCCTTTAGAATCTAAAATTAACCCTTCATTTTCCGGTAAAAATTCCTTTAAAAAATCTATCAACTTTATAGAGCCCAAAAAACATATTCCTTGACTATCTTTTTTTTCTGCTACTGGCAAATTAAATTCTTTAGCAATTTTTCGGACTTCTTCTTTTGTTAAATCGCCTAGGGGGAATAAAATTCTTTTTACTCTTTGCTTCTTTATCCACCACAAAAAATATGTCTGGTCTTTATTTTTATCTTTAGGTATTTTAATTACTTCTTCGCTATCTATCTTATCCTTTTTCGCATAATGACCTGTAGCTATATAATCCATTCCTAATTTTTTTAATAAATCAAAAACATAACCAAATTTTATTAATCTATTACATAAAGCATCAGGGTTGGGAGTTAGCCCAATGGCATAATTTTTAATAGTATCTAAAACTACAGTACTTTGATATTCTTTTGTAATATCAATTACATAAAATGGGATATTCAAAATATTAGCTACTGCCCTCGCATCTTCTTCATCTTGAGGATTGCAATATCTGGAAACTTTTAAATGAACCCCAATTACATCATATCCTTCTCTTTTTAAAAGAGAAGCTGCTACAGAAGAATCGACTCCTCCTGACATTAAGACAAAAACTTTTTTCTTCATAATTAAATTATAAAGATTACACTTCAAAAATATATTCTATTAATCCAATTTATTCTTTGTTCTTATCCATCTTTTATCTTATAATATACTTAATATGAATAAATACAAATCCCTCACTTTCTTAGAAGTATTAATTACTCTAACAATCTTATCTATTGTTTCCATATTAGTTGTAGGCTTATTAAAACCTCAAGAAACATTTAAAGCTGCAAGAGATACTAAAAGAATAACTAGTATAAAACAAATAGAAAAAGCAATAGAATTATACTTAACAGAAAATCAAAGTTTAGATTTAGGTTCATCTACAATAATATATATTTCTTTACCAGATAATTCACCTACTTGTTCAGCTTGGATAAGTCAACTTCCTCCTTTACCTTCAGGCTATGAATACAGATGTTCAGCTAATCCTCAAAATATTGATGGTACAGGTTGGATACCTATAGATTTTACTAAATCATCAATAACTAATATTTCTTCTTTATCTACTGATCCTATAAATAGTCCTCCTTATTACTTTGCATATGTAGCAGATAACAATAAAAAATCATTTGAAATTACAGCATATTTAGAAAGTGAAAGAAATAAAGGAGAAAATTCAGTTTCTGCTAATGATTATGGAACAAATATATATTTATATGAAGGAGGAAGTGATAAGGGTTTATTAAATCCTA
>Ga0065718_1005135_pt1 | contig 16024 bp, 14 predicted proteins | sample GBSCel77sediment_2_FD_59105 | JGI IMG/M metagenome (GOLD analysis project Ga0065718, IMG submission 59105) | Hot spring sediment microbial communities from Great Boiling Spring, Nevada - cellulolytic enrichment CS 77C v3 (version 3) | ecosystem: Environmental > Aquatic > Thermal springs > Hot...
ATCCCGCCGAAGTCCTGGGAAGAAATTATGGATATTGCCGAGTTCTTTACCGGATGGGACTGGGATAACCGACGGAGAAACGGAGTACGGCATTGCTTTCATTGCTCAACGAAAGACTCAGGCCATGTGGTCGTACCTTGATATTGCTATGCAGTATGCAGCGCAACCTGGTGTTGCTCCNTTCTTCGATCCCGACACCATGGAGCCNCAGGTNAACAACCCNGGATGGGTTGAGGCNATGGATGTTATCCAGAAGCTGACGAAATTTGCCCCTCCAGGCCTTCTGAGCTACGGGTACAGCGAGCTCCGTCAGGCCTTTGTGTCGGGGAATTCGGCGATTGCCCTTGACTGGGGAGACATTGGCATTCTCGAGCAATCTCCGGAGAAGTACGGCAGCAAAGTCAAGGGGCTTTTGGGGTATGGTCCACTCCCTGGCTCCATGAAGACCTATGACTTCAGGGCAAAACAGTGGATTGAGGGATACAACCAGGTGAACTTTCTGAACTTTGGCGGGTGGGTCTTTTCAATCTCCAAATTCTCAAAGAATCCTGTTCCGGCGTACAAGTTCGCCACGTACTTCACTGCTCCTGAACGGAGTCTCCTTGACGTCTGTGGTGTCCACGGATACACCGGAGCCAATCCCTGGCGCTTCTCGCACTTCAAGAACATTGACAAGTGGATTGAGGGCGGCTGGGGTAAGGATTCCGTCACAAAATACCTGGAAACCATCCAGACCATTCTTTCCGACCCCAAAGCCATCACAGACCTCCGCATTCCTGGAGCCGCAGAGTACTACGACTACCTTGACCTCTACCTTGCTGAGGTGCTCTCTGGAACCAAAGCACCCAAGGAGGCCTGTGACGCCATTTACGCCGAATGGGTGAAAATCACCGAGGCTCATGGAAAGGAGAAGCAAAAGGCCCTTTACCGTGAGTCCCTTGGACTGCCTGCAGAGTGAACGCCTTCTAAAGGGCTGGGGAACACCCCCAGCCCTTTGCCTTTCAGGGCGTGAACACCAATGAGGAAAGAGGCCACAAAGTTTGGTTTCCTTCTGCCAGGACTTCTGTACCTTATGGCCATGGCGGTATTTCCCCTCATCTGGTCACTAACACTGAGTCTCCATCGCTGGAAAGCTGCCACAGCCGCGCCAAGGGTTTTCGTGGGTATTGAGAACTTCCTCAACATCTTCTTTCGGGATCCCCGCTTTTGGAACAGCCTTCGCTTCACGGTGCTTTACGTCGCTATCGTCGTGAGCGTGGAGCTCTCTCTGGGCCTTCTTCTTGCGTACATTCTCAATGAACGTATTCGTTTCCGAAACTTCTTCCGGGTACTTTTCCTCCTTCCCATGGCAGCACCGCCCATTGCCGTTGCCTTTATGTGGCGAATGCTTCTCAACCCCGACGCGGGCATCGTGGTGAAAATCCTGAACTCTCTGGGTTTGAACATGGTTCGATGGCTCACCGATGCCCGGCTCACCCCTTTTGTGCTCATGGCGGTAGACATCTGGGAGTGGACACCTTTCATGTTCCTCGGTCTTCTCGCCGCCATGCAATCGTTCCCCGTGTCCCTGTACGATGCTGCTCAGGTTGATGGAGCCTCCCGCCTGCAAATCTTCTGGTTCATCACTCTTCCCCTCCTTCTCCCTATTATGGTGACGCTTGTGCTTCTGCGGGCGATCGACGCCTTCAAGCTCTTCGAACTTGTCTTCGGCATTACCGGTGGTGGACCGGGAACAAGCACAGAATCCCTTTCCTACTACACGTATACCGTGGGTTTCCAGTACTTCGACCTTGGATACGCCTGTGCGCTCTCGTGGGTGTTCCTGGTGATTGTCCTCATCATGGCCAACTTTCTCCTGAGGAGGCTCCGCAGGGGAGGTATGAGATGAAAAAAGGGGCGAATTACCGGATTTGCCATCTTTGCCTGGGTTATCCTCATGCTCTTTTCGGTATGGACAGTCTTCCCGTTTCTCTGGGGTGCTATCACTTCCTTCAACGTCCCCCGGAGAACAGTATACCACCGCTTTCCTCCCCCTCGTCCAGTTCCGGCCCTCTACCTATGCCTGGCAGGTTGTGCTTGGACAGGCAGAGGGCGAACGTACCCGCCAGGGCCTGCGAAATAGCGTCCTCATTTCTTCGCTAAGCTCACTCCTTGTTCTTCTCCTTGGATCCTTTGCCGGTTACGCCCTTACCCGCTTTCGCTTCCACCGCTGGAAAAATAAAGATATTGCCAGCTGGATTCTCTCCAATCGCATGTTCCCCCCCATTGCCGTGGCCATCCCCTTTTTCCTCATCATGCGAACCCTGAGGCTCCTTGATACTCTGCCTGCCGTCATTATGGCTCACACGGTGTACAATCTTCCCCTCGCCATATGGCTCATGATGGACTTCTTCCGTGAACTTCCCGAAGAGGTGGAAGAAGCTGCTCTGATTGATGGGTGTTCATCGTTCCAGGCTTTTTTCCGCATCGCCTTGCCTCTTTCGCTTCCAGGAATCGTTGCAGTGTACATCCTCTGTTTCATCTTCTCCTGGAATGAGTTCCTCTTTGTGGTGACGCTCTCATACCGGAAGACTATGACCATGCCGGTGATCATCGCCGGAACGCTCACCGTACGGGGGCTGGATTTCTGGAAAGTTTCTGCGCTATCGCTCCTTGCCATCACCCCTCCCGTGGTTCTTGCTGCATTAACCTCCCGTTTCCTTATCCGCGGGTTGACACTTGGTGCTATTAAAGAGTAAAGAGCAATAGAGGAGGTGGAAACATGAACATCAAACACATTCTGGTGCCGACGGATTTTTCGCCCTTCTCAGACCTGGCACTTCAGATTGCTTCATCTCTTCAAGAAAAATTCAATGCCAGAGTTACCGTGCTCCACGTGCTTACTCCCCTTGAGGCCGAGACTTTGACCGCTCAACCTGGAAATCCCTGGGAAAATGTGGTGCTACAAATTCAGAACACTATGATCAAGGAAGTGGAGAAAAATGCTCCTTCTCTTCCTAGAGAATCCGTGAACCTTGAAGTCGTGGTGGGAGACCCGGCAGAAGAAATTGCTCGCTTTGCAGAGGAAAACGGTGCCGACCTCATCGTCATGGGAACCCACGGGAGAACAGGACTTGCAGGAATCCTCCTTGGAAGCGTGACCGTAGGAGTCATCAGGAAAACTTGCATTCCCGTGATGGTGGTGAAGTGCCCGGAAAACTGAGATCAAAAGTCCCTGCCCCGGGTCCCAGGGCAGGGATTCACAGGAACCGAGCGACCTCTTCTTGCAGGANTCTCTGGAACTCTTCCTCTTCAAAGAGATTTCGTCGCTTTTTTGCCCGTCCTTCTACTTTCATTTCGTAAGTCGGCTGAGGATTACGGTAGAAAACCCCAAGAGGGATACGATCTCCCCACTCGAGACTTTTCTGAAATGCCGCCACCTGGTCCTCGGGGTTGTGGTCCTTTCCAAGGTAGTACACTCGCTCCCGGTACCAGGCGTAGGTGTTCACAGGGTTGAAAGTCACACAGGGTTGCAGGATATCCACGAGAGCAAAGCCGCGAAAGCTCAGGGCTTCCTTAAGAATCTCTTTTAGTCCCTCTTTGTCTCCGGCAAAGGCCCTGGCCACGAGCCCTGCTCCCTGGGATATGGCCAGACTCAGGGGGTTGAGTGGTCTTGAGAGGTTTCCCCAGGGTTGTGCTTTACTCCTAAAACCCTCTCCTGAGGTTGGGGAAGCCTGGCCCTTCGTGAGACCGTATACCTGGTTATTGTGGACAAGAACGGTAATGTCAGGATTGCGGCGAATAGCATGCAGGAGGTGATTGCCACCCTCGCCGTACATGCATCCATCACCCGATTCGGCAATGACGAGGAGTTCTGGTCGAACGGTCTTAATGGCGAAAGCTACAGGAATGCTCCTTCCATGGAGACCATTGAAGACATTGACTCTGAGGTAATGAGGAGCCTTGGCTGCCTGACCGATTCCAGAAACCACCACAACGTCCTGGGGGCGATAGCCAAGTTCATTAAGGGCTTCCTTTAAAGCCTGGAGGATACCAAAATTCCCACACCCGGGACACCAGGCAATTTCCACACCATGAGCGTCAAAGGGGGTAGCCACAGTCACAGTACCTCCTCAACCTGTTCAACAAGTTCCTCGACAAGAAACGGAAGCCCATCGTAACGACAAATCCTTTTGGGGAAAGGAAAAAGCGTTTCTCGCTCGAGGAGCATGGCCAGCTGACCACTGAAATTCTGCTCCACCACGATAGGATTGGGGAAACGCTGGAGGAAGTCTCGAAGGCCTTCTGGAAGGGGATAGAGGTCGCTAAAATGCACCACCCCGATGCTTTTGCCTTTTTGCGCCAAAGCTTTGCGCACTTCAAGGAGCACGCCCCAGGTGGATCCCCATCCAATGAGTGTAGCATCTTTCCCCTCAAGCACAAAGGGAAGACGCATCTCTTTCCGCATGAACTCGAGCTTCCTCATTCGCTTCTCTTGCATCGCTTTTCGGAGCACAAGGTCTTCAGTCAGGTGTCCATACTCGTCGTGTTCGTCGCTATCGGCAATCACAAGGGCTTCTCCTCCGGGGGAGAGTCGTGGAGAAACGCCGTCAGGGGTCAGGGCGTACCTTTGGTAGGGAGGGACACCATCCCAGGAGAACAAGGGCCGGACTGGGCGCTCCTCGCAGGACAGTTGGTCATAGGACCACTTGGTGTCCGCAAGGTACTGGTCGCTGAGGATAATCGCCGGGACCTGGTATTTCTCAGCCAGGTTGAAAGCTCGGATAACCATGTTGAGTGCCTCCGTGGGGGGTCCCGGGGAGACAAAAAACAAAGCGAGGAAACTCGTCGTGGGAAGCATGGAGCACGAAAAGAAGATCTCCCTGAGCAGTCCTCGTTGGAAGACCAGTGCTGGGCCCGGGGCGCTGCGCATCAATAACGACGATGGGGGTTTCGGTCATTGCCGCCAGCCCCAGCCCTTCGCACATGAGACAAAATCCCCCACCCGATGTCCCTGTCATGGCTCGTGTTCCTGCATAGGATGCTCCAATAGCCATGTTAATGGCAGCGATTTCATCCTCTGCTTGCTCCACAATAAGACCATAGGCTTCGGCCCTGGAAGCAAGGAAATTCAGGATGCCCGTTGAAGGGGTCATGGGGTAGGCGCTGTAGAATGTGCACCCGGCAAGGAGTGCCCCAAGCCCCAGAGCTTCGTTGCCGCTTATGAGGTACCGCTGTGAAGCTTTTAAGGAATCTGAGCGCTTTTTGAGGAATGGAGAGGAGAAGAGCCCCGATGCTTCCACAAACCTTGCCCCTTCCTCCAGAGCCTCCTCGTTCCTTGCTACAATCTCAGAACCCTTTTGGGCGAAAGTCTCCCGAACATACTCTTGAGCTTTCTCAAGACCCACACCCAGGATTGCCAGAAGTGCCCCTGTAGCCACCATATTGGCAAAGACCCGGTTCCCAAGGCGCAGGGCCACCCCCTCAAAGTCAAGAGGCAAGAGGTGAACACCCTTCCCAGAGTCCCCATTGCCAACCTTTCCCAAAATCACTCCACCTTCCTTCACCTCGCCACGGTGCAGGAGGTATGTCTCTTCGTTGAGACATACGAGGATGTCCAATGCCCTCTTTCCTCCTGAAATCCACTGCTCTGCAGTACGTATGAGGGTAAAGGTGTGGCCCCCTCGAATCCGCGACTGGTAATCCTCGATGGAGAATACGTAGTACCCATGCCGTGCAAGAATGAGGGAAAGTGCCTCGGAAACGGTTTGCACCCCCTGTCCTGCCGCACCACCCACTTTCAGGGTAACATCCACCATGACCTCACCCCCGTTTGTTTTGCCAGAGGATAACCAAAGACGCCTTTAGGTATTCCTCGGGGTATTGAGGAAAACCACGTACTTCGGGTAGGGAATCTCAATGCGCTCAGCGTCAAAGGCTTTCTTGATATGGTACAGGAGGTCCCGTTCCACTTCCCAGTGTTTCTGGGGAAGTACCTGCACCATCACTCGCAGAACAACGCCTGAGTTCTCCAGGCGAACAATACGCTGCACCGAAGGCTCACCAAGAAGGAGGTGGGGATGGCTCTTTCGGTACGCTTCCACCACTCTTTGAAGCACCTCTGTGGCCCTATCAATGTCTGCTTCATAGGCCACACTGACTTCAACCACAGCCCGGCTGAATCCCCGATTGTAGTTCACAATACGGGAGATTTCCCCATTGGGAACAGTCACCAGCGCTCCCGACAGGGTGCGAACCCGCGTGACCCGCAGACCAATTTCCTCCACAGTCCCGGTGATGTCCCCAATCTGCACCATATCCCCTACTGAGAGACTGTCCTCGAAAACCAGAAAAAAGACCCCGTGAGGATGTCCCGAATAAGAGTCTGGGCACCAAAGCCCACAGCGATACCCACTACTCCCGCACCAGCCAGAATCGCCGTGGCGTCAATACCGATTTCCCGGAGGATTAGTACCAGGGCGAAGAACACCACAAGGTATGTCACCACGCTTTGGAGGAGAGGAAGGAACGTGTTGAGCTTGCGGGAGAGATCGACCTGCCTCTTTGAGGCTTTCAACCGTCTGAGGAGGAGTCGTCGGAAAACAAAACGACTCATGTATACCAGAATCCAGGAAAACCCGACAACAGCCCCAATGCGAAGAACTCTTTCAAGAAGAAGGCTCACGGAAGTATGGCAATCTCCTCTTTGTTTCTCCTTAAGTTCAGGGAAAGACCCAAAGCGGCACGGATTTCCTCGTGATACTCCTGGATTGACCGTATGGTCATTTTCCCGCTTTTGAGCCGCTCAATCGCGTAGACCGTAGCTTCCGCTCCCGAGAGCGTTGTGACACAGGGAATGTCACGCATGATGGCTTCTTTTCGAATGACGCTGCTCTCTTTCTGGGCTTTCCCTCCAGAAGGCGTGTTGATGATGAGATGAATTTCCCGGTTCTTAATCATATCTACGATGTTTGGTCGACCTTCCCCGACTTTCTTCACGACTTCAACCGGAATACCATTGTTGCTCAAGACTTTTGCTGTACCCCTTGTAGCTACAATGCGGAAGCCCATGTCCCAGAGTTTTTTTGTCGAGGAAAATCACACCCCGCTTGTCCTTGTTCTTGACACTGATAAAGACTGTTCCCTCAAGGGGGAGATACGACTGGGCAGCGAGCTGGGATTTACGCATAGGCCATACCAAAGTCCCGGTCAATGCCCATAACCTCGCCTGTCGAACGCATCTCGGGGCCAAGAACGGGATCAACCCCTGGAAAACGACGGAAGGGGAATACCGACTCTTTCACCGCAAAGTATGGGATTTCGATTTCCCGTGTGAGACCAATGTCCCGGAGCTTTCGCCCCGCCATCACTTGGGACGCAAGACGAGCGAAAGGAACACCGGTGACCTTGCTCACAAAGGGAATGGTTCTAGGAGGCCCGGGGATTCACCTCAAGAACATAGACCTCGTCATCCTTGACTGCATACTGCACGTTTATCAACCCCACAACCCTGAGTTCCCGGGCAAGAGCATAGGTGTACTTTTTCACCTGGTCAATGATGTCGTCGCTTAGAGAGAAAGGAGGAAGAACACAGGCACTGTCGCCAGAGTGAATTCCCGCTTCCTCAATGTGTTCCATAATTCCTGCAACAACGGTGAGCTCACCGTCACTTATGGCGTCAACGTCGATTTCGATGGCATCTTCAAGGAATTCGTCAATGAGCACTGGCCTCCCGGGGGAAACCTCCACAGCCTGAGAGATGAACTCTTCAAGCTCCTCTTCAGTGTAAATAACCCGCATGGCCCTGCCTCCAAGAACGTACGAGGGGCGGACCATGACCGGATACCCGATGCCCTGAGCGACATACTTGGCCTCCTCAAAGGAGATTGCCACACCATTTCTTGGTTGTTTGAGGCCCAGGCGTTCCACAAGGCTTTTGAAGCGATCCCGATCTTCAGCGATGTCGATGCTCTCTGGAGACGTTCCCAGAATCGGCACCCCAGCTCGCTCCAGGTCTTTGGCCAGATTCAGGGGAGTCTGCCCGCCGAGTTGGAGGATAACCCCCTCAGGACGCTCCTTCTCGATGACATTGAGAACGTCCTCAATGTACAGGGGCTCGAAGAAGAGCTTGTCTGAGGTGTCATAGTCGGTGCTCACCGTCTCGGGGTTGCTGTTCACCATAATGGTTTCGTACCCCATGTCCTGCAGGCCCCAGGTAGCGTGAACACAACAGTAATCGAACTCAATCCCCTGGCCAATACGGTTTGGCCCCGCTCCAAGAATAACAGCCTTCTTGCGGTTGCTGGGGTTTGCCTCACACTCCTCTTCATAGGTGGAGTAGTAATAGGGGGTCTCAGCCTCAAACTCCGCAGCACAGGTATCCACCTGCTTGTACACGGGCTCAATCCCCAGGGATTTGCGAATCCGACGAACTTCCCACTCATCGGTCCCAAGAAGACGAGCAATCTGTCGATCGGAGAAGCCAAACTCCTTTGCCCGCCGGAGGGTATCCCTGTCAATCTCGTAGAGCGAGGGAACTTTGCGCAGTTCTTCTTCCATCTCGACGATTTCTTCGATTTGGCGGATGAACCATGGATCGATCTTCGACCACTCGTAGATTTCCTGAATGCTCAGTCCCTCTTTCAGGGCCATTTTGATGTAGAAGATTCGGTCAGGGTTGGGGCGCGTGAGCTTCTCATAGAGGATTTCCCTCCGCCTTGCCCTGGGAATGTCATCCCATCCTTTCACGTCCTCAAGACCGCACTTCCCTATCTCCAGGGAACGGAGGCCTTTCTGTAGCGCCTCCTTGAAATTCCGCCCGATGGCCATGGTTTCTCCGACGCTCTTCATAGAGATGCCAAGGTATGGCTCTGCTTCGGGAAATTTCTCAAAGGTAAACCGGGGAATCTTGACCACACAGTAGTCCAGAGCAGGCTCAAAGCAGGCAGGGGTCTTCTTCGTGATATCNTTCGGGATCTCGTCGAGAGTATACCCCACGGCGAGTTTGGCAGCAATTTTAGCGATAGGAAACCCGGTAGCCTTTGAGGCCAGGGCAGAACTCCGGGACACTCGGGGATTGATTTCAATGATGACCATACGACCGTTTTCAGGGTTGACGGCAAACTGGATATTACACCCCCCTCGTGTCCACGCCGATTTCCCGGATAGCCCGAATAGCGTAATCCCGCATCTTCTGGTACTCTTCATCGGTGAGCGTCTGCGCAGGAGCAACAGTGATACTGTCACCGGTATGGATCCCCATGGGGTCCAGGTTTTCAATTGAACAGATGATCACCACGTTATCCTTTCCATCACGCATGACTTCAAGCTCGTACTCCTTCCACCCAATGACCGACTCTTCAATGAGGATTTCCCGAATCATGCTGCTGTCGAGGGCCCGCTGGGCGAGTTCTTCGAATTCCTCAATGTTGTAGGCGATAGCCCCTCCTGTTCCCCCCAGGGTGAAACTCGGCCGAATCACAAGAGGAAAGCCAATTTCCCGAGCAACCTCCAGAGCTTCCCTAAGGTTATAGGCCTGGCCGCTTCGGGGTACATCAATGCCAATTTTCAGCATGGCTTCCTTGAAGAGCTTTCGGTCTTCGGCTTTCTCGATCGCCTCCGGCGAGGCCCCAAGAACCTTGACGCCGAAACGGTCAAGAACCCCTCGCTTTTTCAGTTGGACGGTAAGGTTGAGCGCCGTCTGGCCTCCAAGGGTCGGCAAAAGCGCGTCAGGGCGTTCCCTGGCAATGATGCTCTCCAGAACCTCAGGAATCAGGGGTTCAATATAGGTTCGGTCAGCCATCTCCGGATCAGTCATGATGGTTGCGGGATTGCTGTTCACAAGGATGACCTCATACCCCTCGCTTTTCAGGGCTTTGCATCCCTGGGTACCTGAGTAATCGAACTCACATGCCTGCCCGATGACAATCGGGCCCGAACCGATAATGAGAATCCGACGAATATCCGTACCTTTTAGGCACGGCAGTCCTCCACCATCCTTATGAACCGGTCGAAAAGGTACGTGGTGTCATGGGGTCCGGGACGGGCTTCAGGATGGAACTGCACGGAGAAAAGCGGGAGTTCCCGATGGGCAATGCCCTCGAGGGTGAAGTCGTTGAGGTTCACATGGGTGACCTCCACATTCCCCGGGAGGGTATCGGCATCGACGCTGAAACCGTGATTCTGGGTGGTGATGGCTACCTGTCCCGTTCGGAGATCCTTTACCGGATGGTTCCCTCCATGGTGGCCGAATTTGAGCTTGAAGGTTTTCGCTCCCAACGCCTGGGCAATGACCTGGTGTCCGAGGCAAATTCCAAACACCGGAACCTTCCCAATGACCCGGCGGGCGAATTCCACAACATATGGCAACGCCGCAGGGTCTCCTGGTCCGTTGGAGAGGAGGATGCCATCAGGTTTTTCTCGAAGCACATCCTCTGCTTGTGTAAAGGCGGGGTACACGATAACGCGACAACGCCGTCTGGCCAGCTGCCGTAGAATGCCAAACTTCACTCCACAGTCCAAAACAGCAATGGTATAAACCCCATCCTCGCTCCACACATAGGGCTTTCGGGTTGTCACCTTCTGCACCAGGTCCTGGCCAGCCATCTCAGGGATGTTCCGTGCCTTCTCAACCAGAGATACTGGATCAAGGTCGATGCAAGACATCACTCCACGCATTGCTCCCCGTTCCCGGATATGACGCGTAAGCGCACGGGTATCAATGCGTTCAAGCCCCATGATACCATGGCGCTTCAGGTACTCTTCAAGACTCTCCTCTGCTCTCCAGTTACTGTAGAGGGAGCTCTTCTCCCGAACGATGAAACCTTCCACTTGAGGCTTTGCCGATTCCACATCTTCAGAGTTCACGCCGTAGTTCCCAATGAGGGGATACGTCATGGTGACAATCTGGCCCTTGTAGGAGGGATCGGTGAGGATTTCCTGGTAGCCGGTCATGCTGGTATTGAAGACGACTTCCCCGCTGACTTCCCCTAAAGCTCCGAAGGCGTAACCCCACGAAAACCCGTACCGTCTTCTAAAGCAAGCAGTGCCTTCACAGGCAACACCCTCTGCCTAATATACCATACCTGTCAAGGGGCGCTTGCCTTCCTGGGGAAGACTTTTGGGATGGGAAGCCACCCAGTGGTAGTAGAGGCTCGCGGGAAGGAAATAGTGGAGGTACCGCCAGTTTCGGAGGAGCCGCCGGGCAATACGGGGCAAGGAGTAGAATTCCCGAAAGACAAAATTGTACCCTTCCTGAAGCTCCTGTGGGGTCATCTTCGCCGGTTGATACACCACGTGGGCGAAGTCGTACTTTGACCAGTCAAAAGAGAAAATGCGCCCCTGAGCGCGCAGCTGGTNNAAAACCTCTGTCCCGGGAAGAGGAGTAAGAATCGAAAACTGGGCAAAGTCGATTTTTGTGTCCTCAATGAACCGGAGTGTTCGACGAAAAACACCAGGGTCATCCTCATCGAATCCAAAGACGAAAGAACCTATCACCATGATGCCGTGTTGGTGGAAGCGGTCGATGAGCTTTCGATATTGGTCAACTCGGTGAAAAGATTTGTGCATCTCCCGGAGATTTTCCTCGTTCACCGACTCAAATCCCACAAAAAGGGCGATGCACCCGCTCTGGGCAGCAAGGCGCAGAAGTTCTTCGTCTTCTGCCATACGGAGTGTCCCCTGGCTCACCCATTTTCTCTTGAGGGGGATGAGTGCTCGAAAAAGCTCCCGGGAATAGGCAGGATTCCCCACAATGTTGTCGTCTAAAAACCCAATCATTCGGGAGGAGTACTGCTGGATCTCTTCAATAACTTCCTCCACCGGACGGTGACGGTATTTTCTTCCCATGAAGGCTGAAACAGAGCAGAAACCACAGGCATGAGGACATCCCCGGGTGGTCTGAAAGACGTGCTTCAGGAGATACCTCCCCTGCAGAAGGTCGAGCCTCGAGTGAGGAAGACCAGCAAGAGACGGGAAATTCTCCCTCTTGTAAAATGGTTGCAATGTCCCCCGTTCATAGTCCTCGAGAAGTTTTTCCCAGAGACCCTCTGCCTCCCCAATCACCACGCTATCTGCGTGTTCTTTTGCCTCCTCAGGAAGCGCCGTGGGATGGATACCTCCGAGGACAACTTTCACTCCTCTTTTTCTGAACTCATCGGCGATCTGATAGGCTCGAGCTGCCGTGGCACTCATGACGGTGATACCTACAAGGTCATACGATCCGTCAAAATCCACATCCTCAACTCGCTCATCCACAATGCGAACTTCGTGACGCGAAGGGGTCAGGGCAGCAAGGAGGGGAAGGCTGGCCTGAGGAAAAGGAACATACCATGCCTTCTTCCGACGTGGCGCATTTGGATCCGGAGCAACAAGGAGAATCCGCAAGCAATCAACCCTCTTTCTCTCTAATCTTTTCTGCATTATACATCACTCTCCAGGGATTGAGAATTGTGCTACAATGGAAGCGTGAAGGGGAGCATAGGAGTCCTCGGTGTTGTCGCGTGTTTCATAGCAATGGCCTTATCTCCCCTGGGGGCTCAAGAGAGGGTTCTTGGAGGGAGACTTGTGGGTGTTATTACTCCGGTTCTTGAAGATTTTGTCGAGCGTGTTCTTGACCGTGCCCTCTCTGAAAAGGCACAGGCAGTGCTCTTCCTCCTCGACACTCCTGGAGGTCTCGAAGAGTCCATGCGGAACATCGTGCGGAAAATCCTCCAGTCCTCAGTACCCGTTGTGGTGTACGTCCATCCCCAGGGGGCACGGGCTGCCTCTGCAGGGAGTTTCATCGTCCTTGCTGCCCATCGCGCTTTCATGAGCCCAAACACCACCATCGGAGCGGCTCATCCGGTGACCATTGAGGGGGAGAAGGTGAGTGAGAAAATCGTCAACGATATGGCCTCTTTTGCCCGATCCCTGGCTGAGAGCCGAAACCGGAATCCTGAAATTGCAGAGAAAATGGTCCGGGAAAGCCTCTCGCTCACGGAGCGAGAGGCATACGCTCAGCAGGTTATCGATGGGGTCTTTATGTCCGTTGAGGAGGTTCTTGAGGCTCTCCATATGAGGGGGATCCCTGTCTTCTGGGTGGAGATGTCGGGAAAGGAAAAGTTCCTCCAGTTTCTTGTCAACCCAAATCTGGCGTATATCTTTCTGGTGCTGGGAATCCTCGGGCTTATTTTTGAGCTCTCCAACCCTGGTGCCGTTGTCCCTGGAGTCTTTGGAAGCATTCTCCTTTTGCTCTCGCTGTATGCATTTTCCCTTCTGCCCACCAACTGGAGTGGCATCATCCTCCTGCTCCTCGGCTTTCTCTTCTTCGCTCTGGACCTTTTCGTCACCCCGGGCATCGGTGTCCTCACCGCAGGAGGGATAGTCTCCCTGCTCCTTGGTTCGCTCATGGTTTTCAGTCCTCAGGGAGGCATCCGCATTCCCCTTGGGCTCATCTTCGCCGTTACTGGGAGCGTGGCTGTATTCTTTGTCTTTGCCCTTTTCATGGCCTTGCGCGCCCACAGGCAGAGAGTGACAACGGGCGTGGAATCCATTATTGGGAAGATGGGTGTGGCCCGGGAAGACCTTGCCCCTGAGGGGTTCATCGTAGTCGATGGAGAGCTGTGGTGGGCGAGAGCCAAAACCCCGGTTCGAAAGGGGGAGAGAGTAGTTATTCTGGGAAAAGAGGGAGCAATGCTCCTTGTAGAGAAAAGGGAGGGATAGGCATGGTGGTACTGGGCACTATCATCGTGATTGCGCTCATTTTCTTCCTTGCGTCCATCCGGGTAGTTCGGGAATACGAACGCGGGATTATCTTTCGTCTGGGGCGTCTTGTGGGAGCAAAGGGTCCAGGGCTCTTTTTCATCATCCCCTTCATCGACCAGCTGGTGAAGGTGGACCTCCGGGTGGTCACCATGGACGTTCCCAAACAAGAACTTATCACCCGGGACAACGTCCCAGTTACGGTGGATGCAGTGGTGTACTTTCGCGTCATGAACCCTGAAGACGCGGTGACCAAGGTGGAGAACTACATTACAGCAACATCGCTGATTTCCCAGACCACCCTCCGCAGCGTTGTCGGACAGTCAGAGCTTGATGAGCTTCTCATCCATCGCGACAAAATCAACGAGTCCCTGCAGCGAATCATTGACGAAAAAACTGACCCCTGGGGTATCAAGGTTTCGGCGGTAGAGATCAAAGAAGTGACCCTTCCTGAAGAGCTCAAAAGGGCCATGGCCCGGCAGGCAGAAACCGAGCGGGAACGCAGAGCCAAAATCATTAATGCCGAGGGCGAGTTCCAGGCAGCTGAAAAACTCTCCCAGGCTGCCCGTATCATTGCAGAAAACCCCATTGCTTTGCAGCTCCGGTACCTTCAGACCCTGAGTGATATCTCTGCAGAGAATGCCACAACCATTGTTTTCCCGCTTCCCATCGAGCTTCTTGAGGTCTTCAAGAAAAGAACATAGGCTGTCCTAAGGCTCAATCCTCTTCCAGGAGGCCTGGATTTCACCAAAGTAGATGGTATGGTAATCCCCCTGAGGATAGTAGGTCTCCTGAATAAGGGGTGTGAGCGTTGAAGGTTCAACCTGTGTCTTCTCGACAACAGTACACTGAACAGTGGCAACGCACTCAGCAACGGAAGGAACAGGAAACCCTCCAAGGTAAATGGGGGTCAGTGCACAGTGGGTGAACTTGTTCATCGACCGTCCTGAGTATCTCCCACACTCCTCAACGGCTTTCTGGAGCTGTACAGGGGGAACATTGATGGTGAAAAGAGGAATCTCCTCAAGAAGGACATGGGTGAATCGGGAAGGGCGAACCAGAATGCAGGCGACTGGCCGTCCCCAAACTATCCCAAAGGACACCCACCCGATGGTCATAACGTTCGTTGCTGTGTGTTCCTTCCCCTGGGTCACAAGGAGCAATCCCCCTGTGGTTCCAAGGGCCTGGAATGCCAGAGAACACAGTTCCTCCCAGGAACATCTGTCAAAACGCACAGATCTCACCCCCATTGTAAAGTGCTATGCGAGTACTCCGCCTCTTTGATCCCTGGCAGGGAGAGCTTTTGCACCTGCCCTCCAAAGTATACTTTGAACCCCTACACCGGATGTGCCCATCGGTGCCTCTACTGTTACATTTCCTCCTTTATCCCCCGAGCCTTTGAGGTCCGAGAAAAACCTCCCTTCCTCCACCTTTTGGAAAGGGACCGTGAGAGAATGCGAAAAAACCCTCTACCTCTCCCTTGCAAACTCTTCCGATCCCTACCCCCCGGTAGAGGCAGAGCGGGAACTCACAAGGGCAATCCTCAAGCTCTGCCAGAGGGAAGGTATGCCCGTACTGATTCTGACTAAATCCCCCTTGGTAGTGCGGGACATTGATCTTCTGCAGGCGATGCAAGCAGCAGTGAGCATCACCATCACGACCCTGGACAGCCAAAAGGCCCGGCTTCTTGAGCCCGGTGCTCCTCCTCCACAGGACCGTGTCCGCGCTCTTCAGGCCCTGACGGAAGCCGGTATCCCCACCATCCTTCGCCTGGATCCCATTATTCCCGGCATCAACGACACTCAGGAAGAATGGCATACCATGCTTGCGCGGCTTGCTCCGTACATCAGGCAGGTTGTTGCTTCCACCCTGAAACTCCGGTGGGATACAGGGGAAAGGATCGCTACCTCCTTTCCAGAAATACGCCACTTTCTGTCTCTCTTCTCCGAGAGAAAGGGACGGAGTCTGTACCTTGAGCGAAAGGTGCGGCGCGCTCTTTTGGAAAAAGCTCCGGGAAATCGTCCACGCTCATAACCTCCCCTTCTCCACCTGCCGGGAGGGTTTCCCCGAATTCAACGACCTCACCTGTGATGGAAGTGCTCTACTCAGTCGATGAGGTGTTCAATGTTGAAGGAGACAATGTCTTCTTTCGTGTAAAAGCTCTCGAAATTCTCCTCTGCCGTCCCCACAATGGCCACGGTGAGTTCTTTCATGAGGTCAAGGTCCCTGGGTTTCTCAAGGGGCTGGCCATTCGGGTCACGGATGACCCGAACTACAGGGCGAATTGGGAGACCCTCGTTCAGAC
>Ga0065718_1000699_pt1 | contig 16016 bp, 19 predicted proteins | sample GBSCel77sediment_2_FD_59105 | JGI IMG/M metagenome (GOLD analysis project Ga0065718, IMG submission 59105) | Hot spring sediment microbial communities from Great Boiling Spring, Nevada - cellulolytic enrichment CS 77C v3 (version 3) | ecosystem: Environmental > Aquatic > Thermal springs > Hot...
CCAATCTTCTTTTTCATTTTGGGAGCATATTCTTCCATTAAAATAAACAAACCCGGTTTACCTCCAAACCATATTGCCAATTTACCCATTTGGAAAATAGAAGAGCTCGAGGGAAGACTCATAAAAGCCACAGACCTTAAAGCAAGTTCCACTTCCTTTACAATCGAAGCAGAAAGGGCCTTTTTGGGAAACTGGATAAAAACACAAGGATTGGTCAGGTTATACCTCTCAAGCCCCCTATATCTTGAAAAGGGAACCTCAGTGAGGGTAAAGGTCAGATTGAGAACTTTCAAGGATTTCTACAATCCTGGTAGTTCCAAACTCAACGATTATTACAAACGAAGGGGAATCTTCCTCACCGGGTATGTAATGGGAAACGTTAAAGTTTTAAAAGAAGGCAAAAGCTTTTGGAGCGTTTTCAGAAAGAACTTTAGGGAAGCCCTAAGGAGGTACTCAACTCCAAGAAGCGAAGGAATCCTGATGGCCTTAGCCCTGGGGCAAAGGGGGAAAATCTTACCAAAAAACCAGGAAACNTTTCGTAAAACAGGTACGGCTCACCTTTTGGCCATCTCGGGTTTACATATGACCTTGGTAAGTGGTCTTTTGATATTTTTGATCAAAAAGTTTAAGGAAAAGGGTTTTTTAATGATTGGAGAAAATTACCAAGTTCTTTTGGCATTGCCCTTTATATTGGGATATCTTTTTGTCTCTGAAAGTCCCATTTCAGCATTAAGAGCGAGTCTTGCCATCTTTACATTAAGCTTCCTACTTTTATTAGGAAAGCCGAAAAACCCCTTTAACATACTTTGCCTCTGCGCNATTGTAATTCTTTCCTTTATGCCCTATGAATTGTGGAATCCTTCCTTTCAACTATCTTTTGTAGCTACAGGAGGAATTCTCATATTTGGTAAAAAATTACTTCCTTTCTTTCGTTCAAAACGCCTAATCAACTACATTTGGGGGATTTTTATCTTGTCTCTTATAGCTCAAATAGTAACCATTCCCATCTTACTTCATCATTTTCATATGATCTCCATCATAGGGCCTTTGGCAAACCTAATAGCGGTTCCAGTTGTTGGACTAATAGTCTTACCGTTCGCTTTGATTTCCTTAAGCCTTTCTGCTATCCATCCCGTTTTAGCCTCTCCAACCATAGGTATTGCCTCTTTATTTATAGAGATTCTTCTTCCGGTGCTTGAGAATCTAGAAAAACTCCCATTCTCANACATTTGGTTTTTAAACCTCACTTTCCTTGAAGCATTGCTCCTTTATGCCTCAATTGGNTTTATCTTTACATGGTGCAATTTATCCAAAAAACTTTCCCTTATTCTTTCTGCCTTGCTACTTATAGGAATTTCTGCGGACGTATTTTGGCGTTATGAAAAGACTAAGCCCACAGGCAAGTTAGAAGTTAACTTTTTGGATGTAGGACAGGGAGATTCGGCCTTTTTGAGATTGCCTTCAGGCAAAAAGATCCTTATTGACGGCGGAGGCACCTGGATGGGTGAATTTGATATAGGAAAATCAGTAATTGCACCTTTTATTTGGGNAAAGGGTTTTTTAAACGTAGATTACCTTGTGGTAAGCCATCCTCAACCGGATCATTATAAGGGGTTGATCTTTATAGCAAAACACTTAAATCCAAAGGAGTTTTGGTATGGTCCGAGCGAATTGCCCGAAGAACTTCAAAAGATTTTAAGGGAATTAAAAGAAAAAGGGGTAATCATAAGAAGACTTTACAAAAATATTGACTTTCATATTGATGGAGTTAACTTTAAGGTTTTGCATCCGCCTCCTGAGTTTGTAAGTAAGGATGTAAATGACCAATCATTAGTATTAAAAATCGAGTGGAACGATCGTTCCGTTCTTTTCACCGGGGATATAACGGAAAAAGCAGAAATCGAACTAAGCAGAGAGGCTTCGGATTTAAAAAGCGAAGTCCTTAAAGTACCGCATCATGGATCAAAGACTTCCAGTTCTTATCCTTTTGCAAGGGAAGTAAGCCCAAGTTTTGCCATCATTTCAGTAGGCAGAAATAACCCTTACGGACATCCCCATCAAAGGGTGGTCAGCCGCTACGAGGGATTAGGAGCGACTGTTTTAAGGACGGATTTATGCGGAATGATTAAGATGGTAGGATCCCCTTCCGGATGGGAGGTTAAGACTTATTTAAAATGTACCTCTTTCCCCCAACTTCGATAATGTAATTTTCACCATCGAAATAAGCGTGTTGGGCGAGTTGATAAAAGGCTGTCCTTCCTAAACGCGCTGGAAACTTTTTGTTTTTAACCAAACAGTAAGGAACACCCCTTGAATCAATCCAAAACGTTTCGAGGTCCATATATTCTTTCGTTTCGTCATTGAGTGTAATTATAAAACTCTCCTCCGTTTTTTCTACTTCTCGTACCAAAAAGACGGTATCTTCAACTTCTATAGGTTCTTTTTCTTCGCCGAAGCAAATCCAATAACGTCCTTCTTCATCGTACTCAAGGGCATTTAAAAACTCCTTAACTATTTCCTCCCTTATGATTTCCTTACCTTCGTAATACCAACGACCTTCTTTATCAACGAAGATCTTGCTCTTCATTTGAGAGTTCCTTGGCCTTAAGCATCGCTTTAAAAAGCGCTTCCATTATAGCCTCCCCTTACCCCCTTGAGCTCCAGTACGTAAATCCCTTCGGCGGTAGTTCCACCGGGAGACATTACCTCTTCCTTTAAAAGGGCAGGATGAAGACCTTGAAGGATCATCTTGGCTGTACCAAGTGCGGTTTTAACGGAAAGCTTAAGGGCNTCTCCCCTGCTTAACCCCATCCTGACCCCAGCATCTATCATGGCTTCGATGAAAAGAGCAAAATAGGCCGGACCACTGCCACTTAAGGCGGTTACTGCGTCCATAAGGTTTTCACTTACCTCAACAACTTCGCCTAGGTTTGAAAATAGGCTTTTAGCAAATTTCAAATCCTCTTCCTCCGCCCGTGGTCCACCGCAAAGACCTATCGCCCCTTCTCCGACCAGAAGAGGCAAGTTAGGCATGGCCCGAAGTATCCTCCCTTTTTCCCCCAAAGCCTCCGAAATCCTTCGCGTAGGGAAGCCAGCCACAATGGAAAGAAGAACCTTGGAATTATCCAATTTCTCGGAGATATCAAAAAGAACCCCTAAGGCTTCTTTGGGCTTTACCGCGAGGATAAGGAAATCGGTTTCTTCTGCAAGACTTTTGGCCTTCACGAAACTCCTTATCCCTAAACCTTCCGAAAACCTCCGGCTCTCCTCCAAAACGTCACAGCTTAATAGGTAATCCTTCGGATAAAAGGTGCTAAGGCCTTGGAGGATGGCCTTTCCCATCTTTCCTATACCTATTATTCCTATCTTCCGCATAGTAGAAAAAGTGTATATACTTATTGAGATTTTCACAAGTCCATGATATTTTTATAAACACCAAAGGGAGGAGTTAAATGTTTGAAACATTGGCTTACGCAATGGCTTCTCAAGGAGAAAAGGCAACAGGAGGTAGTGGCATAGCCGCTTTGATACCTCTCATATTGATCTTTGTGATTTTTTATTTTCTTTTAATTCGCCCCCAGCAAAAAAGAATGAAGGAACATCGGCAAATTTTAGATAATTTAAAAAGAGGAGATAAGGTCATCACGGCGGGTGGGCTATACGGAACTATCGTAAACATCGAAGGTAATGTGGTAACCCTTGAGCTTGGGGAAAAAATAAGGGTTAAAGTAAACAAAAACTACATAGCCGGTTTGGTAAAAGAATAAAAACAGTCCTCCTTGCCCTGGAAGAATCCAGGGTCCTAAGGGGCCGAAAGGAGGTAGAAATGGAAAGATTTTATGAAGCAATGATCCTTATTAATCCCGATCTCGATTCAGAAGGTGTAGAAAGGGTAATAGAGGATATTAAAAAGGTAGTCAGTTCTTTAGGAGGAGAGATCCTAAAAGTAGAACCTTGGGGGTTAAGGGATTTGGCTTACCCTATAAAGAGAAAGAAAAAAGCCCATTATTTCCTCCTTTATATTAAATCCTCCGGAAACTTCGTNAAAGAATATGAACGAGTCCTCGAACTCAAGGAGGATGTCTTGAGGTACCTTACCCTGAGGTTGGAGAAGGCAAATCTTGAACAAGAAGGAAAAGAAACTTGTTCTACTTCAACCGGATAATACTTGCCGGAAGGGTCTTGGAAAATCCTGAGATAAGGTATACGCGAAAGGGATCGGTTGTGTGTTTGTTTTCACTTTGGTTAAAGGAAACGGGAATGAAAGAGCTCGAAGGTGTTAAAAAATGAATTTAAAATTCCAATAATTGCAATAGGATCAGGTGAAGATTTTGTAAAAGCGATAAATAAAGGGGACAATTTATTTGTAGAAGGAAGTTTGTTAAAGCGGATTTGGGAAAAAGAGGGAGTTTTAAAAGAAGAAGCTGTGGTTTTGGCGAAAAAAATAATCACTATCAAAGGAGGAAAAAATGTCGAACCAGAAAAAAGCGGTTAGATATTACCCACCTAAGAAAAAGTACTGTATTTTCTGTGCCGATCCCTCGTTAAGTATCGATTACAAAAATTATGAATTGCTAAAGCGCTTTATAAATGAGCGAGCCAAGATTTTACCACGTAGGCAAACAGGCACCTGTGCCAAACATCAACGACAATTAGCAAAAGCCATAAAAAGAGCGAGGCATGTGGCATTGTTGCCTTTTGTAACGATACCCGAATGATTCTTACAAAAGGAGGATAAGGTATGGAGGTNATTCTTTTGAAGGACATTCCTTCTTTGGGGCAGGCAGGCGAGATTGTAAAAGTAAAAGACGGTTATGCTCGTAATTATCTTATACCCCANAAGCTTGCAGAACCGGCTACTTACAAAAGCAAAAAAGCGATAGAAGAACAAAAGCGTATTATAGAAAGAAAAAGACAAAGGGAACTGGAAAGGGCAAAAAGTATCGCTGAAAGATTGGCTTCTATAAAATGTATAATAAAGCGTCCCGCAGGCGTTGAAGGAAAACTTTTTGGTGCAGTAACTTCTTCTGATATAGAAGAGGCCCTCAGGGATTTAGGGTTTGATATTGAACCGGAAAAAGATAGAGCTTCCTGAACCCATTAAGGACCATTGGTTCCCATACGGTTATGATAAAATTACATCATAACGTAAAAGTCCCTCTTGAANTATCGGGTGGAAAAAGAGGAATGAAAAAATGGTGGGGGGATATACCCCTACAGAAGCTTCCACCCCAAAGCATCGAATCTGAACAATCTGTTTTAGGCTCGATCCTTATAGATAACGACGTCATACATAAAGTTGTCGAGATCCTCTCGCCCCAAGATTTTTACAAAGAAAACCATCAAAAAATTTACGAAGCAATGCTAAGTCTTTATGAAAGGGGAGAACCTTTAGATCTCATCACCTTAAGTGACGAATTAAANAGGAACAAAGTTTTGGATAAAGTGGGGGGAGTAGCTTATTTGGTACAATTGACGGAAGCGGTTCCCACTTCGGCTAATGTGTTAAATTACGCCCGGATCGTAAAGGAAAAATCACTCCTGAGAAATCTGATATCAGCTGCTACCGAAATAATATCCGAATGTTATCGGGAGGAAGAGGAGATAGAAGACCTCCTNGATCGAGCTGAGCAGCTCATATTTAGCATTTCGGAATTCAGAGTCAAGCCTTCNTTTTATCCTATAAAGGATGTCCTTAAGGAAACCTTTAAGATAATCGAACGTCTTTACGAACGCAAAGAACTTGTCACCGGAGTGCCCTCCGGTTTTAAGGATCTCGATAGGTTAACCTCGGGGTTTCAACCCTCAGATTTAATAATAGTTGCAGGGCGTCCCTCTATGGGCAAGACAGCTTTCTGTTTGAATATCGCTCAATATGCTGCCATTCACGCAAGGGTTCCGACCGCCATCTTTTCCATGGAGATGTCAAAAGAACAAGTTGCCATGAGGATGTTGTGTTCCGAGGCAAAAGTGAATGCCTCAAAAGGTTCGAAGCGGTTTCCTCTCAGAAGCGGAATTACAGAGGCTCACACTTGCTGCAAGTATCTTGAGCGATTCACCTCTTGTTATCGACGATACCCCTGCTTTGTCAGTTCTTGAACTTAGAGCTAAAGCCAGAAGGCTTAAACGGGAAATAGCCTTGGGTCTTGTAATAATAGACTATCTTCAGTTAATGAGAGGAAGAAGTTCTACCGAAAGGCGGGAACAGGAGATCTCCGAAATATCCCGCTCGCTTAAAGCCCTGGCTAAAGAACTTCAGATCCCTGTCATTGCGATAAGTCAACTTTCAAGACGCGCTGAAGATAGACCTGGTCGAAGACCTCAATTGGCCGACCTCAGAGAATCAGGAGCCATCGAGCAAGATGCGGATCTTATCCTTTTTATCTACCGAGACGAAGTTTATAACCCCAATTCTACCCAAAAAAGGAATCGCTAGAAATAATAATCGGTAAACAGAGGAACGGTCCCACTGGTACCGTTGAATTAGCTTATGTACCGGAACTTACAGCCTTTAAAGATCTTTGGAAAGGTGAAGGAGAATGAACATCCCCAATCTCATAACCTTGTACCGCATAACTACCATACCAATTTTCGTTGGCCTCGTTTTTTATGGGAAAAAAGAAGCCGCTTTTTTTATTTTTCTATCAGCTGGAATAAGCGATGCAATTGATGGATTTTTAGCGCGTATTTTAAACCAAAGAACACTTTTGGGAACCTACTTAGATCCTATTGCTGACAAAGCTTTAATAGATTTGGCATTTTTGAGTTTAACCATAAAAGGCTTTATTCCGATTTGGGTAGCAATAATAGTCTTAGGCCGTGATTTTATAATCATTATAGGATTCATAACTCTAAAAGCGGCTTCTTTCGAAATCAAAGTAGAACCTAATCTGTTAGGAAAAGCTACGACGTTAAGCGAGATGTTATTTATTTTATCAACGCTGTCAAGCTTTGTTTTTCTTTCCCGTTTGAAGTATCCTTTAATAACAATTATGATTGTTCTAAATTGCATATCTGGAATTTTATATATTTCAAAAGGTACAAAAATTGTAGAAGGAGGCAAAAGATGTCAATCATAGTGGAAGTCATCGCAAGGGAAATTTTAGACTCTCGAGGGAACCCAACGGTAGAAGTAGATGTTTGGCTTGAGGGAGGGATAATGGGGCGTGCAAGTGTCCCTTCAGGTGCCTCAACTGGCCGTTTTGAGGCCCTTGAGTTAAGGGATAATGATCCCAAACGGTATCTTGGGAAGGGAGTAAAAAGGGCAGTAGAAAATATCAACAAAAAAATCGCCCCTAATCTNGTAGGGCTTGATGTAATGGACCAAGTCCTCATAGACCGAACCTTGATAGATTTGGACGGAACNCCTGATAAATCCCATCTCGGAGCCAATGCCATATTGGGTGTCTCTATCGCTTGTGCTAAAGCGGCATCCGAGTTTTTAGGAATACCCCTTTGGCGTTACTTGGGAGGAGCTTTTGTCCATAAAGTCCCGGTACCTTTAATGAATTTTATCAACGGAGGAAGGCACGCTGACAACCCTTTGGACATTCAGGAATTTATGATAGTCCCCTGGGGAACAGATAGATTCTCCGAAGCCTTACGCATGGGAAGCGAGGTATATCACACCCTTAAATCCCTTTTAAGGGCAAATGGCTTGGGAACAGCTATAGGGGATGAGGGGGGCTTTGCCCCAAATATCTCATCCCACAAACAAGCCCTCGACCTTTTATGTGAAGCCATAGAAAAAGCCGGCTACAAAGTGGGTGAAGAGGTGGCTCTTGCTTTAGACGTGGCTGCNTCTGAGCTTTATCAGGATGGCAAATATTTAATGGAAGGAAAAGAATGGACTAGTGATGAANTGATTGATTTCTACGAAGACCTTATATCAGAATATCCTATTTGTTCAATCGAAGATGCCCTTGATGAAGAAGATTGGGAAGGATGGAGCAAAATTAACAAAAAGAATTGGAGAAAGAATACAATTAGTGGGTGATGACATCTTTACGACTAACATTACGAGGTTAAAAAANGNAATGGAACTCAATGTGGCAAATGCTATTTTGATTAAACCAAATCAAATTGGAACACTTACTGAAACTTTTATTACAGTGGAAACGGCCAAAAGAGGAGGCTATAATGTCGTAGTTTCCCATCGCTCCGGGGAAACGGAAGATACAACGATAGCTGACCTTGCAGTAGCTTTAGGAGCAAGTCAGATCAAGACAGGAGCTGTTTCAAGAAGTGAAAGAGTAGCCAAATATAATCAATTGTTAAGAATAGAAGAAGAGCTGGGAGAAATCAGTGCATTCTGGGGGAAAGAGGCCTTTCGGAAGTGATTAGTAAATTATCACTTGATGAAATAACGGAAAGAAACCTTTATAGTCCTTCTTTTTTGCCCGATCTTAAAGAATTAGAGAGCTCCATTAAAGAGATCGGTCTNATTTACCCATTAATTTTGAGAAAGGAAAAGGACGAACTTCAATTAGTTTGTGGTCTTAAAAGGCTTATGGTTCTGGAATCATTAGAGGCAAAGGAAGCAAAGGTGGAGATCTTCCAGGAGCATGAGCTTTATCCTAAAGAAGCGATAAAAATCGCGGTGGTACATAACCTTTCCCGAATGAACCTTATAGAAAAGGCCAACTCTATAAAAAAACTTACTCCATTTCGGAATATCAGAAGGAGAAGTTATAGAAAAGTGGTTACCGCTTTTGGGCATGGGAGCAAGAAAAGAAATTTACAATACTTTGATGAGCCTCCTTCATCTTCCGCAAAAGGTATTAATCTATATAGCCAAGAAGGGGTTGAAATTATCGGACGCGTCACTTTTCCTTCTCTTTAGCCCTGATGAACTCGAAAACTTAATTCCCTTTCTTGAATCCCTTATGCCGAGCACTTCTAATTTAAAAGAAATTTTATTATCTTTTCGAGATTTAACTTTAAGAGAAAAAATATCCTTAAATGAGTTATTAAGACAAATAGAACCCATTCTACACGGCTTTCTTTCGCCTAAAGAAAAGTTAGAAGCGCTAAAAAATTGGTTAAAAAGAAACCGCTTTCCTCACTTGTATCACTTAGAAATTTCATTCCAAAATTTAATGAAAGACTTGAACCTATCTCCTTTACTTTCTCACCCTCCTGCATTTGAAAGCGAAGAGTTTTTGCTAACTTTAAAATTTAAAAATAAAAAAGAACTCCTCTTCCTTATCGAAAAGCTTAACCATGCCGCCGAAAAACTTAAAACTATGAATTACGATCCTTTTGAAATTTCTAATTATTGATTATGATGTTCTATATATGCATATGCGTTATGATTGTGAATTGATTCAAAATTTTCGGCTTCTACGGAAAACCAAGTGATATTAGAATCTGCTTTCAATTTAATTGCAATTTCACGCACTACATCTTCTACAAACATTGGATTATTGTAAGCCTTTTCCGTAACATATTTTTCATCTGGTACTTTTTAAAAGAGTATAAAGATCAGAACTAACTGACTCCTCAACTAATTTTATAAGGTCTTCAATCCATATTAACTTTTTAAATTTTACCTTTAATTTTACAACACCTCTTTGATTATGTGCACCAAAAAGACTAATGGCTTTTGAACAAGGGCAAACGGTACTTATTGGAACATTGACTTCAACACAAAGATCAATTTTCGAATGATTACTTGAAGCATAAAAACAACACAAATATTCCATAAAACCCTTTGCTCCTGTAACGGGCGCTTTCTTTTCCAGAAAATAAGGAAATTCAATTTCAATATAAGCACTCTTGGCTTTTAATTTATTTTTCATTTCATAAAGAATAGATTCTAATTCTTTTATTCCTATTTGGCCACGATATTTGTTTAAAATTTCAACAAATCGACTCATATGAGTTCCTTTAAAATGGCGGGGGAGATCTACATACATATTAACAGTTGCAACAGTATTTTGATACCCATGCTCCTTATCCAAAATAGTTATAGGATACCTTATTCCTTTTACTCCTACCTTTTGTATTTCTTGATTTCGATTATCTCGTTCATTTTGTACATCTTTCATGGTTCTAAAAAACTCGAACAAGTATCATCAGATTCCCATACTGTAACTCGATATAATTTTAAGTTTGACGGCAACCTCTTCTTCAATTCTTGAAAAATATATCGGGAAATATTCTCACAGGAAGGTTCTTCAATATCAAATGGAACGATCTCGTTTAAATATGTATGGTCCAATCTTTGGATTATTTCTTTCATTAATGATTTTATATGGCTAAAATCTATTAACATTCCTCCGTTTTCGAGTTTTTCGCCTCTTATAGCGACTTCCACTTGATAATTATGGCCGTGTAAGGCTTCACATTTTCCTTTATAGTTCCTCAAATTATGCGCGGCCGAAAAACCCATCCTCACGCAAACCTCATACACCCAAAGCCTCCTTCAAAAGTTCAGCCAAGTCGTTTACTACGATTTGATCCTCTAACTCTTTTTCCTTAACCGCATCGCTTAACATAGTCAAACAAAAAGGACAGGAGGTAATGACCATTTGAGCGCCTGTTTTTTGAACATCAGAGAATCTCTCATGATTAATTCTTCTCCCCAAATGTTCCTCCATCCAAAACCTTCCACCTCCACCACCACAACATAAACTATAAGCGCGAGAACGTGGCATTTCCTTAATAGCTTTTGGGTTTAAAGCCTTAATTATACTTCTTGGTTCTTCATAAAGTCCGTTGTACCTGCCCAAATAGCAACTGTCATGATATGTAACTTCTGAATCTAAAGCTTTTAACGGTTTNATTTTATTCTCATTAATTAGCTTTNAAAAAACTTCTATATAATGATACACTTCAAANTTNCCTCCAAATTGCGGATATTCATTTTTTAATGTGTTATAACAATGTGGACACATCGTGATTATNTTTTTAACGTTATAATTTTTCATTGTTTCAATATTTTGTTGTACCATAATTTGATATAAGTATTCATTGCCCAAACGCCTAGCAGAATCTCCACAGCACCCTTCCTCAACGCCTAAAATACCATGTTTAATTCCTGCAAAACTCAATAATTTTGATATNGCAATAGCTACCTTTTTGTTCCTATCGTCAAAAGAACCGGCACATCCTACAAAGAAAAGGTATTCTACATCTGGATCTTCGGCTANGGTTTTAAGCCCTATTTCTTTAGCCCAATCAGCTCGTGTATGCATTCCTATACCCCAGGGGTTAGAATTGTTTTCCATGTTTTTGAAGGCTNTCTGTAGTTCTTGAGGGAATCGGCTCTCCATAAGGGTGAGATAACGCCTCATTTCTATTAATTTTGGGAATTGTTCGATGAAAACGGGACAATGTTCAACACAAGCTCCGCAGGTGGTACAACTCCAAATAGCATCTTCATCTATATAATTTCCTATCAACAATTCCTCCTCTTCCTCTTTCCCTTTCTCCTCACTACCCCAGCTTCTCAGGTTCTCCCAAAAGAGTTTGGACTTCTTTAAAAAGGCTNTCTTTAAATTCTGAATGACCTCCTTGGGGTTAAGGGGTTTATCCGTCAAAAAGGCTGGACAATTTTCCTGACATCTTCCGCAGCGTACGCAAGCATCAAATTGCAATAGGTCAATCCAAGTAAACTCCTCTATTTTGTTAACCCCAAAAGACTCCGCCTCCTCTATGTTCTCAATGGGTTTCAATGCTTGAGGTTTAAGGTTTCGGAAGTAAGTGCTCAATATGGAAGTGACGATATGAAAGAGCTTGGTGTTAATCAAAAGGGCTACAAAAAGGAAAGCCGTTACCAAATGAATCCACCACCAGAATTTATGGGCCATCAAAGCGCCCTCTGGCGAAAACCATCCCCTTATGCTCCAGCCTATAAAAGACCACTTCTCCCAAGGTGCCTGAGAAGACTGACTGCTCAATCTTGCCCCTTCTACCAAAAACCCTGTGATGAGAACTCCAAGCAACAGAAGCAATATCAAAAAGTCTTCCGCTTTATTATCAAGGGCCCGGGGTCGAAGGATATACCTCCGTATTAGAGCCAAAACTACCCCTATTAAAGCTGCCAAACCGCCCAAATCCATCACAAATGAGAAGGCCATATAAGTGGTTCCCTTTAAGAAATGCAAACCACTATAATGATCGAAAGCCTCAAGCGCGGTTCCGATCAATAAGATCAAAAACCCCCAAAAGATCAAACCATGCATCACCCCGGGCAGGCTCTCTCGAATTACCCTCCATTGAATCAGGATGTTAAGGAAAACCCCTTTTATCCTCTCTCCGATTTTATCGCATCGGCTTTCGGGCTTCCCTTTCCGCCAAGCTTTTACCCTTTCATAAAGTGCATAAACAAATATCAAAACCGCAATTCCCATTATCAGATAAGTAAGATTGCCTATTTTACCGATATTCCAAAATAACTCCCTTCCCATTTCCATTTTTCTCTCCTTTTTTCTATCTCTCCTTAATTAATCTCTTAACCTTGAGCTTTTAACTTTTTCACCTCCTCGATTAAAGCCGGAACTACTTTAAATAGATCGTCCACTATCCCATAATCGGCCTTTTTGAAAATCGGAGCTTCCGGATCCTTATTTATAGCCACTATAATTTTTGACGTGCCCATTCCGGCTAAGTGTTGAATGGCCCCAGAAATGCCACAAGCTATATAAAGGTTAGGACTCACCACTTTACCGCTCTGACCCACTTGATCGGATTGAGGTCTCCACCCTGCATCTACTGCCGCCCTTGAAGCCCCAACTGCACCATTAAGAAGCTCGGCCAATTCCTCAAGCATCTTGAAGTTTTCGGGGCCCTTCATACCCCGTCCACCAGAAACAATGATCTCTGCTTCCGTTAAATCGATCTTCCCAGCTCCTACTGCCTCAAAACCCACAACCTGGAAGCCCATATCCTCCGCACTAATTGGAACTTCCACCCTTTCTATTTCTGGTTTGCGAGAGCGATCGGGCTGAGGCAAAGGTAAGACATTCGGACGTACCGAGGCCATCTGGGGTTTTTTTGGTGCAAAAATCACTTCCCCATATACCTTACCAGCGAACATGGGACGTTTAACTTTCAAATTTCCTTGATCGTCCAAAGACACCTCGGTACAATCGGTGGCTAAACCCACACCAAGCCTCCCGGCCAATCTTGCCGAAAGATCTTTGCCATTAATTGTAGCTCCAAAAAGTATTATCGAAGGTTCATATTTTTTAACTAACTCATAAAGGGCTTTCGTGTAAGCACCGGTAGTATAAGCTTGGAATTGATCCCCCTCAACTACAAAAACCTTATCGGCCCCGTAATGCCCCCAATTCCTCCGCCAATGAAGAAACTCCCTTTCCTATTAAAACAGCACAAACGGGTTCCCCTTTCTTTTGGGCCATTTCTTTGGCAGCACCTAACATCTCATAAGCCACCTTCTTTACCTTGCCCTCTTTAACCTCACCATATACCCATATCCCTGCCATCTTTCACCTCCTTAAATCGCCTTTGCCTCTTCTCTCAATAGTTTGACTAACTTAGCTGCTTTTTCTTCCGGTGTTTCTCCTTCTATAATCTTTCCCGCCTTACGCATAGGCGGAAGCGAATATTTCACCACCTTGGTTAAAGCCCCTTTTTCTCCCACTTCCTCTTCCTTTAACCCCACATCCTTAAGGGTTAANGTCTTAACAGGTTTTTTCTTGGCCTTCATTATTCCCGGCAAGGAAGGATACCGGGGCTCATTTAAACCCTTGGTGGCGGTAAAAATGGCCGGAAGATCAACTTCAATTATGTCCAATCCTCCCTCCACTTGTCTTGCCACTTTCGCCTTTTTGTCCCCGATCAGTTCAAAGCGCTGAATGTTTGTAACTGTAGGAATACCCAAGAGCTCACCCAAAATGGAAGGAACCTGAGCCAAATCGTCATCGATCGCCTGTTTACCGCAAAAGATCACATCATAAGGCATACCCTTAATGGCCTGAGCTAAAACTAAAGCTGTGGTATAAGCATCCCCTCCGAAGAAAAGAGGATCATTCAGATGAACCGCCTCGTCAGCCCCCATTGCTAAAGCGGTTCTTATCGCCTCAATCGCCCTTTCGGGTCCGAGCGAAAGGATGGTTACCTTTCCCCCTACCTTCTCCTTAAGCCTCAAGGCCTCCTCAACGGCATACTCATCATAGACGTTAATTATGAACTTAATACCCGTATAATCTATGGAACTCATATCAGGGGTGGGCTTAATTTCAGCTTCCGTATCTGGGACCTGTTTTAGGCAAACTAATATCTCCATCTTTAACCTCCTTAATTTGTGAAGATTATCTCAAACTTATTTACCACATCTCCTCACACTNAGTCAACCTTGTATAAAGCTATCATTTCTAAGATGCCTCGTCTCATCATCATAATTCCAATAGCAGCCAAAAACAGGTTCATCACCTTGGCTATTCCCTTTATTCCCCCTTCTCCGAGTACCTTTATTAACCTATCGGCTTGTCCAAAAATCAGGAGGGTAAAAAAGAGATTGAGCATAAAGGCAAAAAGCCGTGGGCATAAAACCATACGAATCGTGACAGATTAGAAGAGTGCTCATCACCGCGGGACCCACCAAAAGTGGGACTCCTAAGGGCACAACTCCTATGAATTCGCTTGATTTATAGCTTTTCTTCTCCTGAAAGAGCAAATCATATACGGCAATTATCAAAAGTATAAGCCCTCCCCCCACCCTTGAAATCCGAAACCGTAACTCCCAAAAGGCCGAATACAAACTTCCCTAAAAACAAAAAACCAATTCCCACACTAAAAGCAGTAACAATAGAATGCCGGATGACCTTTGATCTTTCGGTTTTGTTCATTTCTTCGGTTAAACCTAAAAAGATGGGTAATACCCCAATAACGTCCATGGCCACAAAAAGCGATATAAAGGCGAGCAAATACTCCTTCATGACACAATATGAGGGAGGGCTGGTCATAAGCCGGGTTCTGTTCCCCCTTTTTATTGGGAGCCGTGGCCATTCATCTGGGCAACCAGTTACCTGGCTGCTCAAGCGGCCTACCCGGGACCTTAGGGCGGGACCACCCTATCCCCTACACGGCCTTGCTCCAGGCGGGGTTTGCCGTGCCCTCCTTTCTTGCGAAAGGAGGCGGTGGGCTCTTACCCCACCTTTTCACCCTTACCCCAGCCACATGGCTGAGGCGGTATGTTTTCTGTGGCACTTTCCAGGGGTTACCCCCTCCGGGCGTTACCCGGCGCCCTGCCCTCTGGAGCCCGGACTTTCCTCTGGAGCAAAAAGCTCCAGCGGCCACGTGACCAACCCTCCCATAATTATTTTATTACTTTAACAAAATTTAAAAACCCCCTTTGCCCTTCGTAAAACAAACTCCTGCTATCACCCCAAAAAAGAAGACCAAAATGTGAATCTTGAAAAGCGTCTCGGTTAAACCAGCCAGAAGATAATGAAGACCCACAGCCGAAGCCAAAATTCCGAAAGCCTTGCTAACGCCGAAATCTTTGGCCCTTTTGAGGGATTCCTTAAACCACATGAAAAATAAAAAAAACAAAACCCCAATGCCTATCAAACCATAAAGAGCTAAAAAATAAAAATAAATACTATGAGGTTGGTTGTATTTCTTCAAAAAGGACCAACTTCCTTCAACCCTTCTTGCCACTTCCAATTCATAATCCCCAGTCCCCACTCCTAAAATGGGATTCTCCTTAAACATCTCAAAAGAAAGCTTCCACATACCTAATCTCGCACCTATGGAAGTCTTAACTTCTGAACTTAAAAAAAATCCCCTTATCTCATCAGTTATAACAAAAAATTTTTGCTTAAATTCTGGTGTAAACCAAATCGTTCCCAAAATTATTATCATTAATAAAGGAATCAATATCTTTAATCTTTCTTTCAAAAAAGCAGTGAGAAGAACTGCATTAAAAACTATCAATGCAGCCAAATAAGGACCACGGGAAGCAGATAAGACTATCCCTAAGGCATTAATTATTGAACACAATGCCCATATCTTTTTGCCTCGTTCTAAAATAAAAAAAATCACAA
>Ga0065718_1005151_pt1 | contig 15973 bp, 19 predicted proteins | sample GBSCel77sediment_2_FD_59105 | JGI IMG/M metagenome (GOLD analysis project Ga0065718, IMG submission 59105) | Hot spring sediment microbial communities from Great Boiling Spring, Nevada - cellulolytic enrichment CS 77C v3 (version 3) | ecosystem: Environmental > Aquatic > Thermal springs > Hot...
CTTTTTCCTCATTGGCTGTAATCCCGAGAATTTTTCTCAATTCCCGTTTCATGGTTGCGACATCTCGGCTTAGGCCGAAATAATCTGCAAAGTAGTCGGTTGTTCTTAAAATTGTTAAGCGCCCTCTCCGCTCGGAAGTTATTAATTCCATCTCCTTAAGCAGCTTAATATGACTGTAAGCGTGGCGTCCGCGGACCTCAACAACCCTTTTTTGGGATACTGGCTGGCTGAGAGCTATGTATGACAGAGTTTTTAGCGGTCCCGCTGAGACGAGCGGTCTCCTTGCAAGCTTTCTAACATGCTCCGTGAATTCAGCCTTAAGCTGTAAAACATATCGCTCATCTTTAAGCTCCAATATTTCAAGGGCTGTGTTCCTTTTGGCGTATTCCTCCATAAGCGTTTTTACAAGCTTTTTAGCCCTGCTTTTAGATCGAGTCTTCAAAACGGTGCATATTTCAGAAAGGTCTAAAGGTCGCCCTGCAACATATAATGCAGCCTCAACTAGGGCAAGTTCTCTATGTAGCCTGTCTTCTACCTGTTCACTTTTAGGAGCCTTTTCGAGATCCTTAGGTTGCCCCTTCGCTTCCTCCAGATCCTAGACCTCCAATGGCTATGTAAATCTCTTCAGTTTCTTCATTTTGCCATAGAGTAACCTTGCCGCTTTGAGCCAAGAATAACAGGATTATGAATGTGCTTATGGCTTGTAGCCTCGGCATTCCACTTATCAGCTTCGAGAACTCTATTATCCCTGAGCCTTTAACCCGTTCATATAATGTTCTGTAGAGTTCCTCCATCTGAAGTTCAATTTTCATAAGGTAATAGTCAATCTGTGGAATAATATCTGAAGGTGCGGGAAGAATAGGCTCAGCCTCTTTTTTCACGTAAACAGCCAATTTTTCATTTTTTAAAATGTCCTCCAGAACCTCTANCAGGTGATTTATTGTTGTTGANGTTAACTCGTGTCTCAGAGGAAGGAAAAGAGGNGGAGGAATAAAATCCTCTGGAATTTTGGGNGGCTGTGGAGGTTCCTCCAGCTTCAGAAGCAACTTCGACTTCATTAGGTATATGAAAGCNGAAGAGTCTAGGGCCACCCCAGAAGCCCTAAAGTCAACTTGCCCGCTCTTCTCCATTTCTTGAATAAATGTTGTGAGCAGGTAAGAAATTTTAATGTCCCATGGTGTTAACCTTTCAAGTTTATGGAAATCAAATAGTATGTTCCATGGAGGACGCAGATAAAAGGGCTTTTGAATGATAATCGGGGACATTAGCTTTGCACCTCCAGAAACCTTGCTGAAACCACGTGGGAAACGCCATTACGCGCGTATACTCCATAAACTTTCTGGGCCTTGTTAACCATTTCAGGCTTTAGGGTGATAACAATGAACTGGGCTTTCTCCGACTCCTCCACCAGCAAATCTGCAAGTCTGGATGTGTGGAATGGGTCTAGGTGGGCGTCAACCTCGTCAAAAATATAGAATGAGGCTGGGCTGAAATCCTTTATCGCGAATAGAAAGGCCACAGCAGCCACTGAACGTTCGCCGCCGCTTGTTCCGCTTACAACTATGGCTGGTTTCATTGGAAACTGAACAATCATGTCAACCCCGCCGGCGAAGGGATTCTCGGGGTTTTCTAGACTTAGGGTTGCTTTACCCCCTCCAGTGAGCTTGAAGAAGTATTTCTGTAGGTTTTGGTTTATTTTTTCGAAGGTTTCCATGAAAACTCTAAGCTTTTTGCTCTCTATCTCTTCCATGAATTTTATAATTGCCTGTTTTTCCCCTTCGAGTTCGTTCAGCCTGAGGGATAGTTCTTTATAGCGGGAGATCTGCTCGGCATAGTGGGAAAGTGCAAGCTGATTAACAGCACCTATCCTTTCAATCTCAAATTTAAGCATCTTAAGGGATGTTTCAGCTCCTTCAACTTCTTTAGCTGTCACCTGCAGCGGCTCTTCATATCCCAACTGTCGAAGTTGGGTCTGCCATTGATCAAGCTGCACCATGGAGGTTTGGATGTTCAGCTGGTATTGGTTTACTATGCGGTCAACCTCCTCATATTCGACGTCGAGTCTACGGAGCTCCTTGTCTATGTCGTCTATTTGATTAGCAAATTTCATGGATTCCTCTTTTGCCGATAAGACAGTTTTTGAAAGTTCGCTTAGGCTTTTCTCCTGTTCTGCTAGTTCGCTCTCCAGTTTTTCCCTTTCTTTCAGCGCTTTTTCCAATTCGGCTTCCGTTGTCTTTATTTGTTGCTCGATCCTTTTCAGCTGCGCTCTTGCATTTCTGTAGCTTATCCTTAAAATGTTGTCAAATTGTGATTGAAGTGTCGAAATTTCGGTTTGTATGCTGCCAAGCTTCTGCCTTAATGTAATTATCTCTTCAGCGAGTTTTTCACGTTTCACCTCCATTTCTTGGATATTTGTCGGATCCACCGTTTGCCTTAGAACCGCTAAATCCGATTGAAGTTTCCTTAAGTCCTTTTGTATGCTGTTTTTCTCAGCTTTTATGTTTAGAATTTTTGATTTTTCAGCGTCAAGTTCGCCTTGAATTCTTTTAATGTGCGATTCAATCCCTCTGATATTAGATTTTATTCTTTGAATCCTTCTTTTAACACGGGCTATTTCCCTATCAATAGTGGATATAACCTCTAATAAGCGGGCTGCCTCCACGCGGATTCTATCAACTTCCTCCTCGAGAGATTGAACATAATTGCTTCTTCGTGAAAGATGCTGCTGCAAAGCCTTAACAGCTTCATCCAGGCTTTTTATAGCATTTTCGCTGGGTATTATTGCGGAAAAATCTACGGGAACCCGATAGTAACCGCTCTCTAAGGCGCCTCCAGGTTCATAAAGATCTCCATCCGCCGTGACCACGCGATACCCTTTACTTGATAACTCGAGTGCTGTTTTGCTGTCAGGGGCGATTAACGTGTCGCCGAAGACGAAATAAACGGCGGGTTCATACTGCTTTGGACATTTTATAAATGAGAAGGCGGCGTTTGTGGCACTGCTTTCCTTTGGAACCTTTAGCGGCTTAATGTTCGAAATTCCTTCAAGGGGTATTATCTTTATTCTCCCCAGCTTCATTTTTCGCAGAGTTTCAGCGCATGTAAAGGCAGCGTCGAAGTCCTTAACAACCAGCGCGTCTAACCACCCGCCGGCGGCTATCTCGAGGGCTTTGCTATAGGTTTTGTCAATTTTGATGAGGTTGCGGAGTCTACCATGTATTCCTGAAATAACACCTAGCTCGCCTAGCTCCTCAATGCTTTTTAGCGCCTTTTCCTCCACGGCTAATGTTTCCGCCAGTTCCCTTTGGGTTGCAAATTCCACAACGGCTTCACGGGCAGATTCGGCTATTTTCCCCGCTTCGGCTATTTCCCTCTCTATAGTCTCTTTTTGATTTTTCCTCCTTTCAAGGAGAATCTCCAGATTTCTAAGCTGTTTTTTCTGTTCCTTTTGAACTTTCTCAAGTTCTTCTAGAGATTTTCCAAGCTCTTCAAGGTTCGCGGAGAATCGTTCTCTGCGGGCATTTAATTCTTGAAGCCTTCTCTCCCGGATTCTAATGGCCGTTTGGCTTTTGGCGTGTTCAGCCCTCAGATCAGTCAATCTTTTATAAAGTTTGTTAAATTTAGCTTCCATCTCTCTTAACTTTTCGCTGTTTGCGCCAAGATTGTTCCAAAGCTGGGCTATCTCATGTGAAATGGCATCGTGCGCCGCCTGTTTAGTGTTAATCTCGTCCAACACACGTTCATATTCGCTTCTTAGCCGTCTTATCTTAAGCCTATTTTCATGTATTTCTTCCTTTATGGCCTGGCATTGCCGGATTGTGTTCTCTCTAAAACTTTTAAGGGCGTTTAGACTCGACTTTTCAGAGTTTATTTTTGTTGTTAATTCTGCGATTTTAGATTTCAACTCTCCAATTTTTATCTGAACTTTTAAAACTTGAGAGCCCCCTTCCTCGACAAGCTCTGAACTTAGTCTACGCCATTCCCCTTCAATCTCCCTACGTTTTAATCTATATTGTTCGCGCAGAATCCTAAGCCTTTCAAGTTTACTTTTCACCTTTTCCATCTGGGCTGAGTCTTGTTTTATCTTTTCCCGTGTTTGTAAAATTTTAAAAGACAGCATCAGCGCCTCAAATTTTTTCATTTCATTCTTCAGGAAGTTGTACCTTAAAAGCTCGTTACGTTCCCTCTCAAGGTCTTCTACGCGCCTTTGAACNTCTTCTATTCTGCCCAGAGCCGTGCGGATTGCCATATCCGCGGCTCGAAGCTTCTCCTCGGCTTCCACTTTCTCTGCATCGTATTGGGCTATTCCGACGAGATCCTCAATTATTTTCCTTCTCTCTAAAGGGGAAATATCTGCTAATCGGGTTATTGTTCCCTGCAACACTATATTCTGACTTGTAGAACCTATTCCTGCAACGGAGAGGATTTCCATCAAATTGGTCCTAGAAATCTTCCTGCCATTAAGCCTATACACGCTTTGGCCGTCACGATAGACCTCGCGGGAAATAGTTACAACAGCCGTATCAACGGGGATACGTCCATCCGTATTGTCAAACTGTATAGTTACTTTAGCCATTCTTCCCTTTTCCCGCTCATCCCCTTCGGATCCCTGGAAAATCAGTTTTGAGGCTGTTTCAGCGCGGAGTCTCTTCGTGCTCTGCTCGCCCAAGGCAAATAAGATAGCGTCGATAATATTCGACTTCCCGCTGCCGTTCGGGCCAGTTATAGCGGTAAAACCTTTATCTAGCGCTATTTTAACGGTTTGCGATCCGAAGGATTTGAAGCCCCTGATCTCTATTCTTTTGATGTAGGGCATTAAACCTGGTCCTCGCGGTCTCTAGAATCAAACCATACGGGGGCTCTCATAATTTTCGTATAGAATGTTTATGCTGCCAAGTTTTAACAATTATGCATATTTCAGCATCATTTTTCAATTTTCCACCCACGCCTTTTAGCCATCATTTTTACAAAATCTTTAACAAGCCCGTTTTCGCCATAAACAAGTAAGCAACCATCCTTCTGCTTTTCAACTAATAAACCAAGCTCCCCAGCTAAAGTCTCAATAATATCGGATGGCATATCCTCCGATGGCTTTATTCGAATCCACTTTTGCTCCTTCGGGGTTCCAGGGATGAACCTGACCTCCTCAACCTCCTCATCAGGCTGCGTGTACGCTTCCTCTAAATATTTCATCCATTCATTCACATAATTGTCTCCAATCTTCTCCTGCCCCTTAGATATGAGAAAAGCCTCCAAGTTTTGGAGTTGTTCCTCAATTTTCTGGCTTGTTTCAAGACGAGAGGGGTCCGCCCTAAGTATGTTAATGAGGGTTTTCGCGGTCTTTAAATCGTTAAGAACATATGCTGGAACACTAACCCCCCTCCTCTTTAAGTCCAAAATCATCTTTTCCAATACTTTCCAAACTGCCAAATAACCCATGAGCATTCTCCAGATTAAATTTCATCAAAATACTATAAATGGTTATCACCATATTTCATCGTGGGACACAATGGTTAGGATGCTTTTTGTCGACTAGGCTTTAACTTATATGTAAAAGGCTTCTGCATGCATCACTATATTGTATAATTTATTTGTATGGTGATGCATTGCAGAGGCGAAAAAGTTATGAGTGGGGCACGAAGGAAAAAATGAAAAGACTTAGGAAAAGGTTTTTAGTTTAGTTGTTATATGAGTGTTCTGCAAAGGAATTAGTGTGGGGTTGTATTAAATGTCAGTGTTTGCGGCTCCCGGAGCCTATGACCGTGCTATAACTGTTTTCTCACCAGATGGTAGGCTATTCCAAGTTGAATATGCTATGGAACTGGTTAACCGGGGAGCAACTATTTTAGGAATTAAGTGTTCTGAAGGTGTTGTTTTGGGCGCGGAGGAAACCATCGAACCTCTAGAAGAGGCGGATTTCTCATGGAAAATATTTAAAATAGATGAGCATATAGGCGCCGCCATCGTTGGATTAAGTTCCGATGCTAGAGTTTTGATTGACCAAGCGCGAATTTACGCTCAAAGTAATAGGCTTACTTATGATGAGCCAATAGATGTTGAAGTTGTTACAAAGCGTGTATGCGATATAAAGCAGCTTTACACGCAACACGGAGGAGTGCGGCCTTTCGGAGTTTCAATAATCTTCGGCGGCGTTGACAAGACTGGAAACAGGGTTTTTATGACTCATCCCAGCGGCACATATAAGGGGCATAAGGCTACTGCTGTGGGTGCCGGGAGAGAAACGGTGATGGCTATACTGAAGGATGAGTATAGAGAGAACATGAACCTCAAAGAGGCCATAAGTCTTGCAGTAAAATGTCTCGTGAAAGCGCTGGAGGTTAGACAGCTTCAGCCAAGAATAAAGATAGCCGTTGTTCCCGCAGCGACAAAGAAATTCGAAATGCTCAGCGAATCTGAAATTGGAAATTACATTAAAGGTTTAGACTTATCTAAGTGAAGAGGATGGGCGAAAAATATACAATAGCTCGCTTTTCAAAGGATGGTATGCACTTCGAAATCCTTGTGAAGCCAGACAAGGCCTTAGATTATAGAATGGGAAAATTGTCTTCGCTTTCCGAAGTTCTGGTGGCAGAAACAATATTTTCCGATGCAAACAAGGGCACGAAGGTTTCCGAAGAGGCTTTGCGAAAGGTTTTTGGGACAACAGACCAGCTTAAAGTGGCGGATGCGATTCTGAAAAGGGGAACACTGCAGCTAACCGCAGAGCAGCGAAGAAAAATGATTGAAGAAAAACGGAGACAAATAATAACCTTTATATCTAAAAATTGTGTGGATCCCAAGACAAATCTACCCCACCCGCCCATGCGAATCGAGCAGGCTATGCAGCAAATCCACTACTCAATAGATCCATTTAAGCCCACGGAAGAGCAGGCTAGAGAGGTTATAAAGCTACTAAGGCAGATTCTCCCCCTAAAAATCGAGCAAATATCTGTTAACGTTCACATCCCAGCGGAGTACGCGGCTAAAGCCTATAGCACTTTAAAGGCTTTTGGAACAATAAAGCATGAAGAGTGGCGTTCAGATGGTTCATGGCAAGGTGTATTAGAGATGCCAGCAGGGCTTTATGGGCCTTTTCTCGAAAAAATTGGCGAGGTCACCAAGGGAACTGCTGAGGCGAAGGTAGTATCCTGAAAGTTGAACTAAATTGTAGGTTGATGATTTATGACAACATTTTTTGAGAGGAGGCAGCTTGTAACCCCCGGAGATTTGCTCGCCAAAGGCGACTATATAGCCGGCGAGAACACATACAAGGAAGGCGATAGAATATATGCCACAAGAATAGGGCTTGTAGAATTTGAGAATAAGAAAGTCAGCGTTGTCGCCTTGAGGGCCTTCTACATTCCAAAGGTGGGCGATATTGTCATAGGAACAGTCGTGGATGTTGGCTTCAGCGGGTGGACCGTGGACATAAACGCGCCCTATAAGGCAATTTTAAGGGCTTCCGATGTTTTAAACCGACAGTTTAAGCCCCAGAAAAACGATCTTACCGAGGTTCTCGACGTTGGCGACTTGGTTGTGGCGAAAATAATCGCGTATGATAGAACCCAAAACCCGCTTTTAAGCGTAAGCGATCCCGGATTAGGGAAAATAGCGCGTGGACAAATTGTTAAAATTACACCCACAAAAATTCCAAGGGTTATAGGGAAGAAGGGCTCCATGATCTCATTAATAAAGCAGGAAACTGAATGCCATTTAGTTCTAGGACACAACGGTGTTATACTGATCACGGGTAAAAGCCCTGAAGATGAGGAGCTGGCAATGATGGCTATACGCAAGATTGAAGAGGAATCCCATATAAGCGGACTTACAGATCGAATATTCCAGATGATTAGAAGGGAAAAAGAGAAGAGGGGAGGTGGCGTTAGTGAATCAAAAGCCTACGTGTCTAATTAAAGATGGTATAAGACTAGATGGAAGAAAACCCGATGAATTAAGACCGATAAAGATTGAGGTGGGCGTTTTATCAAACGCGGATGGGTCAGCCTATATTGAGCAGGGTAAAAATAAAATTTTGGCAGCCGTTTATGGGCCGAAGGAGCTTCATCCAAAGCATTTGGCGCTGCCTGATAGAATGGTTTTGAGATGCCGCTATCATATGGCGCCATTTTCGGTTCAGGAGCGAAAGTCACCTGCACCTTCACGCAGGGAGATAGAGCTCTCAAAAGTTGTTAGAGAGGCCCTTGAACCGGCGATTTTTATGGAATATTACCCGCGAACAGCAACAGACGTTTTTGTGGAGGTTCTGCAGGCCGACGGTGGTACAAGATGTGCAAGTATAACGGCTGCATCGCTAGCCTTGGCTGATGCCGGAGTGCCTATGCGTGATCTTGTTGCCGCATGCTCAGCTGGAAAAGTTGACAATACAATAGTTTTGGATCTGATGGATATTGAGGATAAAGAGGGGGAAGCCGACGTCCCAGTGGCTTATATGCCAAGCTTGGGCGTTATAACGTTGCTGCAGATGGATGGAATTCTGACGCTTGAGGAATTCGAGAGTGCGGTTAACTTGGCTATTAAGGGCTGCGAAAAGATTTACAATCTACAGAGAGAAGCCTTAAGGGCTAAATACGTAAGCGCAAAGGAGGGTGAAGAATAGTGTCAATAGTTGTCCGTGTTAAACAAAAGCAAATCGCCCAGCTGATAGCTAAAGGAAAAAGGCTGGACGGCAGGGGGCTAAACGACTACAGAGCGATAAAAATTGAGCAGGGGGTCATCGAGAAGGCGGAGGGCTCAGCAAGGGTTCTTCTTGGGAAAACAGAAGTTATGGCAGGGGTTAAAATTGAAATTGGCCAGCCATTCCCGGACATGCCTAACGATGGAGTTTTAACGGTGAACGCTGAGCTTGTTCCATTGGCTTCGCCCACCTTTGAGCCTGGACCGCCCGATGAGAATTCCATCGAACTCGCTAGAATCGTGGACAGGGGCATAAGGGAGTCCAAGGCTGTGGATCTTAGAAAACTTTGCATAGAGGCAGGTAAAAAGGTCTTCATTATATTTGTAGACATCTATGTACTCAACCATGATGGGAACTTGATAGATGCCTCCGCATTGGCAGCAATGGCCGCGCTGCTTAACACCAAAATGTTTAACTATGAGGTTGAAGGAGGGGAAGTGAAAATAAAACCTGGGTATACGCCACTTCCAGTGCATAAACACCCCGTGTCAGTAACCTTCGCTAAAATAAACGATAAACTTGTAGTAGATCCGTGGCTTGAGGAGGAACAGGTGATGGATGCAAGATTAACCATAACGACGGATGATGATGGAAACATATGTGCAGTCCAGAAGGGTGGAAGTGGATACTTTACACCAAAGCAGATAATGGAAGCAGCCCATATAGCCAGGGAGAAGGCTGCAGAAATTAGGAAAAGTTTGGGTTGGTGAAATAGGATGGGAAAGCGAACCGAGAAGGTCGGCCCTGCAAGAGGGCTTGGCGCCCGTTACGGTGCAACCGTTAGGAAGCGCTACATTAAGGTAATCACGGAAATGAAGAAGAAGCATAGATGCCCCCAATGTAGCTTCGCGCGGGTCAAAAGAATAAGCGTAGGCGTTTGGCAGTGTAGAAAATGCGGTTTTACATTCACAGGCGGAGCATACACGCCGGCAACTAAGCTTGGAGTTGTGTCCAAGCGGGTGGCTAGGGGAATTCCGGTAGAGACGAAAGAAATTGAAACCGTAGAAGAAGAATAGGCCTGAAAATTTTGATACTTTTAACCACCTCTCGAAGGCCCACAAGAAATGTTAGGACATTCTGTAGGGATCTTTCCCATGTAATCCCTGGAACATTACGTGTGAACCGTGGAAAGCTCAGCAGAATGGGGATTGCGGAAAAAGCTTTAGAGCTGAATGCTGAAAAGGTAGCTGTCATTGACAGATGGAAGGGCGGCCCAGGTAAAATACAATTGTTCAGAGTTGTCGGCGGAGAGGGATTAAAGTTAATTCCGCCCATAATCTATCTGCGCGGCGTAACCCTTAGAAGGGAAATTCCAGGCGCCATAATTAGGGGGCGGCGGATAAAATCGATGGCCATTTTAGAATCCCAAGGCGCCACGAGCGATATTGAAAAGTTTAAGAATGCATGCTCAGAATTTTTTGAAATCCCCATCATATCCCAAAGCGAGGTTTTAGGGGGCAAATATGATGCCTTTATGAAAATTTTCACGGATAAAGTGGGCTACCTAATCGTAACATTCATACTTTTACCTGAAAAAATTGAGACAGGTCCCAGAATGAAGATATCCCATTTAATATGGGAAACAAACCATGCAGGCTAGGGCAGTAATACGGTTAAAGTTTCCCTCTGAAAAGGAGTTAAGAGCAGTCTATTTAGCTTTGAAGCCCGAGGCTGAGAGACCGGCGACGAACCGGTGTATGGCAAGCCTCAAAATCGAAGATAACTTTCTCGTGTTGAACATTGAAGCTAGGGACACTGTGGCATTAAGGGCTGCTACAAACGCATATTTGAGATGGATATTGGCCATTCGAAGGGTTACATCTGCCCTAAAACCCCAGCATCAATCAGAATTATAGCTAATTAGGAAAATTTTAAGGCCGACAATCGTACAAAACCGTCTAAAGGGTTTCCGATGGCCTCATGGTTAAATATGGACCTCCTAGGGGAATGTGGCCTGAATTTAAACTAGATTTTCCCGAGGCCGAGAAATGGCCGGAAAAGCTAAACGTCATCCAGTTCCTTATTGACAAAAACATAATTGAAGGTAGAGGAGATAAGACGGCAATTCTTCACGGGAGTCGACGAATAACATTTAATGAACTATATGAAATGGTGTGCAGCTTCAGCAGTGCCCTAAAAGTTTGGGCGTTGAATATGGGGATCATGTTATTCTAAGGCTTCCAAACATCCCAGAGTTCGTTATATGCCATTTGGCAGTTCAAAGAATCGGTGCTCTAAGTGTTCCAATTTTTCCATGGTATAGAGCCCGGGAAATAGCCTATGTGGCTAATGATTGTGAGACAAAAGTCTTTGTAACATTAAGCGGGCTGATCAGGGATGTTCAGGAAATTCAAAGCGAGTTAAGAACTGTTAGGCACTTCATGGTGGTGGACAACGAAAAGGACAGAGTTGATGAAAATATCTATTGTTCAGCGGCTTAATGGAAAGGTTTAGGGGAAAGAGCGAATCAGAAGCAGTTCACTTGCATCAAGATGAAATGGCCCTTCTACTATATACTTCACTATATACTTCAGGGACGACGGGACGCCCAAAGGGTTGCATCCATACCCATAGGGAATACTTGGCGGTGGCGAAGTGCTACTTTGGAAAGGTTGTTTTGTTAAGCGATAAGGATATCTGCGGTGGGCCATCAAGTTTGGCTTTTGCCTTCGGCCATGGAAGCCTTCTGGCACTCTACTTCGGCGGAGCCGTTTCCCTTTATGGAAACCGGAAATTTGAGCCTAACTTAATGTTTAGGCTGGTCGAGGAGCATGGAATAACGGTGCTCTTGGCTGTTCCCTCAGCCTGTCGGGCTATGGTGGCATGTAGAAGCGAGGCGAGAGATTACGATTTTAGTTCGCTTAGGGTTTGTATAAGTGCGGGCGAGCATCTTCCGGCCTCGCTGTATGAGGAGGTTAAGGGGCTTTTTGGATGCAGGTTTTAAATGGTTTAGGCACCACTGAGCTTATGCACATCTTTATTTCAAACAGGATTGGCGCTGTTAAACCTGGCTCTCTAGGGCTTCCCGTCCCCTCCTATAAAGCTAAGGTCCTTGATGATGCTGGGAGAGAGCTTCCTTCTAACCAGATTGGACATTTAGCAGTTAAAGGTTCTAGTGGAATCAGATATTGGAGAAGAGATGATGAGCAAGCTAAATATGTTAAACACGGGTTCAACTATACTGGCGATTTAACCTATGTTGACGAGTATGGCTTTTTCTGGTTCGTTGGCAGAGGCGATGACATCATAAAAACCTCGGGATATAGGGTTTCAACCCAAGAGGTTGAAGAAATTCTGGTAAAACATCCCGCTATATCCGAAGTAGCTGTTGTAGGAAAACCCCATCCTAAACTAGGTCAAATAGTCAAAGCATTCGTGGTTTTGAAGCCCGGTTTCAAGCCAAGCGTCGAGTTAGAAAGAGACATTATATGCTTTGTAAAGGCTAGCATGGCGCCATACAAGGCTCCAAGGGAAATCGAATTCATACATGAGTTGCCTAAAACCCACACGAGGAAAATTAGGCGAAAAGAATTAGCTGTGATGGAAAAGCATGGGGCATGCAGCAGGGAAGGCTAACGTTCCCTATTGCCCCTTATAAATTCTTCAACCCACTCCTTTGCTACCGAGTCTGGAACCTGAACTGGTGGATGCTTGAAAGCATAGGATGAAATGCTTATGAGGGGACCTGCTATTTTCCTATCTAAGGCTAGCTTAACGGCTCTGATGACATCGATGACTACTCCAGCGCTGTTCGGTGAATCCTCAACTTCAAGCTTTGCCGTGATAATTACTGGAAGGTTGCCAAATTTTCTGCCCTTAAGAGTTATATAGCATATTTTCTTATCTCCAAGGAATGGCACGTAATCCGATGGCCCTATCCTTGTCGGCAGCTTGTATGGAACGAGACTCGTAACAGCCTCTGTTTTGCTTATCCTCTTTGTCTTGAGCCGCTCCTCTACGGTCATATTCAGGAAATCTGTGTTCCCTCCAATGTTTAGCTGATAGGTTTCATCCACCAAAACGCCCCGGTCAATGCACAGTTTAACAAGGTTTCTGTGGAGGATGGTGGCTCCAAGCTGGCTTTTAATGTCATCACCGGCCACTGGAAGCCCTTTCCCCTCAAATTTTCTACCCCACACGGATCCGAGGCAATAAATTCTGGTATACAGTTTATGAAGGCGCATCCGGCATCTAGGGCTGCCTGGGCATAAAAGCGTGTTGCATGGTAACTTCCTACAGGTAAATAGTTAATGAGAATTTCGGCTCCTGTTTCTTTTAGGACTTCAACAACATTTACAGGTTTGATTTCCCTTTCGTCATAAACATTAAAGGGCTCCTTCATATGCTCTGCTACTCCATCTAGGATGGGGCCTGGGAGAACTTTTACGCCTAAATATGGTACATCAGCAAACTTGGCGCAACAGTTCGGTTTTGTGAATATGGCTTCAGCTAAGTCCCTTCCTATCTTACGCTGATCAACCTCGAAAGCAGCTACAAATTTTATGTCCCTAACATGGTAGCCGCCGAAGTTCACATGCATAAGTCCTGGAACAGTTTCATCCTCCTTAGCATTCTTGTAATATTCAACTCCCTGAACTAGAGCTGATGCGCAGTTGCCAACACCTATTATGGCCACGCGGATTTCAGCCACTCAAAGTCCCTTCTCGATTTTGTTAAGAAGGGTATACTGGTCGACTCTATAACTTTTACTAGTATGGCAAGCTTAAAAAGGGGGTGATGTAGAAGGTATTGAGAAGGGTTCGTTGTCATGAGCAGTGGGGATGTGCACATACAATTTGAGCCATTTAAAGAAATCGTTATAATGGAATGTAACTTCTTCGCTACGCCAGAAGACATAGCCAGATTCGCTTCAATTATTGCTGGAGGAAAAGCTGCAGGCCTTTACTGGGCTGAGGGTGTGGTGTTCATTTATTTTCCGCTTCCGGCAACAACTGAAACAGCAACACGAGAGCTTGTTGAGAGGGGGCGGGTTTACTGGACCTTTGTTGGATACTCCCTTATGGCAAAATATCAGCCCCTCATTGAAACTAAAGAGAAGATAATCGTTCCAGTTATAGATATGTCCTCGAATCCCATGTTTAGGAAAGTTGCTAACTGGCTTAAGGAAAAAGGTAACCCATAAGTTTCATCTCATGGTTCAAGTGGAAGTATGAAGTCATCCCTTCCATCCAAGATTCGTATAAGGGGCGAAGTTTTCTCTGGAAGCGGGGATGGAGCAAAATATACCCGTCTCCCATGGGTTAAAAGACAGATGGAAGATAAACTTGGGTTCACCCCGTATCCTGGAACGTTGAATCTGAAGCTTTCAGGGGAACATGTTAAACTTCGAAAATTGTTGCATGAAGCTGAGGGTGTGGAAATATTGCCAACGGAGAAGGGATACTGTAGGGGTAAATGCCTAATGGCATATTTGATGGACAGCATAGCATGTGCAGTGGTGCTTCCAGCGGTTCCGGGTTATCCAGAGGATGTTCTTGAGGTGCTGGCGCCAGTAAATTTGCGTGAGAGACTTGACCTTAAAGATGGAGATTCGGTTGAGATAACAGTTATTCTGCGTTAGCCTTTTCCCTCTTCAGCGATATAAGTAAGGCTGTAAGGGTCAGGGCCAGGAAGAGGCTGCCAAGGACGGCTAGCAATCCTCGAAATACGGGTTCTGAATGTAGCACTCTGTCAGTTGGGAAGGGCAGAATGTAAGCGAGAAGAAAAACAGCTGTGAAAAAGCATCCGAAAACTTGAACTCCGTAAACTTCTAATGTTTTTGGTCATATACTTAAAGAGCTGCAGTTTTTGGCTTATAAAACTAATTGACGGTTAGGCGATGAAGCTCGTGGAAATTGTTATTAACTTAAAGAGGCAAAACGTTTTCATGTTGGCGGGTTAGCGTTTAATGAATAACTTTATGGAGAATCGCTTCATCAGAGCCGGACTTTTCATCGTCGTTTTTGCATGGTTCATCTTTACAGCCTATGAGTTTACAAGATCCGCTGTGAATATTGGCAAATTCAATTTTGTGGTCTTCCTTTTGGATACAACTGGCACCATCGGACTAGCCTTTAGAATGGTGGCCGGGCTGATGACTCTACTAACAATCTCCTTCTTCGCCGTTGGCAGGGGCTTAACCGAGCCAGAAGCCCTAATGTCGCTTAGGTGGATAATTCTCGGCGAAGCCGTTTATCTTCTAGCCCTTTCCCCCTCCGGCATCATCATGCCCAATATTGGAATAGTTATCGAGTGGGGCATACCATGCATTATAGAGTCAACCATATTGCCCTTCGCCTTCTTCAAATTATTTATGGAGCTAAAGCCCCAGCATCAGCGTGGAGGCGCCCTAAAATGGGGTTTAACAGCGGGGACAGTTTACATCTTCGTTTTCTGGCTTAATAATTCTGGAAACTGGATCTACACTGTTATGGAAATGGGTTTAGCCCATCTGGCTAACTATCCGCTGAACATTCTGAGTTTCTCATTAACCGTTATTGGCCTCTTTGCCTTGGCATTGTACACGGCTAAATTCTCAAGGGGATTGATTAAAAAGGGCATGGTGGAAGAGGTGGACATTCAAAAGATTGGCGTCATTACGACCCTGCTGGGCCTATACTTCCTCGCCACTTATATGGTGTGGATATTGTTTGGAAGTGTTGGCGGATGGAGCCCTGGTACCAGTGGTTCCTCGGCCATAACATGGACCTGTGGGCTGTTTGCCTGCCAATAGTTGGAATTCCCATGACTTTTTACAGAAGGATAAGTTGAGGGCTTGAGCTATGCAATGTTGTTCCTCTTTTTTCTCACTATCACTATTGGTTTATGCCTAGATTTTTCAAGCATCTCCCATGTTACATCAGTTAGGCCTACGTTGTAGGATTCAACCATGTCCCAAACGTTTTTTCCAGCGCCTGATCCTCGCACTTTGTTTGCGAACTCTGCGATTCTGAGGGCCTCTTCCACCTGCAGCCTGCATCCCTTTAACGCTATGGGCGTTGCCCTTCTCCGCATTTTAAACATTCTGCCAAGAACGTATGCCAGAAAGGTTTTGGATGAGTATATGCCCTTAATGGGCTTCGGGCGATATGTGAAATGGAATCCCCTGAAGGAGAAGGTGCTGTCAGTGTCGACAATCATCACCGCCACATTTTTCCCAAGCTTACGCTTTATTTGCATACGTATTCTTTCAGCTATGGCATCCGCATTTTGCAGTGGAAGGCTAACATATGCGTAGGGCAGGTTGCTTCCATCTATGCCTCCCTCAGAGCCGAACAT
>Ga0065718_1005143_pt1 | contig 15725 bp, 13 predicted proteins | sample GBSCel77sediment_2_FD_59105 | JGI IMG/M metagenome (GOLD analysis project Ga0065718, IMG submission 59105) | Hot spring sediment microbial communities from Great Boiling Spring, Nevada - cellulolytic enrichment CS 77C v3 (version 3) | ecosystem: Environmental > Aquatic > Thermal springs > Hot...
ATAAAATATGAATGGATAAAAGAGCTTGGCTCCTTAGATGCTGGCTCAACAAATACAGCAATATTCAAATTTTCTGTTTTAGATAATGCTTCTCCAGGAATTTATTACATAACATTCATAATAGATTATTGTAAAGAAAATACTTGCAAAACAATATATCCGACTGCAATAATAAATATTGCATCACAAGCAATTTTGGAAATTAAATCAATAAAACCAGATACATTAAAACTTGGAGAAAGAGCAAACCTAAGCTTTATAATCTCAAATAAAGGAGATGAAATTAACAATATAATATTTAATTGGGTTAGCATAGATGGAGCATTTTTACCTATTGGTTCTACAAACAGGATTGTAATTCCATCAATAAAACCAAATTCCTCTTATGAAATTTTTTCAGAGGTTGTTGCAAATCCATTAGCATCCCCTGGAATACATCAGATTAATTTTTCTCTTCATTATTTAGATAAATCAGGAATAAATCAAACAATAAATTTCGTTGCAGGAATTGAAATTTCGGGAGAAACAGATTTTGAAGTAAGCATACAAGAATATTCTGAAAATACTATAACATTAGCAATTGTTAATACTGGCCCAACAACAGCATATTCAACTATATTAAAAATTCCTCCGCAAAGATCTTTCAGAATATTAGGAAGCTCCTCTAATGTAATAGGAAACCTAAATGCAGGAGATTATACATTAACAAGCTTTCAATTAATTCCATTAAACACAACAGAAAATCTTGTTGTTGAAATATCTTATACAGATTTATTAGGGGTAAGAAGAGTTTTGGAAAAAATTGTACCTATTAACATTGAGAAAAGATTTATTAATGCCACGACACCAATACCTACAAGAACAAGAATTAGAGATCTATATCCACAGACAAATTCTATAACTTATATAATAATTGGTATAACAGGAATTGTTTGCATAATAGCTATTATTAAGCTCAGGAAAGTAATAAGAAAAGGTAGAAAATAAAACAAGAGAAAAGATAAATATGAGGCTTTTAGATATTATAAAGTTTTCTATAAAAAATCTTTCGCAAAGAGGATTAAGAAGTTGGTTAACAATTATTGGAATTGTTATTGGTGTGGCGGCTGTTGTTAGCATACTTTCTATAGGAGCAGGGATGCAACAAACCATTTCTTCTCAGCTTGCTGGATTGGGGAGTGATATCGGTTATGTTATTCCTGGTTTTGAAAGAGCGATGAGAACAAATCAACGTATGCCCATGACTCCAGGAATTGGTAGTAGAATTGGCAGCACAACAACAAAATTAACTGAGAATGATTTAAATATAATTAAATATACCCCAGGAATTAAAATTGCAAGTGGAGTAATTGCAGGTAGGGTTAATGTACAATATTATGGAGAAAGTATTTCTTTACAATTATATGGTGTTGAGCCTTTAGCATTCCAAGAAATTTCTGTTGTTGATATAGAGCAAGGAAGAAATTTAGCTGTAAGTGATGAAAATGTTGCTGTTATTGGAAATAGGGTTGCAAATGAAATTTTTAAAAAGCCTATAACAATAAACTCGCAAATATCAATAAATGATAAAAATTTTAGGGTTGTGGGAATTCTTGAAAGGTTTGGTGGTATGGTTGGTGGAATAATGTATGATAATGCAATATTTGTTACAACAAAAGCAGCAAAAAATGTTTTGAATGTAAGCTCAAATGAGTTTTCTATTATTTTGTTTAAAGCTAGTGATTTGGAAAATTTGGATGAAATTTCTAAAAATGTAGAAAAAAGGCTTATACTTTCTAGACATGTAACAAACGAAACAAAAGATTTCACAATAGTAACAGCAAAATCTATACAAGAAACAATTTCAAGCATACTTAACACAGTAAATCTGTTTTTAGCGGGAATAGCTGCAATATCTTTATTAGTAGGGGCAATAGGCATAGCGAACACAATGTACATGTCTGTGATAGAGAGAACAAGGCAAATAGGAACATTAAAGGCATTAGGAGCAACAAATTCTGAGGTAATGAAAATGTTTTTGTTTGAATCATCACTAATAGGTTTTGTTGGTGGATTAATTGGTGTGTTCTTAGGATTTATAGCTTCAGGAATTATATCTCAAATAGGTGTTAATGTTATTGGGATTTCACGTGGCCAAAACCTTACAGTAATAACTCCTGACTTAATTTTGTTTGCATTAATATTTTCCACATTGATCGGAGCTATTTCTGGCTTATTTCCTGCAAGAAAGGCTGCTCAACTTCAACCAATTGAGGCTTTGAGATATGAATAAATTTTGAAAAATTTGAAGAAAAAATGTAATAAAATTAAAAAATGTCAAATTTTGAATTTTTGTTTTTGGTTGAATGATTTTTTAGCCAAACTATTTTCTGATCTTAAATCTATCTTCAAGCTTTTTTAGACTTTCTACTATTCCGCTATACTCTAATTCTGACATTGGAAGCATTGCGGCACCATAAAATCCTTGTTTTCTAATTTCAATTGCTTTTTTAGAAACTTTTCTTCTTATATAATCCCAAAATGGATGATCAAAGCAATCGACTGGCTCTGTTAATTTTCCATTTTTTATTGAAAACGCTAAGCAAGATATTACTGGTGGGCCATCAAAAAATGATATGGTTGAGTTTGCTTTAACAGGCATTAGTGGTCCTGTATGAGAACCTCTCATAAAGCCTGCGACATAATATCCTAAAGCATAAGGAGCTAAAATTTCGCCGGTTGCAGGAAAATCCTTTTGTGTTCTAACTAACATTACAGGATCGTCCTTTCCAACATATTTTCCTGCTATGTTATGAAGTCTTGTTGTTGAAGCTGCTACAATTTGTTCACCAGTAGCCCTTGAAAATATCGACTCTATTACAAATCTTCCTGGGTCTCTCAACAAAATTGCAATATCATAGATCTCTTCAGGAGTAACCAATTCAATTATTTTATCAGCCTTTGTGTAAGATACATCCATTATTACAAATTTAAATCCTTTCTTTAAAGTTGGCGATAAAAGCAATCCTGAACAATACATTGGGTCTGCAAACGCTAAATATAAAGGTAAATTAAATGCTCCGGGCTCTGTTTTATCTGCCATAAAAAATAAGAATGGTTCTGCCTCTCTTTCTTCAAATTCCATTTCAGCTACTTGAGGTCCCATTCCTTTTACATTTCCTGAAAACGCAGAGACTAACAAATCCTGACCTGCACCATATAAACCTTGTGATTTAGCAACATCTGTTGCTTTTAATAAAGCTTCATAGCAAAGTCTGTGAATCTTTTCGTTTCCTTTTCCTTTTTTATGTGTAGTTAAAATTGATATATCATCTCCTGTATGACAAATATGATAATCAATTACCAACCCCTTACCTTTCTCTTTAATGTGCTTTTTCACTGCTTCAATCATTTCATTACTTGGTTTTATGTGTCCACCAATTGAGCCTACATCTGCCTTTATTACTGAAATTGTGATTTTTGCCATATTCTTCTAAATAATTATGTAAAATCTAAAATTTAAAGTTTAAGTTTAAATGTAGATTTTTAAATTAATTTTTAGGATTAATTATTATGCAAGATTTTATTGTAACTCCTTGGGAAGTTAAAGGAAATGTAGATTATGAAAAATTGATAAAGCTATTTGGAGTTAAAATAATAGATGAAAATTTGTTAAATAGGTTGAAAAGGCATACAAAAGAATTACATTATTTTTTAAAAAGAAAAATATTCTTTGCTCATATGTATTTTGATAATATATTAGACGCTGTTGAAAAAGGAGAAAAATTTTATTTGTATACAGGAAGAGCTCCATCTGGACCTGTTCATTTGGGCCATTTAATACCATGGATTTTTACAAAATGGCTTCAAGATAAATTTAATTCTCCTCTTTTATTTCAAATACCAGATGAGGAAAAGTTTTTGTTCAAAGATAATTTAAGTCTTGAAGAAACTAGAAGATGGGCATATGAAAATATATTAGATATAATAGCAATAGGCTTCGATCCTAAAAAAACAAAAATATTTTTAGATACGGAATATGCAAAAACAATGTATAAATATGCTTGTCAAGTTGCTAAAAATATAACAGTATCTACTATAAAGGCTACCTTCGGTTTTAAAGATTCTAATAATATCGGAGAATTTTTTTATACTTGTATGCAATCTGTTCCTGCTTTTTTACCTACAATCTTTGAAAATAAGCCAACGCTTTGTTTAATACCTTGCGCTGTTGACCAAGATGTTCATTTTCGTCTTACAAGAGATGTTGCTGAGAAATTGGGATATCCTAAACCATCAACAATTTTATGTAGATTTTTGCCAGGATTGCAAGGAATGCACGAAGAAGGAAAAATGTCTTCTTCTATAGAGCAAACAGCAATATTTACTACAGATACTCCTGAACAGGTAAGGAAAAAGATAATGAAATATGCATTCTCCGGCGGACAACCAACAATAGAAGAGCATAGAAAGAAGGGAGGAAATCCTGATATAGATGTGTCTTATCAATGGTTGACATTTTTTGAAGAGGATGATGAAAAGCTTAAAAGGATATATGAAGATTACAAATCTGGAAAATTATTGACTGGAGAACTAAAAGAAATTTTGATAGATAAGCTTTGTAAATTTTTAGAAGAACATCAAAAAAGGAGAGAAAAGGCAAAGGATATGATTGAAAAATTTATGTTAAGAGATTAGTTTTGGTCAAAATTCAAATTTTGATTTTTATAATGATAAGATTTGTTGATATAAAAAGGTTAAAAAGCGATGAAGAAATATTGAAAAAGCTTAGGCCTTATGTTAGAAAGTGGTTTGAAAAAAATTTCAAAGAATTTATAATACATCAAAAATTTGCCTTTGAGTTAATAAGAAAAAACAAAAATATTTTGATTACAGCTCCTACAGGAAGTGGAAAAACATTGAGCTCTTTTCTTTCAATATTGAATTATCTTTTCACTTTAGCAGAAAATAATAAGCTTGAGGATTATGTTTATTGTATTTATGTATCTCCTCTTAAGGCATTGAATAATGATATTTACAAAAATCTTATTGTTCCTTTAAAAGAGATTGAGAAGATTGCTAAGGATATGAATATTAATTTAAAAGAAATTAGAATCGGTGTAAGAACAGGAGATACAAAAACAAATGAAAAACAAAAACAACTTAAAAAGCCTCCACATATTTTAGTAACAACTCCCGAAACTTTTGCAATAATATTAAGTACAAGAAGATTTAGAGAAAAATTAAAAAATGTCAAATGGGTTATAGTAGATGAGATTCATGAGCTTGCAAATTCTAAGCGTGGGGTGCATTTATCTTTAAGCTTAGAAAGATTAGAAAATTTTGTTGGAAGAAGGATTGTAAGAATAGGATTAGGAGCTACCTTAGAGCCTTTAGAAGAGGTTGCAAAATTTTTAGTTGGTTATGATGGCAAAAAAGAAAGGAATTGTTTTATAATTGATGCAAGATTTATTAAACCAATGGATATAAAGGTTATTTCTCCTGTTAAAGATATAGTTTTCTCTTCAGCAGAAGAAATAACAAATTCTATGTATAAAATATTAAGCGAAATGATTTCTAAACATAAAACAACATTAATATTCACAAATACGAGAAGTGGAACCGAAAGGGTTGTACATCATTTAAAGCATATGTTTCCATCGATTTTTTCAGAGGAGGATATAGGAGCACATCATTCTTCAGTTTCAAGAGATATAAGATTAGATCTTGAAAATAAATTAAAAAACGGAAAGCTTAAGGCTATAGTTTCTTCAACAAGCTTAGAGCTTGGAATTGATATAGGTTATATTGATCTTGTTGTTCAGCTTGGATCGCCAAAAAGTATTTCTAGAGGTTTGCAAAGAATAGGAAGAGCTGGTCATAAGCTGCATGAAACTTCAAAAGGGAGAATAATTTGTATGGATAGGGATGATTTGGTTGAATGTAGTGTAATGTTTAAAAAAGCCTATGAATATTTTTTGGATAAAATACAAATTCCTAAAAATTGTTTAGATGTTTTAGCTCAACATATAATGGGGATGAGTTTGGAAAAGAAATGGAACATAAAAGAAGCTTTTGATTTAATAAGAAATTCTTATTGTTATCATGATTTAAGTTTTGATGATTTTGTCTCTGTTTTAAAATATCTTTCAGGTTATTATCATAGCTTAGAGGACAAAAAGGTTTATGGCAAAATATGGGTTGATTTTGAAAATATGATTTTTGGAAGAAGAGGGAAATATGCTAGAGTTATATATTCTTTAAATATTGGTACAATACCAGATGAAGTTAAAATTAAGGTTAGAAGTTTAGAAGGAAAATATATAGGAACGATAGAAGAAGAATTTCTTCAAAGGCTTTTTCCAGGGGATATTTTTGTTCTAGCTGGAAAAACTTATGAGTTTGTTAAGGCAAAGAAAGATGTTGCATATGTGATTCCAACAAAAGAAAAAAGACCAACTGTACCAAGCTGGTTTTCTGAACAATTGCCATTAAGTTATGAATTAGCTATAGAGATTGGAAAGTTTAGGAAAATGATTTTTAATTTAATGAAAAAGAAATCTAAAAAAGAAATAATTAAATTTATCTTAAGAAATTATCCTATCAATAAATGGGGAGCAAAGGCTATAATTGATTATTTTTATTATGAAAAAGAATTTTTGAAAAGGTTAGGAATAAAAGAATTTCCTTCAGATAAAACAATTTTGGTAGAAAATTATATTGATGAAAGAAAAAATCAAAACATAATATTTCATTCTCTTTTTGGAAGGAGAGTAAATGATGCTTTATCAAGAGCTTTTGGATACAGGCTTTCAAAACTATTAAAAAAATCTATTGGTGTTACAATAAGCGATAATGCTTTTATGTTAACAATTCCTTATGATATTGAAGAAAATAGAAGAATAAATCCGAAAGATATTTTAGATCTTTTAGATTCAAAAAATTTAGAAGAGATTTTGAAAAAAGCTTTAAGGCAAACTGAATTGTTAAAAAGAAAGTTTAGGCATTGCGCAGTTAGATCTTTAATGATATTGAGAAATTATAAAGGTTATGAAATAAGAGTTGCTAAACAACAACTAAATGCTGAAAGATTGCTAAGAATTTGTGAAAAGATTGAAGATTTTCCTGTAATAAAAGAAACTTTTAGGGAAATACTTGAGGATTATATGGATATAAATCATGCAAAAGATGTTTTAGAAAAGATTGAAAAAAAGAAAATTAAAGTTATATTTTTAAAAGAAAGTGATTTACCAAGTCCGTTTTCACATTCTCTCATAGCTTTAGGAGAATCTGATGTTGTTCTAATGGAGGATAGAAAAAAATTATTAATAGATTTACACAAGAAAATTTTGGAAAGGTTGAAAAGATGAAAATAAAAGAAATTTTTCCTGGTATAGAGATTATTGACAACCAAAATGCAATTTATATTGAAGATATAGATACAATTGCAATTTCTGATCTTCAGTTAGGAGAAGAGCTTTATCTTGCAGAGCAAGGCATTTTTGTACCTCAAATACAATTAAAAGAAATTTTGGAAAATCTTAAAATTATTTTTGAAAATGTTAGAGCAAAAAGGATTGTAATAAATGGTGATTTTAAGCATGAGTTTGGGGAAGCTTCTAAACAAGAATGGAGGGAAGTAAGTCAAATAATAAAATTTTTAAAAGAAAATGTGGAAGAAATAATATTAGTAAGAGGAAATCATGATAATTACTTATTAACAATTGCGAGCAAACTAGGAATAAAGGTCTATGATCCGTATTACATTTCAAAAAATATTTTGTTTACTCACGGTCATAAAAAAATTGATTTACCTAAGGATATTGAAATAGTTATTATTGGCCATGAGCAGCCAGCAATTCTTTTATCTCATGGTTATGACAGAATAAAAATTCCTTGCTTACTATACGGAAAAATGAAAAATGGTAAAAAAATAATATGCTTACCTTCTTTTTCTCCTTTGGCATCAGGGGTTGCTGTTAATTTTATTGATAAAGAAGAATTGCTTTCTCCTATTTTGAAAGAAGATGTAGATTTTGACGAATTGGTACCTATAGGTATTGATAAAGAAGCTGGAATATTAAGATTTCCAAATATTGGAAAAATAAAATATCATACTTAAAAATTACCATTTATCATAATGAATTTTGTTTTCATCAAATTCCTTTTCTGAATGCGGTTCTTTCTCTTCTGCTGGATAACCAATTGGCATTATGCAAAGTATTCTAAAATTTTTAGGTGCACCAATTATTTTCCTTATATATTCTTCACTATCTTCTCCAAACCTTTTATGTCCAAATATTTGACAAAAGCAGGTTCCTAAACCCTGATTTGTTGCTTCTAAATAAATGTTTTCAGCCACTATCGAACAGTCTTCAACCCAATGCTTAACAAAGTCATTTATTATTGCTCCTATAATTAAAATTATTGGAGCATCTTTAGCAAATTTGCAATAAGGAGTCGCTTCTGATATTTTGTTTTTTATTTCTTTATTTTTTACAATAACAAACTCCCATGGCCTTAAATGCATCGCAGAAGGAGAATACATAGCAGCCTTCAAAATTTCTCTTAATTTTTCTTCTTCAACCTCTTTTTTCAAAAACTTTCTTATACTTCTTCTTTTTAAAATGGCTTCAAGCACCATTTTTCTTCACTTCATCCATATTTTTTAAATCCTTAGAGAAATTTATTTCATATAAAGCCCAAGCCCAAATGATTGCTTCAAAAGCTTTTATCAATTCTCCCTTTTCCAAAAAATATTCAGAATCTTTAATATATGCGATTATATTTTCATCTTTTATTTCTATTTTTTCGATCTCTTCTTTTAATTTTTTATTCAATTTTATTGTTTCTTCTTTTAATTTCTCTTCTAAATTGTTAATTTTCTGCATTATTCTCTCCTAAATAAAAAATCTTTGTTTATATAAGGTTTTAAAGCATATGGCACTTTCACACTTCCATCCTCTTGCTGGTACTGTTCTATTATTGCAATCATTGTTCTGCTTGTTGCTATTGCTGTACTATTAATTGTATGAACAAAATTTTTTGGTGCCTGACCTTCCTTTTCTCTATATTTTATATTTAACCTTCTTGCTTGATAGTCAGTACAATTAGAGTTAGATCCAGATTCTCTAAATTCATCATCAGCCATCCATATTTCAATATCATATTTCTTTGCAGCCATATCTCCTAAATCATATGAAGCTATGTTTACAACTCTATAATGCAAACCCAAATCTTCATAAAGCTCCTCAGCATTCCTTTGCACCTCTTCAAAAATATTCCAGCTTTGTTCAGGCAAGCAGAAAACAAACTGCTCTACCTTATGAAACTGATGCATTCTGAATAATCCTTTTGTATATTTTCCATGTGCTCCTACTTCTTTCCTAAAGCAAGGACTAAATCCAACAAATTTCAAAGGCAATTTTTCTGCTAAAAAAGTTTCATTCATAAACATTGCAGCTATGGGATGCTCTGCTGTTGCTATTAAATATAAATCTTCATTTTCAATTTTGTATAATTGCTCTTCAAATGTTGAAATATCTGTTGCTCCCTCATAAGCTTCTCTTTTCAACATATAAGGAGGTATCACTAAATGATAACCCTTTTTTGTCAATTTATCTATTGCATATCTTATTAGTGAAAGATCAAGCAAAACCAAATCGTTCAAAAGATAGAAAAATCCTTTTCCTGCAACCTTTGCTCCTCTTTCTGCATCTAAAAAATCTTTCAAGATTTCTAAATGGCTTTTGGGCTTAAAATTAAATTTTGGTTTAGAGCCAAACCTTTTTATTTCCACATTTTCTTTTCCTATAGGAACGCTTTCATCTACAATATTCGGAATCTTTAGCATAATTTCTTTAAAATCTTTGGTAAGCACATTAAATTCTTTTTCCAATTTTTCAATATTTTCAGTTAATAACTTAACTTTTTTTATTTCTTCTTTTCTGAAATTTTCTTCAAGTTTCGCTATTTTATCTGTTATTATATTTTTTTCATGCTTTAATCTATCAACTTCTTTTTTTATTTCTCTTCTTTTTTTGTCAATTTCTAAAATTTTTTCAACAAGTTCTATTTTTTCTTTGCATCCTCTAATCTCAATATTCTTTTTTACTAACTCGGGATTTTCTCTTATTATTTTTATGTCAAGCATTTATACTACCCCTAACAAATTCATAAAGCTCTTTTGCTTTTTTGTTTTTTTCGAAATATTCTCTTATTGGTTCGACTAATTTATCAATATAATATGCAACTGAGTTTTTCAAATCGAGAGGATGTATTTCTCCTTTCTTGAAATAATTTTCAAGCTCTTCATAACTATGTATCTCTAAATTACCTCCATATTTTTCTTCTCTTTCTATCTTCATTGATTTAAATTTTCTGAATATCAAATGCTTACAATAATCCAATATAGGATTACCTTCTATAACTCTTGGAGGACAAAAAGCGTCTCTTATCTTTTTATATATCTCTTCTTTTGAATCATGAACAAATATACAACTTTTTGGCTTACTTTTGCTCATTTTTGAGGATATTTGTATATCTATATTTCTATTTTCATCAAAGCCCTCTGGCTCTTTCACACCTTCTAAACCCATTAGCATATGGTGGCTAATGATTATTGGTTTTTTCCATTTTAACTTTTCAGCAATTTCTCTTGCCAGAATATTTGCTCTTCTTTGGTCTAAACCTAATTGACAAATATCTACATTTAAATGAAAAATATCAGCTACTTGCATCATAGGATAAAAATATTGTGCAATTTCTTTTAATTCACCTTCTTTCCTTCCCATTATTGTTAATGCTCTAGTAGCTCTTTTTATTGTTGTATGTTTTGCAATCAATATTACCTTTTTCCAATATTCTCTATCTCCAAAAAATTCAGATGACCAAATAAATTCAATATTCTCCAAACCAGAAGCCTTCCAAACCTCTATAAAATATTCTCCCACTTTCTTTATCTTTTCTAAATCTCCTTCCATCTTATTATTAATCCATGCGAAAGAATCTGCTATCAATAGTTTAAATTTTATGCCAACCTTTTCTAATTCTTTTATGAGCATTGGCCTAAAAACACCAAAAGGTAAATGAGCTAAACCAGAAGGTTCAAAACCATCATAAGCATAAATTGTAGAATTTGTTTTCAGCAGCTCTTTAAGCTCATTCTCTGTTATTATTTCTTCTGCAATGCTTTTTATAATCTCTAACTTTGTTGTTACATCCATATTTAATTTTTTTAATTTGTTGTTTTTTAATAGTTTTTAGAAAGATTTTGGAAGAATGGGGATATATGAAAAAATATGTGAAAATAAGGTATAATAAAAAAGAGATAGAGAAAATAAGAAATGAATTTAAAAAGACTATAGCAACATTATTAGTCAGCTCTTTTTCGTTTGTAGCAGCCCTTCTTTGGAGAGATGCAATCCAAGAATCACTAAAACCAATAATAGAAGCCGGAGGAAATGCAATAATATTTAAATATTATGTTGCTTTGCTTGTTTCTGCAATAACTGTTATTGTAACATTCTTGATAACAAAATATGTTTATCCTGTAGAAAAAAGATAAAATTTTATCAAAAATTTAAATATGAATTATTTCATAGTCTTCAGCGCTTCCAATTTTATTATTGCAATATCTTAAATATTCTATCTCTTTCCAATCATAACCAAAAATTTTTGCAATATAAGAATCGCAAGCCACAGCATCATAAGAAGCAATTATTTTATTTAATTTTGGTTTACATGCTATTCCATTAATTTCATTTCCTTTTTGTCCAATTCTTGCATCGCAAATTGTTAAGTCAGGCTTTTTATAAATATTTAAATCATAAATGCTTTTATGAACTCCAAATACATGCAGATCTGCCTTGCTCCAACCTCTTGAAAAAACATTTCTTGAAACAATTACTCCTATACTTTTTAAAATTCCCCATTCAGCAATATAACCTTTTGACAAATATATTCCGAACATATTTTTTAAGCTATTTGTAATTATTGCTGAACTATGTTCTTTAGGAACAGGAACGTTTATTAAAAATGAGTTTAAAAGAATTTTTGGAAAATAAATTTTTTTCAAAACCATTGCATTTTCATTTTTTAGCCAAACTCTTTCTGCTCTGTTTAAATCGATAATTTTTACATCAAATTCTTTTTCAAGTTCTTTATAACCAAGATCTTCAAATGCTTTTAAGGTATCGCAGCCTCCGCTCCCTTCTGCTATAAAAATCTTGCTTTTGATTTTTAAATTTAAAATATTTTTTATTATTTCTTTAACACAATTAACATCTGTTGTTGTAGGAGGTTTTTTGTTTATAGTTAAATTTGGTTTTATAATTATTTTATCTTCTTTTATTTTTTCTTTTATTTTTAGTGCTTTGAAAATTCTTTTTATGCTTTTTTCGTAATTATCAAAATCTGTAACAAAAATTTTTGATTTCATTAAATCACTTTAATAAAGATAAATATTCTTCTTCCATAAAATGAAGTTTTCCTGGAATTATTATTGAGTATTGGTATTCTTTAAAATTTCTAAAATCGCTTTCAAAAAATTCCTTTGGGCTGATATATTTTATTATTTCATCTTCTCCTATGTTTGAATACAAAACTATTTTTTCATTTTCTTTTATTGCTTTGTTTTTTAATAAAATATTTATTGCATCTTCTAATTCCATATCAATATCTAAAAGGATTAGAGAATGTAATCCTCTTTTTTTATTCTCCTTTATCTCTTTTATAATTGATTTTTCTCCCCTTTTTGTTAAAGTTACTGTTCTTCCAAATTTGTATATTTGAAGGCCGGATGAGCAAACAGCAGTATATATTGAAGAGCTGTGAATTACCTTAGTTTCAATTCCTCTTTTTCTTGCTTCTACAATTAAAGAAATGTGAGTAGTAGCAACTAAAGCATCTCCGCTTACTATTATTCCAACATTATTTTTTTCACTCAATTTTATTATATCTTCAGAATTTTCTTCAATATCTTCCCTTTTTATTTCTTTAACCTCTTTTCCTAAGAATTCGCTTAGCTTTTTTGCATCTGTTTTTGGTTTTGCTGTATATCTTTCAAAAAAGAGGAAATCACATTTTTTAGCACATTCTATTGCTCTTATACTCATATCCTTTTCATCAAAAATTCCCAAGGATATTAAATAAAGCATAAATAGAGATAAGTCGGAAATAATTAAATAATAATTAAAGATTTAGAAATAAGAGCAACCAAAAAATCTTAAAAACAAAAACTAAAAGTTTTCTTTGCTATTTTATTATAGAGCTTTATGCTCATTAAAAGTGGAATGATATGAACAAATATGAAGAATTCTTAAGAAAAGAAGAAATACTGAAAAAGCTAATAGAGGCTTGTGAAACAGGAAGCTTAATAATAGATTTTAAGGATATTGATTTGTTTGATCCTTTAATAGCGGATAAGCTTTTAGAAAATCCGGACGAAGTTTTAACAGAATTTCAAAATGCTATAGAAAATATTGATCTTCCTTATCATGAAAAAATAAACATCAGAATAAAAAATATTCCTGAGCATAGAAACATAAGGATTAGAAACCTAAGAGCAAAGCATATTGACAAGCTTGTTGAAATTGATGGTGTTGTAAAAGCTGCATCAGAAGTTAGACCGCAAATTTATGAATCTACATTCCAATGTCCGGAATGTGGAAATAAAATAATAGTTGAGCAAAAAGGTACAACACTTAAAACTCCTTCAGTATGTGATAATTGTGGAAGGCGTGGTGTATTTAAACTGATAGATACAAAAAAATATGACATAAGGTGGATAACTGTTGAAGAGCCATATGAAATAACCTCAGGAGAAAGACCAGGAAGAATAAATGTTTTATTAAAAGAAGATTTGACAAAACCTGAAATGCAAAGAAAAACAGACCCGGGATACCAATTAAAGATTGTTGGAATATTAAGAGAACTTCAAAGAAAGGTTCATGGAAAAATCTCTACGAGACCGGAAATTTATTTTGAAGCAGTTTATGTGGAACCAAAGGAGGAAGAATTTGAAGATATTGAAATAACAGAAGAAGATAAAAGAAAAATAGAAGAACTTGCAAAAGATCCTAATATATATGAAAAGCTTATAGCATCTATAGCACCTAGCATTTATGGATGGAAAGAGGTTAAAGAAGCAATAGTACTTCAACTTTTTGGAGGAATAAGACATGAATATGAAGATGGAACATATGTTAGAGGAAATATTCATATCTTAATTACTGGCGATCCATCAACAGCAAAATCTGTTTTGCTTTCAAATGTTGTAAAGGCTTTACCTAGAGGGAGATATGTTTCTGGAAAAGGTGTTACTGGTAGTGGATTAACAACAACGGTAACAAAGAATGAATTGCTTGGTGGTTGGGTTTTGGAAGCTGGTGCATTAATTCTTGCAAACAAGTCAATATTGGCAATAGACGAATTTGATAAGATGAGTAAGGATGACCAAATAGCAATGCATGAGGCAATGAGCCTAGAAACAATAAGTATAGCAAAAGCAAGCATTGTTGCAACATTACCTGCACAAACATCTATACTTGCAGCAGCAAATCCTAAGCTTGGAAGATTTGATCCATATCAATCTATTGTTGAGCAGGTAATGATACCAGAAACTCTCTTGAGCAGATTTGATTTGAAATTTGCTTTGAGAGATATTCCGGACAAAGAAAAAGATGAAATAATGGTAGATCATGTAACAAAATCTAGAATGCATCCGGACTTTGCAAAACCTTTAATAGATCTTCAAACACTGAGAAAATACATAACATATGCAAGAAAGACATGTACAGACATAAAGCTAACAGAAGAAGCTGCAGATATGCTTAAGAAATTTTATGTTGAAATGAGAAATGCTTATGGAACGGAAACAGTTGCTATAACATTAAGGCAGTTTGAAGCTTTAATAAGATTAGCTGAGGCATCTGCTAAAGTAAGGTTAGATTCTTATGTAAGAAAAGAGGATGCTGAAAGAGCGATAAGGCTTATGAAATATTCTCTTCAGCAACTTGGGTACGATATAGAGACAGGAAGATTTGATATTGACAAATTAGAAACAGGGATAACTGCAAGTCAGAGGAGCAAAATAAGAATACTTTTGGATTTAATTTCTGATCTTGAAGAAAAGCTTGGAAAGAATGTACCTATTGAAGATGTAAGAGCAGCTGCAGAAGAACAAGGAATTGAAAATGTAGATGAGATTTTAGAAAAATTGAAACATGAAGGTCTTATATTCCAACCAAAGCCAGGATTTATAAGAAGGGTTTAAATTTTTGCAAATAGCTTTCCAAATTTTGTAGAGTTGAAATTATTTTTATGCTATAAATAACTAAAACTTTATATATTGAGATAGATAAACTTTATATATTGAGATAGATAAATAATTTTAAGGTGAAAAAATGAAAGGAATATCTCCTATTATTGCAGTTGTATTACTTTTAATGATAACAATATCTATGGTTGCATTTGCATATATTTGGTTTACTAGAATTACAACAGGTGCTTTAAATCAATCTCAATCACAACAAGAAGCTCTCCAGCAACAAACAGGAAAGAAGATTGTTATTGATAATATTAATGGAAATTTGATAACATTGAGAAATATTGGAACATACTCTGTTACAAAAAGTGAAATAAGTGTTTTTGTTAATGGTGTTGTAACAACTATAACATCTGGATGTGATACACTAGATCCTCAAGAAGTTGAAACATGCATGTTGGCTGTATCATGCCCCACTGGT
>Ga0065718_1025013_pt1 | contig 15711 bp, 16 predicted proteins | sample GBSCel77sediment_2_FD_59105 | JGI IMG/M metagenome (GOLD analysis project Ga0065718, IMG submission 59105) | Hot spring sediment microbial communities from Great Boiling Spring, Nevada - cellulolytic enrichment CS 77C v3 (version 3) | ecosystem: Environmental > Aquatic > Thermal springs > Hot...
AGCCATAAACCAGAGCGAAGCACGGTTCACGGCTGTGTGCCGTGTTTGCAAAGCAAACTCTGGTACACAGCCATTTTGTTTCTCCAAGAGAAACAAAAATTATCAATGAAAAAATTAAAATACTGTGTTTATGTTCTTTACAGCTCAATAAGACAATCTTTTTACATTGGATTTATTAAAAATCTAAAACAACCACTTACTGATCATTTTAGTGGCACTCTAAATCGACAGCATCAAGAAGACCTTTTAAATTGATTTTTTGTGAATACTTTCTTTAAAATTAATGTTGAATGAGTCGTTAAAACAAACCTGTTTAATTTATGTAAAGGGGTTCGGGATCATTGAAGGTAAGAAAGGGTAGCTCTTGACAAACAGAAAAAAATTTTGTATAATAAAATTGCACATTACAAAAAAGGAGGTGAAAAAAAATGAGGAAAAGAGTAGGAAGAATAGTAGCATTAGTATTAATTTTAGCTTTATTAGGAGCAGGAATTCCATCATCCTTCGCAGGTCAGGTTGCAGCCACTGGAGCACTGATAGGGGCTGCAGTAGGAGCAGCAAAAGATGGAAAAGTTTTAAAAGGTGCGTTAATTGGAGCAGGAGTAGGTTTGTTAGCTGAAGCTTTAGGTGGTCCTGGATATTCTTATCCTCCTGGATCTTATTATCCTCCAGGATACTATTATTATCCTGGATACTATTATTATCCATACAATTACTACTATGAGGGGAGGGTAAACCCTCCAACTGGGGGGCCAACTTACGGACCAATCATATACGGATGGTAACTCTGCTCTTTAAGTTTTTATGGGGCCTTTTTGGCCCCGTTTTTTATTTTTTAAATTTTGATAAAATTTCAAATGGAAAAAATTTTTTATGTTAAAGGGAAATTTGTCAAAGAATCTGAAGCTTTTGTGTCTCCAAGAGATCTTGGATTTTTGAGAGGATATGGAGTTTTTGATTTTTTTGAAATAATAAATGGAAAACCTTTTTATTTGAAAGAACATTTAAAAAGATTTTTAAACTCTGCAAAAATTTTAAAAATTGAGCATTCTTTTTCTCTCAAAGATTTAGAAAAAATAGTTTTTGAAACTTTAAAGAAAAATAAAAATTTTAAAGAAGGATTTGTGAGAATGATATTGACTGGAGGGGATAGCAAAGATTCTTTGTTTGCTGAAAAGCCAAATTTGTATTTGTTTTTAGAAGAAAGAAAAAAATTGCCTCAAATTTTTTATCAAAAAGGAGCAAAAGTAATCACAAAAATCTTTTCTAGAATTTTGCCAAAAGCAAAAAGTTTGTGTTACACAGAATCGATTTTAAATTTAAAAGAAGCAAAAAAAAGGGAAGCTCTTGAAGTTTTACTTTGTACAGAAAGAGGGGAAATTTTAGAAGGGATAACTTCGAATTTTTTTGCAGTAATAAAAAACAAAGTTTTTACTCCTCCTTCAGAAAAAATTTTAGAAGGTGTAACAAGAAAAATTGTTTTTGAAATTTGCAAAAAATTGAAAATCGAAATTAAAGAAAGGAAAATTTTTAAAAAAGAAATAAAAAGTTTTGATGAAGCTTTCATTAGTTCAAGTTCAAAAGGAATTTTACCAATAACAAAGATTGACAAAATAAAGATTGGAAATAAATTGGGAAAAATTACAAACATGATAATTGAAGAATTTGAAAAAATTAGAGAAAAATTTGCCAAAAATGAAAATTTTAGCTGAGAACAAAAAAGCCTTTTTTGATTTTGAAATTTTAGAAAAATTTACCGCAGGACTTTCTCTTTTGGGACAAGAAGTAAAATCTTTGAAAAACTTTGGAGCAAATTTGAGAGGAACTTATGTTGTATTGAGAGGGGGAGAATTTTTTTGGGTTGGAGCAAAAATTCCTCCCTGGCAACCAAAAAATTGTCCTCAATGGTATAAAGAAGTTAGAGATAGAAAACTTTTACTCACAAAGTCTGAAATTAAATATTTAATCGGAAAATCAAGAGAAAAAGGATTAGTTTTTGTACCCTTAAGATTGTATCTTAAAGGAAGATGGATAAAATTGGAATTTGCGATTGCAAAGAGAAAGAAAAAGAAAGAAAAAAAGGAAGCTTTAAAAAGAAAAGCAATTGAAAGAGAAATTCAAAGAGAACTAAAAGAATATAGATTTTAAAAAAGCTTTACTTGAAAAATTTTAATTTTTGAATATAATTTTTATAATTAAAAAATTTTGCGAATTTCAGGAATAAAGAGAAGCGGGCGTCGTATAATGGCTATTACCCGGCCCTTCCAAGGCCGTGATGTGGGTTCGATTCCCATCGCCCGCTCAAAAAATGTTAAAAATTAGATTTAAAAGAGTAGGAAAAAGAAATCAACCTGCTTTCAAAATAGTAGTAGTAGAAAAGTGGAGGGCACCCACTTCGGGAAAGTTTGTAGAAGAAGTGGGTTTTTATAATCCTTTAACAAAGGAAAAGGTTTTGAGAAAAGAAAGAATAGAATATTGGTTAAAATGTGGAGCTCAACCTTCAGAAACAGTTCACAATCTTTTAGTAAGCGAAGGAATCATTAAAGGAGAAAAAATTCCAAAACATAAAGTGAAAAAAGAAAATTCTAAAGCCACTACTCAATAATTACTCTCAAAACTTCTTCAATAGAAGTTATTCCTTGAGCTGCTTTGACAAATCCATCTTCTACCATCGTAAGCATTCCTTCTTTTTTTGCTTGTTTTTCAATTTCGTCTGCGGTCGCTTCTTTGGTAATCAATTCTTTTATTGTTTGAGTGATGGGTAAAACTTCAAAAATTCCGATTCTTCCTTTATACCCATCTGGAGCTTCTTTTGAAGGAATCGGTCTGTAAAATGGAATTTCAGTTAGTTTTTGATGAGGCTTTGCGATTTTTAACTCTCTCAAAATTTTTAAAATTCTATCTGGGTCGCAATAATGGGCAATGTTATCTATTTCTGTTTCTTTTAAAAAATATTTTTGTCTTTCACCATAAAGCCTTCTTACTAATCTTTGAGCTACCACACAATTTAAAGTTGAAGAAATTAAAAAAGGTTCAACTCCCATTTCGATTAAACGAGGAATAGCTCCTGCAGCAGAGTTTGTATGCAAAGTAGATAATACCAAGTGTCCAGTTAAGGCAGCATTTACTGCCAAATCTGCAGTTTCTTTATCTCTGATTTCGCCAACCATAATGATATCTGGATCTTGTCTCAATAAAGCTCTTAAACCGGTAGCGAAAGTCAAACCAATTTTTGGGTTCACTTGAGTTTGGTTGATTCTTGGAATTCTATATTCTACGGGATCTTCAATCGTGGAAATGTTCACTCCAGGAGTGTTTAAAATTTGCAAAATTGAATATAAAGTAGTAGTTTTACCACAACCAGTAGGTCCAGTAACCAAAATCATCCCCACTGGTTTTTTAATGTTTACCTGTAAATCTTCTAATCCCTTCCCAAAAAGACCTAACTCTTCCAAAGTAAGAGCTTTTGTTCCCTCTGGCAACAACCTCATCACTACCTTCTCTCCTTCTATTACTGGTAAAGTTGAAACTCTCAAAGAGTATTTAAAATCTTCTGTTTCCACTTTAAACCTTCCATCTTGAGGCAATCTTGTTTCATCAACCCTTAAATTCGACAAAATTTTAATTCGAGCTACGATTGCAGGACCTGCACTTTTTGGCAAAGTCATTACATCTCGCAAAATTCCGTCGATTCTGTATCTCACTAAAATTTCTTTTTCGTGAGGTTCAATATGAATGTCAGAGGCTCTTTGTAAGATTGCGTGTTTGATTAAAAGATTTACTATCTTCACCACCGGTAACTCTTGAGCCATTTTTTCTAATTCCTTTTTTTCTTTTTCCTTCTCTTTCTCGATTATTTTGATTTCGCCAGCTTCCTTTTGAATGAGTTCTCCAAATTCTCTAGTTAAACTTTCGTGATATTGTTTTAAGAGATTTTTTATAGATTGAGGGGTAGTCAATCTTGGTAAAATTCTCAAAGAAGTGGTTTTTTTTAAAAATTCGATCGTCACTAAATCTTCAGGGTTTAACATTGCTACCTCCAAATCTTTTCCCCTTTTTTTGAAAGCGACAATATTATGAGTTCTTGCGATAGGTTCTGGAATAATCTTTAAAACTTCAGGATCGACAATCTCATTTTCCAAATTCACAAAAGGAATTCCTAAAATGTAAGCTTTCAATTTTGAAAGTTCGTCTTCAGAAATAATCCCTTCTGAAATCAAAACATCTTCGATTTTGATCCCTTTTTCTTTTGCTTTTTTTTCGCATTCCTCAAATTTTTTCTCATCAATCAATCCCGCATCTATCATAAACATTTTTAACTGTTGGGGTTCAACTCTCATGAGAATAAAAAAACTTTACTCTTTTAGCTCTTGTTTAATTTTTTCCAACACTTCCTCTAAAGTGAAATCTGTCTTTACCAAATAAGCTTTCACTCCCAATTCTAAAGCTTCTTGGAGTTTTTTGAAATCCTCTACATTAGTCAAAACAATCACTGGAATATCTTTTGTTTTTGGGTTTTCTCTTAATTTCTTTAAAAGTTCGATTCCTTCTATTTTTGGTAAAATTAAATCGAGTAAAATCAAATCTGGAATTTCTTTTTCTGCAAGTTTCAATCCTGTTTCCCCATCTAGAGCTGAAATTAATTCAAAACCTTCTTTCCCCAAAAAATCTCCAAAAGTTTTTTGAAGTGCAGATTCATCTTCAATGAATAAAATTTTTTTCCCCATAAAAATTTAAGATAGAGGAAGGGTAAAAGAAACTGTAGTTCCTTTTCCTTCTTCGCTTTTTAAATTTATTTTCCCTCCCGACCTTTCTACAATAGATTTGGCAATAAAAAGTCCAAGACCTGTACCTGGAATCTCGTTTTTTGGTACATTACTTGCTCTAAAAAATTTTTCAAAAATATGTTTTTGTTCTTTTTGAGGAATTCCAATTCCTTCATCTTTAATTTCAAAACAAATTTTTTTATTTTTTTTATAAACTTTAATCTCGACTATGCTTTCTCCTTTTTTACTGTATTTTATCGCATTATCCAAAAGAATCTCAATCACATTTTTAATTCGATCTTTATCGCCATGAATTTTTGGAAGATCTTTTTCTGAAAAATATTTCAAATTAACATTGTGAGCTTTGGCAAAATTAGAAAATTCCTTTATCGTATTTTCAACTAATTCGCTGAAATCAAACTCTTCCTTTTTCAATTCAAAATTTCCAGATTCAATTTTTGAAACTAAAATCAAATCTTTAGTTAAATCTCCCATCCTTAACACGTTTTCTTTCAAAATTTGAAAATATTCAAGTTGTTCAGGTTCAATTTTTCCTTTTTTCCCTGACATTAAGATCTCAATAGCAAATTTCAAATTTGTAATCGGAGTTCTTAATTGGTGAGAAGCTAAATGAATAAATTCAGATTTTATTCTGTTTGTTTCTGCTAACACTTCAAAAGTTTTTGTAGCAAAGTATGATAAAATCAAAAGAAATAAGGCTAAAAAAAGGCAAATTAAAGCAACGATTAAAGGATTATCGATGATTTTAGTGCCGATAAAATAGGAAGCTAAAATAGAGAAAATAGTCATTAAACCTAAAATGAAAAACAAAAAAGATGGACACTGATAAAGAGGGATTTGATATCTTTTACATTCTTTGAAAAACATTGTTAATAAAAAATTTTACAAAAATTAAAATTGAGAATCAAAAATTAATTGAAATTTCTATCAAAAGTTTTTTAAAATTATTTTAATGTGAAAAAAGGGCTGACGTTGGTTGAGCTTTTAATAGGGTTAGCTTTAATAGTGATTATTTTTTTTGGAATTTTTAGCGCTTTTTATTTAACTTTTAAAATTTTAGGACTACAACAAAGAAAAACCACTGCCACAGAAATTGCCCAAGGCGAAATCGAAAAAATAAGGAATATGAAATATTCAGATGTGGGTACCATTGGAGCAGAATTGCCCTATGCCAGCGGAACTTTGGAGGAGTTAAGTTCAATCACTTTAAACAATATTGTTTATAATATTGAAAGAAAAGTAAGGTACATTTATGATGATTCTGATGGGGAAGAAACTTGTCCGATAGACTACAAAAAAGTAGAAATTAAAGTTTCATTTTCTGGATTTTTAAAGGGGGAAGTAGTATTAACTACAGATGTTACTCCAAAAGACAAAACTGAAGAGTTAGCAGAGTGTACCAAGCAACCTGTAGGAGTTTTGTCTGTTAAAGTTTTTAATGCAAAAGGTGAATTTGTGGAAAGTCCAAAAATTGAAATTTACCATCCAACAACGGGCGAACTGATAGATTCGGTAATGCCTAATTCTGGAAAATACGATTTTATTTTAGCTCCTCAAAGTTATAAAGTTGTAGTTTCAAAAGATGGATATTCCACTGAAGAAACTTTTTCCACCGAGGAAATTGCAATTCCAGAAAAGCCAAACCCGATTGTTTTGGAAGGTCAAATTACAGAAATTTCTTTTTTAATAGATAAGCTTTCTTCATTGTTAGTGAAAACTTTATCAACTTGGAGCGAAGAATTTTTCTCAGATTCTTTTGATGATGAGAGTAAAATTTCTCAAAAAGAAAATGTAACTGTGTCTCAAGGACAAGTTAGCTTAGCTACTAGCACAGAAGGCTATTATCTTTCTGGGTATTTGTTTTCTGTTGAAATTTCATCCCAAAATTTAATCGAATGGGGGGATTTTTCTTTTTCAGATTCAGAACCAGAAGGAACAGATTTGAAATATCAAATTTATTATGCCTCTGATACAGATTGGCTTTTAATACCAGATTCAGACTTGCCGGGAAATTCAACAGGTTTTGATCAATCACCAGTTAGTTTAAAAAATTTATCAACTACAACCTATTCAAGATTAAAAATTAAAGCGAATTTTTCGACAAATTCAACAAGTTCCACCCCATCTTTGGAAAGTTGGCAGATTTCTTTTAAAACCTCAAATCCAACCCCAATTCCAAAAGTTACTTTTGATTTGAGAGGAGAAAAAATCATCGGAAAGGATTCTCAAGAAAATCCTGGTTACAAATTTTCCACGACCACTCAAACAAATTCTCAAGGAGAACTTTTCCTTTCCAATTTAGAATTCGATATTTATTATTTCTCAAATTTTCAAAAAGATTCTCAATTATTAAACGTAGCAACTTCAACGCCCCAGCTTCCGCTTTCTTTAAATCCTAGTACTACCTTGGAAGTTTTAATCTATCTTGAATCTCAAAATTCGCTTTTGGTTACAGTTAAAGATTCAGAAACTCTAAACCCAATTTTTTCTGCCACCACCACTTTAACTGCTTCAAATTTCTCGCAAACTCAATATACAGACATTAACGGCCAAACGATTTTTATTCCCTTGGACCCCCAAAATTATACTCTTTTTGTTGAAGCTTTAGGATACCAATCAACCTCAACAACAGTTTTTGTCTCTGGAAATTCAAGCGTAACAATTTTACTTTCCCCAACAGATTAAAATGAAAACCCCCACTTCCAACTTCCAACTTCTAACTTCTAACTTCCAGCTTCCAGCTTCCAACTTCCAAGCGAGTTTTACTTTAATCGAAACTTTAATTGCTATTTTTGTTTTTTTACTTTTGTTTGGTGGAATTTCAGCAGCAATTTTTAATCTTTATCAAACTCATACTTTCCAGTGGCAACAATCTTTAGCAATAGCTCAAGCAAAAAGAGGGGTTGAGTTAATGGTAAAAGAAATAAGAGGAGCAAGAGAAGGAGAAAACGGAGCTTATCCAATAGAGAAAGCTGGAGATAAAGAATTTATTTTTTATTCAGATGTGGATGGGGACGGTAAAACAGAGAAAGTGAGATATTTTTTGGGAGAAATTCAAACTGAAACCCTTGTGAAAGAATGTAGAAGTTCGCAAGATTATAATGGTTCTTGTGCGGTTTCTTTTTCAGATTTTTTAAAAGGAAATTTAATTTCTGCTCAGCTTAGAATTTCAGTTCAGGGAGATTTAAATTCACCTAATGAATACGTTACAATTTATATTGATGGGGAAAATTTTGGATCAGTATGTGTTACAGGTTGTACTCAATGTCCGGGAAATTGGGAAGGTGTCACTACTAAAAACGTTCTTTCTTTGGCTCAAGATGGAATTTTAAATATCGTGGCTGAAGCATCCTGTTTTAATCAAAATGTCGAATCGAGATGTGTTCATAGAGCTTGTTCAGATAATGAAGGTAATTTTTCTTTCAAAGCAAAATTTGAATTAACAATTACTCAAGAAGTCCAAACTCCAAGATTAAAAAGGGGAGTAATTAAACCTGTAGGTTCTCCCCCAACTTATCCTCAAGACCAAGAAAAAATTATAGTAATTACTCCTTATGTAAGAAACGCTCCACCGATTTTTGAGTATTACGATGAAAATGGAAATAAAATTGAAGATTATCCCGCAAGATTAAACAACACAAAATTAATGAAAATTTTTTTAGTAGTTAATGTCGACCCAAAGAAACCACCTGTCGAATATCAATTAGAAAGTTTCGTAGAATTGAGAAATTTGAAAAAAGAATGAAAAAAGGAATCATCACAATTTACGCTCTAATTTTTGGAATGGTTTTTTTAATCTTGTTGGGAGCAATAGTAGGCTTTATTCTTTTTGGATTAAACTTAATCGAAAAGAGAATTGCCTGGCACAAAGCTTTTCATATTGCAGAAGCTGGAATTGAATATTACAAATGGTGCATAAATAATAACATAGATTGTGAACTTGAAAAAGAATACTCAGATATTACAGGAAAAGCTATCGGAAAATTCAAAATCGAAATTCAAACTAATTCAAATTGTCAACAAATAATTTTACACCAGATTATTTCTACAGGTTCTACTTTCAAATTCCCAGAAATTAAAAGAAAAATTTCAGTACTTTATGCTAGAGAATCTGTCGCAAAGTACGCTTATATTTTAAACTCTAACGTTTGGGTAGGAGCAGACCATGTAATTCGGGGCCCTTTTCATTCAAACGGGGGAATAAGATTTGATGGAACTAATTTATCTCTTGTATCTTCTGCTCAAGAAACTTGGGAATGTACTAATTCTTTCGGTTGCGGACCAACAGGAGTAGGATACGGTCTAGGCCTTTGTCCTCCAGAATGTCAAATAATAAATTGGAGATGTATTTGTCCTGGAGTTTTTTCAACCACTCAAAATTCACAAAGGGATTTGTTTTTATACCCTATTCCTCAGTTTGATTTTGCAGGAATTACTGCAGATTTAGCTCAAATTAAAACATCTGCCCAAAATTTAGGAGGAATTTATTTGCCACCAGCAAACCAAATTAACCCTAGAGGAAAAGGTTGGCATTTGAAATTTTTTGTTGACGAAAGCACTGGCGAAGCAAAAGTAGAAGCAAAAATCATCACTGCACTTTCTCCAACCTGCGGTTATTCTTTCGAAAATGATGGTTTTCCTATTTGCCAAACTTCTAAAGAAGGCTTTTATCAATGGAATTATTTCACCATTACTTCCGAACAAACTTATCAAATTTTTACCATTCCCAGTTCTTGTTCTGTAATTTTTGTTGAGGATAATTTGTGGCCAGAAGGAATTATTAAAGGAAAAGTTACTGTAGCTTCTGCAAATTTAATCGATCCAAACAAAGACACTGATGTAATTTTAAACTATAACTTAGATTATGCTGGCACAGGAAACGATGGGCTAACTTTGATTTCAGAAAGAAATATTTTAATTGGACCTGATTCTCCAGATTATATGACTCTGAAAGGAATTTTCATTGCCCAAAAAGGGAGGTTTTCAAGAAATCATTATCAAGGAAATATTAGAGAAAGTTTAACGATTACAGGCTCGATTATTTCTTCAGGGAGAGTAGGAACTCAATGGGTAAATCAAGGAGGGCATATTATTTCAGGATACAAAAACAGAGAAACTTATCTCGATCCCCGATTACTTTATGAACCCCCAGTGTTTACCCCTTATCTTACACCCCAATTCAAAAAAGTAAAATGGGAAGAAATTATTAATTATTAGCTTTTTGGTTGTTGAACTTTGAGTAAAAATTATTATATTGCGAGTCCTCCATCGATTCTGATGGCTTCACCTGTAATAAAAGAGGCTTCATCTGTGGCTAAAAAATAAACTAAATTTGCCACTTCCTCTGGCTTTCCAAATCTTCCCAAAGCAGTCAATTGTTTTACCGCTTGTTTAATGTTTTCTGGAACGCTCTCTATCATTTTGGTTTCAATAAATCCTGGACAGACTGCGTTCACCCTTACTCCAAACCTACCTAATTCCTTTGCCAAACTTTTTGTAAAACCAATGATACCCGCTTTAGCTGCTGCGTAATTTGTTTGTCCAAAATTTCCTTCCAAACCTACGACAGAAGAAATAGAAATGATCGAACCTTGATTTGCCACTATCAAAGGTAAAGCTGCTTTTGTACAATTGAAAACTCCTGTCAAATCAACATCAATCACTGCTTTCCATTCATCAAGAGTCATTTTTGCTAAAGTCCTATCTTTAATAATTCCTGCATTGTTCACTAAAACATCTAATCTTCCAAAATCTCTTTCAATTTCTTTTATCATTCTTTCAACTTCTTCATAATTTGCTACGTTGGCAAAATAATATTTGGCTTCACTTCCCAATTCTTCAATTTCTTTTTTCACTTTCTCTAAATTTTCTTTTTGAGCTTCAATATCGTTTAAAGCAATTTTTGCCCCAGCTTTTGCAAATCTCAAAGCAATCGCCCTTCCGATACCTTGGGCAGAACCTGTAACTAAAACTACTTTATCTTTCATAATCAGAATAAAATTTTAATTTTCTTGATTTTGGACCTTTAAATTTTGAGCCAATTTCCTATAAACAAAAGCTTTAGCTAACATTGTAGTTGGAATTGACCAAAAAAGCCCAACTATTAGAGCTAAAACTCCCAAAGTATTAATTAAACCTAGTAAAATATAAAACAAAAACAAATTCCAAGTGTTGCCTTTTGTAATTTGCCAACTTTCTTTTAAAGACTGAATAACTCTTGAGTTTTTATCAACGATTAAATATTCAAAAAATGAAAATCTTATTGAAAAAATAATTCCAGGCATAATTAACAAAAAAAATCCAAAAATTACAATCAAGCTCTCTAAAATTGAAGCCAACAAATATCTAAAAAATAATCGATATTGTGAAATTAAATCAGAAAATCTTGGAGTTTCATTGTCGCAAAATTTAAGAGAAATTTTGATTAAACCCATTTCAAAAATTATTGAAAGTAAAACTCTCATTATCACTCCAGTTATTACTAAAATTGAAGCTTCAATTAAAAGCTTTCTTTTTGAGATAGCAACAAGAAAATTAGCTAGCAAACGAAAGAGAATTTCTAAAATGTAAGGTGTAACCCAAACTAAAATCAACAAAATAATAAAAAATAAAATTTTCCTTTTTGCAATCTCCCAACCAAATTTTATTGCTTCTTTCTTTGAAAATTTTTCCATTTTATTTTATTTCCAAAAAGTCTTTTTTTATGAAATTTTTATACCATTTCTCAAACTCTTCTTTTGTCACCAAATGCAACTGAAAAGGAGAAAAAGGGTTAATCTTTGATTTAATCTTTGTTCTAATTTCTCCTCTTTTTTCGAAATCTTTTGGTAAATTATCAGAAATTATTAAAACATCGATATCGCTTTGAAAATTCCATTTTCCTTTAACAAGAGACCCAAAAACTAAAACTTTTAAACTTTTCCCCAAAATCTTTTTTGCTTCTTTTTTAATTTTTTTGCAATAAAACTTATAATTTCTAAAATATTTCTCTCTTTCTTTTTTTCTCTCAATTAAAAGATCGACAAAAGTTTTAATCATAAAAGTCTTCCTTGATTTCTCTTTTAATCAATCTCAAAAACTCTTCTGATTTTTCGAACAATTTTAAAACTCCATTCTCTGAAAATTTTTTTGGAAAATAACGGGAAGTAAAGTAAGCATCCTCTAAATTTTCAAAAAAGAGTTCATTTTCTTTGTAAAATTTTTCTATTTTTTTACTTTTGTAAGCTTTAGATAGAGCTGGAATTAATTCTGAAAGATAGTGAGTTTTGGGCCAATCCCCTAATTTTTTTCCGATTAAATATTTCACCCACAATTGAATTGCCTGCTCCAAATTAAAAGCAGAAAGATTATATCTTTTTTTCTTCAAGAGCTCTTCAGCTTCCTCAAAAAATTCTTTTGCTCTCTCTTTCAAAAAAGAAATTTCCATTTTAAAATTGCCTAAATTTCTTTCCTAACTTCCAACCAATTGGTAAAATAAAACTTGCCAAAATTATTTTTAAAAAATCACCAAGAATGAAAGGATAAAGTCCAACTTGCAAAACTTTATTAAATCCCACAAACTTTGCTAACCACAAAAGACCAGGAATATAAATGACAATATTTCCAATTAACATTGCCAAAATTGCTCTCTTTACTTCTTTATCAAATCCTCTTTCACAAAGCCAACCAACTAAAAAAGCACTAAAAATAAATCCTAAAATGTAACCGAAAGTTGGAGAAAAAATGTAGCTTACTCCTCCACCCCTTGCAAACCAAGGAAGACCACTCAAGCCCATTAAAAGATAAACAATTTGAGATAAAGCACCTCTTTTTGCACCAAGCAAAGCTCCGCTCAACAAAACCGCCAAAGTTTGCATTGTAATTGGTACTGGCCCTATTTCAATTTTTAACTTTGCGCAAATTCCAGTCAAAATTGAAAATGAAAAAATTAAAATGATATCTTTTAATAAAACCAAATTTTTACTTTCAATTTTTGGCAAAATTACATCAATAAGAGTTAAATTTTTTGTCTTTAAATTCATAAAAAAAATTTTATCAAATCCATAATTGAAAATCAAACACTAAAATTTTAATACCGCTCTGCCTGGCGCAAAGAAGCCAAAAGAGAAAGATAAACTCACGAGGTTATACTTTTTCCACGTGAAAATAATAAGTGCGACTTTTTAAGCTAGGAAAAGGCTAACTATTTATTGTAACCAAAGAAAGAAAAGAAAGATATCCTTGACAAAATTTTAAAAATTTGCTAAATTTTAAAAAGCACCTTATAAAATTTAAATTAAAAAAAATTTAAAAAAGGAGGTGGAAAAAGATGATATTACTTGGAATTTTTATTGTAATAATTATTGCTTGTTTAGTATTATTGTTTGCAAAATCGATAAAAATTCTTAAAGGAGATGAAATGGCAGTCCTTGAGCGATTTGGGAAACCGGTAAGCTATCGAGATAGCGGATTGAATTTCATTCTTCCCTTCATTGATGAGTTGATTGTGTATCCAAAACGTCGATTTGCATTTACATACGAAGTAGAGTGCTTCACAAAAGAAACAGAAGAAAAAGAGTATAAGGGAATTCCAGTAAAGGTAACGGTAACAGCGTATGTTAACTTTCCTCGAGAACCACGAACATTAGAAGAGTTACCCGAAGAGAAAAGAGAAGAGTTAGAAAAAAAAGGGAAAGACAAAGAGGAAACTCATCCACTCATAATAATCAGAAGAAACGCAATTCCGAAGGATGAAGGGCTTCGAGAATATATTGGAAGTGTGATTGAGGGAATTGTACGTACCACAATAGGAGAGATAAGTTACTCGAGACTTTTGACTGAAAAAAAGGAAGTAGAAAAAGCTTTGAAGAAACATTTGGTTGATCCCCAAGGGGAGCTGATTAGATCCGGTTTTTCACCCAAAGGATTGAGTATTGTGATAGTAGAAATTAAATTACCCACCGAATTAGAAAAAGTGCTCGCGTTATTTGAGGTTGAAAAGAAAGAAGCAGAAGCAGCCCCATATGAGACACTTCAAAGAGTAATTGAAACTGTAGGAGCAGTAGCTTCTTCTCTGTTTCCAGATCTGCCCGTAGAAAAAGCGCTCCAAAAATTCCAACAGAAATATGGAGAGGAGAAAGCTTTGGAAATTACCCGCGATTTAATTAGCCGTGAAATGGCAATCAAACGCGGAATGTTTAGGCACATTCATATTAGTACTGAAGGAGGAAACGGAAAAGATTTTGCAAAAATTGTAGGAGCACTTGCTGGAATTGCTGGAGCAATAGCCAGTGTAAAAGAAGAAAAAAAAGAACCGGAAAAAATTTCAAAAAAAGAGGAAGAAGAAAAGTCATGGGAAGAAGAATGGGAAGAGGCAGAGAGTGAAGTTTTTGGGAAAAAATAAATTAACAAAATAGGCCCTTTCCTCTGAATTTGAGGAAAGGGCTTTTTTTAAATTAGATTAAATAATTAGGGAATCTTTACTTTTTCTTTTTGGGAATTATTATTCCCATTGCTCTGGTAGTAGAATGTTTAAAATATTCAGCTGCTGCAGGATTGTACTTTTCGAAATATTCTAATCCTACTTTTTGAGCTACTTTTATAAAATTTTCTACTGCTTTTGGATGACCTTCTTCTAAAAATTTTCTTAATTGAGAAACTTTTGCCCAACGAGCCATAAATTTTCTAAAATCTTTACTATTTTGAAATTCTGGATTTACAGAAACAATTTCACTTGGGCTCAGTTGCATTAAAATTTTTATTGGAAGAGTAATTCCTGCTTTTATTTCTTCTGGCTTCAAATCTTTTAACCCTATAGCTTCTGCGGTTTGCTTTGACAATCCTTGTTTAATTTGATCTGCCAAATGAGGGTTTATTTTAACTAAAGATTTTGCTAAATCTGGATTGATGGGAGCTATACCTTGAATATGAACTATAAGTAATTTATTAGGATCTGCTTTTCTATCTCTTAAAGCTTCCATTAGATTTGCAAGTTGACCAGTTTTTTTTGCAAAATTCCAGGCAGCAAGTTTTTTTTCTAAGATTGTAAAAGGATTCAAAATTGTTTGAGCTAATTTATCTATATTTGGTCTTTCTTTTTCAAACTCTTCTTCTGATTCTCGGAACCTTTTCTTTGACTCTTCAGCTCTTCCTGCATACTCAAAACCAGTTGCCATTTTTACTCCCTCTCGAATAGCATAAATTGATGTACGTACCCCGGATTCTAAACCTGCCCTTATCCTAGGTGAAGGAATAATTTTTTCATATGTAGTTTTCATTGCGCCTCCAATAGATCCCATTGCACTTCCTATTTTTCCAACTCCGGGAATTCTTCCCAACAAACCTCCAGCCAATCTTCCTGCTGCTAACCCTCCTCCTACTAGTACCGCTGACATTCCCATTAACGCACTTGCTGCTGTTTGGCCAAAAGCAATTACAGCACTAGCGCCAATGGCTGAAGTTTTAAATCCCACCTGCATACCAAGATACAAAAGAAAAAGGACTGCAAAATAAGGAGCAATTTTATGGAAAAATCCAGTTACATCGTTTATGTCGAGGTCAGCATAAACTCTCGCTGGAATATACATACAAGCTAAATAAGTAAAAAATGAAACTGTAACTCCAATAAAACACCACTCTAAAAATTGTTTTAACCACCAATCGAAAAATTTTCGATGACCGAAAAAAGCTTCTGGAAGTGGAATTTCTGGCATCACATAAGAAGCGATAGCAACAGGAGCTAAAACAACAAAAACTGGAATTGCTATTGTTCTGACAATGAGAAGAAAAGCGAGAATAATGATAATATTTCCTGCTAAAAAACAAAAAATTGTAGAAGTGAAAAGCACCGCTGCAAAATTTCCAGAATTTGGACCAAATATTTCAGCTGCCAATTTTTCTAAATCATAAAAATGGCTGAAAACTCCTTTAAGATTGTCATAAAGTA
>Ga0065718_1005139_pt1 | contig 15652 bp, 19 predicted proteins | sample GBSCel77sediment_2_FD_59105 | JGI IMG/M metagenome (GOLD analysis project Ga0065718, IMG submission 59105) | Hot spring sediment microbial communities from Great Boiling Spring, Nevada - cellulolytic enrichment CS 77C v3 (version 3) | ecosystem: Environmental > Aquatic > Thermal springs > Hot...
TAGGTAATTAGAATTTTAAGGTTATACCTCTTTAACAACAGCAATATAAACGTAAAGAGTACCGTTACGCCTATTGGGTAGTATGCAGCTCCCCAACCAGCGCAGAAATATCCTAAAGCCAGCCCGGAAGAAAGAGCATACTTGATTGTCGAATTTATATGTCTATTTTCCTCAATTGCCTTTAAGAATAGAAAGATAAACAAGACCATGGCGAAAATACCTATAGTTTCATCATCGAAGAATCCTACGGATGTCCGCTGAATATATGATGGATGTAAAGCTAAGATTAGGGCGGATAAAAGGCCTACCGGCCTACCGCCGATGTCTTTTCCTAAGAAGTACATCGCTAATGAGGTAAGTATCGCCATTATTGCTGGGAACAGCGCGCAGAAACTCATAAGGTCTATGCCAACGCCAAAAATGGCGATTATTTCATACAGGAGCGCTGCCGTTAAGGGTAGTCCCGGGTATGCTGCTCTTGCGATGTTGATTCCTTGAGGGTACCATCTTTGGTAGTCTACCCAACTAGTCCAAGATGTGAAGCCCTTTTTTACAATGTATTCTGTGAAGCGATACTGGAAGTAGGGGTCAAACTCTGAAAGCAGTAGATTAGACTTTCCGGTCGCTGGGTCTATTTCCCACCTTATTGGGAAAAGGCGTATGGTGAAGGTCAGAAAGAGTATAAGGGTTAACGCCGTATAGGTTAGTATCGATGAATGATCGGTTTTTAGGCGAAATTTCTCAAAACCTTTAATCCCGCTAACAATTTTCTCCTTTACTGTGTTTGTTTCACTATGCATTGTTATCCCTTTTTAATGGATATGGAAACGCTTTATTCCTTTATTTTCCTTGCGGTTACTATTTAACTGGTTTTACTTCAACATTTATTGGTACAAGGGCAAGTTTTTTACCGCATTTTGGACATTTTCCATTATGTTTGCTTATTATTTCATCCGGAGGCTTGAGTTCACTCCCTTCATATAAGAGATACCCACATTGGTTGCATGTAACAGTCTGGGGCATGTGTGACCCAGGTTATGAAAAAGTTATTGGCATATTTATGGTTGCTGGTGTTACTTTTAGTTTTCAGAGAAACTCTTAACTACCTTAGGGTTTATCTCTAAAAACTAAATTGCAATGGTATGGCTCATATGGAAAAATTTACACTCATCATAACTGAAAAACCAGATGCTGCACAGCGCATTGCCGCAGCCCTCGACATAAATGGTAATTTAAAGAAAATGGAGGACGGTGGAGTACCTTATTATGTGGCTTATAGAGACAAGCCTATAGTTGTAGTTCCAGCTTTAGGTCACCTTTATACAGTTGCCGAAGAAAAGCATGGAAGGAGCTATTATCCAGTTTTCAGTTTTAGATGGGCTCCTCGTTATGTTGCCGAGAAAGGCGTGAAGCACATCCGCAACTGGCTGGACACAATATCAAAATTAGCAAAAGGCGCTGACATGTATATTGATGCATGTGACTATGACATTGAAGGAAGCGTCATAGGCTACACTATTTTGAAATATGCTTGTGGAGATAAGGAAAACGTAGCAAAGAGAATGAAGTATTCCACTTTGACCAAGGAGGAGCTTGAAAAAGCGTACAATGAACTTTTACCTACGCTAGACTTTGGCTTAATAGAGGCTGGTAAAACTCGACACGAAATCGACTGGTTATATGGGGTGAACCTATCACGAGCGCTGACCATAGCCGCCCAAGTCTGGAGCGGGCGGTACGCAACTATAAGCACTGGGAGAGTCCAAGGTCCCACTCTAAGCTTCCTGGTCGCCAGAGAGAAGGATATTAGAAGTTTTGTACCAGCACCATACTGGGAAGTTAAGGCCCAGATCGAAATAGATGGTAGGGTTTTCGAAGCTGAGTATGAAAAGGAAATTATTAAAACTAGAAGAGAAGCTGATGCTGTTGTTACCGCATGCAAGGGCGAATACGGAATTGTAGAGGATGTCGAGGTTAACGAGTTTAAGCAAATGCCGCCAACACCCTTTGATATAGGTGCTTTACAGAGTGAAGCCTACAGCCTGTTTGGCTACACTCCCAGACGCACCCTCGACATTGCACAGCGTCTATACCTCGATGCTTTAATCTCATACCCCAGAACAAGCAGCCAAAAGCTTCCTCCATCAATAAACTACAAGGAGATCCTTGAAGGTTTTAAGCGGAGTTTTCCGAATATCGGGCACTTGTGAGGGAGCTTTTGGCTAGAGGCGAAGTTAAAACCTAATGAGGGTAAAAAAGAGGATCCTGCACATCCAGCTATCTATCCTACTGGCAAGCTACCAGAAAGACCACTTAATGATTCAGAGATGCGAATATGGGATCTCATTGTTAGGCGTTTTATGGCGGTTTTCGGTGAAGCTGCCCTTCGTCAGAGTGTTAAAGTCAAAATAAAAGTTAACGGGCATACTTTCTTTTTAAGGGGGTAGACAAACCTTAAAAGAAGGATGGCTGCGGTTTTATGCACCCTATGTGAGATCTGAAGAAATTCTTTTGCCACAAATAAACAAGGGGCAAAAAGTTAAGGTTGATCGAATTATTTTAGAGGACAAATTCACTAAACCTCCACCGAGGTATAACCCTGGGAGTCTATTAAAGGAGATGGAAAAAGCTGGAATAGGAACAAAGGCGACTAGAGCTGATATTATTCAGACTCTCTATGATAGGAAGTATTTGCGGGGAGAACGTATGGTGGTTACTGACTTAGGATTTGAGGTTTTCGTAGATTCTTCAGAAGTATTGCCCAACAATAAGTTTCNGTGGACTTAACGAGGAATCTGGAGGAAAGGATGGACAGAATTCAATTACACATGGAGAGTAGGGAAAGCGTGATTCTTGACGCCATTGAAATTCTGAAGCCCGTGGTTGAAGAGTTGAAGAAAAGAGAGCCTATAATAGGTGAGCAGCTAAGCCATTCTGTGAAAAAGTCTAGATTGGAGGAAAGGATTGTTGGCTCATGTCCTGTGTGTGGAAAAGGGTCTTTGATTATTCTCTACTCAAGGAGGACTGGTAAGCGTTTCATTGGATGCACCGAGTTTTTTAAAGGATCATGTAAAGCCTCTTTTCCTCTGCCTCAAAAGGGCAGTGTTGCACCTTCAGAAAAAGCTTGTCCTGAATGTGGCTGGCCTATGGTGCAGGTTAAGATTAAAGGCAAGCGTCCTTGGACTCTTTGTTTTAACACGGATTGTCCGTCAAAAGAGGTGAAGGCTGGGATAAAATGAAGTGTAAACTGTGCAGCAGGGAGGCCGTTAAGAATGGCTTTTGCGATCTGCATTCTATGGCATATGATAATGTGGTTAGGGGCTATGACGCTTGGAATAAAGCTTTGGAAATTTCTTGGAAAGACTATTTAAGAGAGATTGTTAAAAATCCTTTAACTGGCGCGTGGGCTAAAGAGGTGGCGGAACATTTAATGAAAATAGAGGCGAAGCCTAATGGCACAGAGGGCTAAGAAAACAATTTCTTCCACAACGTTTTTCCTGCAAAGATTCTATAAAAAACTGTCATCACTAAGTCCTTCAGGCTTTACATTAGCCCTAGTAACTGTGGCCGTCACTATCTTTCTGCTAGGAGGCGGCCTATATAGCATAATAGTAAAACCTTACCCTGCAGTATATTATGGTGGGCGCTTCCTTTTCGTCTATCCACAATTATCAGAGCAGTTTGTATCCGACAGCATCATCGCAATGATTCTATTCTCCCTAGGTGTAATAGGATTGGCTTTCATGTATCAAAGTACAAAATACGCCCTCAAGCCAAGACAAGCCTATATGATGTTTATCGTTGGAGTGTTCCTTCTCATCATTGCTTATGCATCAATAGAAGCTATACTACATTATTGGAAGGGCATTTAAGCTCTTTCACCAAGGATTGCTCTTTAATCCCAATTTGTAGGCCGCAAAATTTGTCAGGAAATGTATTGGAGGAGTTATTATTAAGGCTGAGAGGACAAGTTCTGAGCTGAGTATACCTAATGGATAAGCGAAAAGTAAGGCTCCAGCTATAAAGTCGATTTGATCTACCACTGGTAAAGGTTTCCCAGGCGCTATCCCTATCCTTCTTTTTATGAAGGCTCCTATTAAATCGCCTAACAATGCTCCCACAGATGTTAGAAAGCCAAATATTGGAGGATACTGGCGGAAAATGGCGTTTTCTATAATTCCAACGAGGGTTCCCGCGGCGAGTCCGGCGATAAATCCTTTATATGTTTTGTTTTCTCCGAATATGGGTTTCCTATCTATAAACTTTTTACCAAAATCTATAGGTAAACCTCCTCCAGCTAGCACTGGTGTAGCGTTTGCACAGTAGGCTGGAAATATGACTTTTAAAGTATCAACAACAATTCTAAATATCTCGCTCATTCCTATGCCTTCAAGCTTGTTTATAATCTGTCAATCCCTTTTCTTCTATTTTAAGATAGCAGAAACCGGTTTTCCCGGTTTTTGATTTTTTCTCTACGGAAGCCTTTATGACTCTCGAGTTTTCTGTTAATTTCATGGCCATGATTGTATCTGCCCAAAATTTGAGCACTCTCGTGGCTACTGGCTCTACATGTGCCAGGTTTTCGTCAAATACGCTTCGAACTTGGCTTGTTATCAGAACCGCTATCTTATTAGTTCTGGAAATTTGCGCAAGCCATGCCATTTGCCTGTTCAATTCGCGGTTTAGTTCAAACCTTTTTTCCGGATTTTCTGCAAGCTCCGCCCTATAGAGTGATGTGAGCGCGTCAATGACTAAAAGACCAAAGTCTTTAGTTAGATAGTCTGTAAGTTTATCTATGATTATTGTCTGTTCCCTAAAGTCCTTTGGTCTTGCTAGTATTATTCGCTCCGCGATTTTTTCAAAGTTTTGGGAGGCTATTTGCATCAGTCTTTTTGTAGAAAAAGTTCCATCACAGTCAACAAACAGCGTTTTTAGCCCCTTTTCAGCACAGCTTACGGAGCATTGTATTGCCATGGTTGTTTTAGCAGTCTCAGGTTCACCGTAGATTAGGCTAATCTCTCCAAATGCCAGTCCCCCTTCTAGGATTTTATCCAGTTCTCTGCATTTTGTGGGGATTTTCCATGCTGCCAGCACATTAATAATTATAAGCGACAACGATAATAACTGTTTATGCTCAACAAAGCACAGGAAGATATATGAAAGCTAAGATTGCAGTGGCAACAGTTTCAGGAAAAGCTTACTACCTAATTGTCAGCCAATTGAAGAAACTTGGCATATCATTCTTGAGCCTGACACCTTACGAGCCTATACCTTTAGATGTAAGGGTTGTAATAACCACTGAAAAAGAGCGTCTCCTAATACACCATGAAAACGTTTTATCATTGAGGGATGAGTCCGAGTTACCCACTATTATAAACCAGGCTTTGAAGTTAGCTGAGGGAAAGAGTTTCTATGAAAAAATTGTTATTGGTGTTGATCCGGGAGAGGTTTTCGGCCTAGCTGTTCTTGCTGATGGAAAGGTTATAGGCGCTGAAAATTGCTTCAGCATGGATGAAACGTTAAGTAAGATAGTCAGTCTGTTAAAANGTTTAAGAGATGTTGAAGTTTCTTCATTTGTAGTTAAGGTTGGCGATGGAATTCCAGAATATAAGGATAAAATTTTAATTGCTTTAGACAGGATGCTTCCTTCGGACATTGTACTGGAAAGCGTTAGCGAGGAAGGAACAAATCTTTCTTTTAATGAGGGTAAACACCGCAGAGGTTTAAGAGACATAGGTTCAGCGATAAAAATAGCGATGAGGAATGGTTATGTCTTTCCAAGGGGGTCATCAAGTGAACATAACGGTTGAAGGCAACAAAACATTAATTGTGGATGGTCCAGCTTCCGTTATGGTGGTTTCTGGGAAAGTGGAAGTCTTCGGCCTTGTGATTAACAGAGCTGGAAAAGTCGTTGTAAGGGATGGCAAAAGGATGCCATTTAAGGTTTTGGAGACAACGACTTTTGATATTTCCCTAGGAGAAAATGCTTGCGTTGAAGAAGTACAGGGATCCACAATTCCGCCCTCATGGGAGAAGGCTCATGAAACCCTTTCAAGTCTTCGGTCAAGACCTGCCATAGCCATGGTCTTAGGCGCTATAGATTCTGGGAAAACTAGTTTCTGCACATACCTTGTGAATAAGCTGCTGGCGAGCAATTACAAGGTTGCAATTATAGATGGTGACCTTGGGCAAGCTGATGTGGGGCCACCGTGCACTGTGGCTTATGCAATAACTTCAAAACCAATAACAGACCTCTTCAATCTAATGTTGGAAAATGCCTTTTTTGTTTGGCGTCACTTCACCAAGCAAGGCAATTGAAAAGACAATTCAGGGCTTGACTATGTTAAAGGATGAAGTTCTAAAAAAGAATCCTGACTTTATCATTGTAAACACCGACGGTTGGGTTGATGGGGAGGATGCGGTAAAATACAAGGTTCAGCTTGTTGAAAAAATTAATCCGGACATAATATTTTTAATGCATCAGGATAGCAGATTGACGCCTCTGCTGAGCGAGCTTGGAAACTATCGAACCTTGCCAATTGAGTCTCCAACTACCATAAAACAGCGGAGCAGGGAAAAAAGGCGAAGTTTAAGGGAACTAGGCTATTTTAAGTATCTTAGAAATGCGAAGGTGCAATCCATCCCCATAGGCTGGGTTAAAATCGAAAATGGAGAACACATGTTTACAAACAGAAATCCTGCGGACATGAAGCTGGAGGAAACGTTGCAGAAGCTTATTGGCGTAATGCCCCTACATGTTGCGGAGCTTAAAGATAAACTATACCTAGTTTTTAGTAGGGGACGCCAGCTAAAATCTGAAGAAATAATGAAACTTGAGAAATCATTAGGTAAAAAGGTTGTGGCGACATATTCAGGAGACGAGGAAGGGCTTCTTGTGGCGCTATACNATGGAGAAAACAAATTCTTAGGAATCGGANTTTTACGTGAAATCGACTATAGAAGGAGAACAATGAAANTTTNTACGCCGGTTTCAAGCGGCTTTTCNAAGATTGTTATTGGAAAAGTTAGNCTAGACAAAAGCTTCAAAGAGGTGTCTACTTTAGAGGAGAAGCCTGATCCNGCNTTTCCTTGCCCATAAATTTCGCGGATGGACAAAGCGCTTTAACTGGGCATTTTGGGCATAATTGGTTTCGGGCTTTGCAGTATTTTCTTCCAAGCAAAATAAGTAGGATGTGAATGTCTACGTAATCTTCAGGCGCATACAATTCTTGAAGGGCCTTTCTAACATCTTCATAGTCTCCCTTCATTGATACAAGCCCAAGCCTTTTTGACACCCGCTTAACATGAGTATCCACGGGAATCGTTGGTTTACCTCCGGAAAATAATAAGACAACATCAGCAGTTTTAGGTCCAACCCCTGGAAGTTCCATTAAAGTTTTCCTCGCCTCTTCCAAAGGCATTGCAAGAATAGGCTGCAGGCTTCCTCCAAACCTTTCAAGAATTATCCGCGAAACTTCCTTTATTACTTTAGCCTTATTCCTATAAAGTCCAGCAACTTTTAGGCATTCCTCGATTTTTGCGATTTCGGCGTTTGCTAAGTCCCTTGGGGTTATTGGAAAGGTTTTAGATAATTTATTAAATGCCTTCGTAGCGTTCCTATCTGATGTGTTTTGTGAAATGATTGTTACGATCAAAGTTTCAAAGGGATCCATTTTGGATGGCATCCAACTTGAACCTTTAAAGTGTTCTCGAAGAATCCGGAGAATTTTCCTAGCGGTATTTTTGTCCATGTGTTTTCCTCTTTGAAAGTAATAAATACCGCGTATTTAGGTATAAATGGTGATGGTGAAGACTATGGAACGCGCAAAGATTGTTAAGGATGAGATAATAGAACAGAACATTCGTTTTCTCGTTGTTTATCTTGAAACAAAAAATAGCCTGTCTAGTTCTCTTAAGTGAGAGAGAGGATCGGCTGGGAACCTTGGCCATTGCTGTGCCAAGAACAGGTAGCGTTACCGGGCCTCCGCCTTCATCAATTCTTCTCGGAGATAGAAATATAATTACTGCCCGTATGTTTGCGGAATATGTAGCCTCGAGGAAAAGTAAAATAGCCCTAGTTTCTATATATTTGGAAACAATAAGCGAAACGCAATCTCAATCAATTTTGAAGAGGCTTTTAGAGAGGGTGATGCCTTCAGAAACCGATGTTATGGAAGGGAGCTTCGCATGAGCCTTAGAAGTTTCTTGAAGCATATGGAGGAGCTAGGCGAAATACGTCATATAAAAGATGAGGTTTCTCCAAAATTTGAGATCTCCTATATCATGAAAAGCTTTGACATCAATGGTCCTGTTCTAATGTTTGAGCATGTTAAAGGTTATAAAAATAAAATTGCGGCTAACGTTTGTGGAACCAGAAACAGAATATGTGCAGCTCTTGGTATTAGCCAAACCGAGCTTTACCAGAGGCTTTTGGATGCATGTAGATCCCCTAGGAGACCGGAAATTGTCGAAGACGGCGAGGTATGCGAGGTTATTGAAAAACCTGACTTGTCAAAATTTCCAATTTTGACCCATTTTGAAAGGGACGCCGGCGCATATATCACATCCGCTGTTGTCCACGCTAAGGGTGTTGATAGGAAAAATAGAAAATGTGTCCATTCATAGGTTACAGATTCTTGATGAAAAGCGCCTAGCCATACGTTTGGTTCCCCGTCACCTTTATAGACTATGGCAGTTGGCCAGAGAAGAAGGCGTGGATTTAGACGTCGCGATATCTATTGGAGTTCACCCCGCAGTAATGCTTGCGGCTTCTTCTACCCTTCCATTTGGGGTATGCGAGTTTGACGTTGCAAATGTGCTGTTAGATGGGCGTCTTCGCTTGGTTAAGGGTAAGTATGTAGATGCCTATGCCCCAGCTGATGCGGAAATAGTTTTGGAGGGCAAACTATCAGCAACCAAAGAGGTCTTAGAAGGGCCTTTGGTTGACATTACTGGAACTTATGATGTGCAACGGATGCAGCCCGTAATAGAGGTTGTAAATGTCATGCGCCGCGGAGACTACATTTATCAAGCGCTGCTGCCTTCTGGGGCTGAGCATAGACTTTTGATGGGTTTGCCCCGTGAGGCCTTAATTTATGAGGCTGTTTCAAGGGTTGTGCCGAAGGTTCATGCCGTTAATCTTTCGGTTGGAGGAGGCGGATGGCTTCATGCAATAATTGCAATCGAAAAACAGATGGACGGAGATGCAAAAAATGCCCTGCTGGCTGCCTTAGCAGCCCACCCAAGCCTAAAGCATGCTGTTGTTGTTGATTCAGACATTGATGTTTTTAATATTTCTGATGTTGAGTGGGCCATAGCAACAAGGTTTCAGGCGGATGAAGACTTAATATTAGTAAAAAATGCACGAGGATCAACGTTGGACTCTTCAGCAGATCAGGAAACTGGAATGACTACGAAAATGGGAATCGACGCCACAAGGCCTTTGACGAAACCTAGAGAGAAATTTGAGCGGGCTAGAATCCCAGCTAGCAGACGTGTCGAGGAGATAGTAAAAAAATTGTTAGTTGAAAATAATTTCAGATAAGTGACAACTGTTTATTACAACCATTAAACCTTTAATATTAATACTATGTTTACAGAGTTGATGAATACCTTAGTGTTGAAGGTTAATCCTGAAGCCCCAGATGCTGAAAAGATCCGTTTTGCAGCTGATATAATAAGGCGCGGGGGTCTTGTTGCTTTTCCAACAGAAACAGTCTATGGATTGGGAGCTGATGCGCTAAACCCGAAGGCCGTGTTGGCGCTGTTTGAGGCTAAAAAACGTCCACTGGATAATCCTCCAATAGTGCATGTGGGAAAAATTGAGGATGTTTTTGCTTTGGTGAAAGAGGTTCCTGAAAAGGCTCAGAGGCTCATGGAGGTTTTTTGGCCTGGACCATTAACTTTAATTTTTAAGCGATCAAAGCTTGTGCCAGATGTAACTGTTGCTGGTTTGGATACCGTTGCAATTAGAATGCCGAGGCATAATGTGGCTTTAGCTCTTATTAGAGAAAGTAATTGTCCAATAGCAGCTCCTAGTGCAAATCTTGCTGGAAGGCCAAGTCCGACAACGGCTCAGCATGTTTTAGATGATCTTGCCGGAAGAATAGACGCTGTTCTTGATGCGGGTCCCACCAAAATAGGTGTGGAATCAACAGTTCTTGACATTACTGTGGATCCGCCGCAAATTCTGCGGCCCGGAGGCATATCCTACGAAGTGTTAAAAGATTTTTTGGGGAGGGTGGATCTAAACCCTGTTGCAATTGCAAACAAAGAGTTGCCAATAAATGAGGTGCGTTCTCCTGGAGTTAAGCACAAGCATTATGCTCCTAAAGCTGAGATGTTCCTTGTCGAAGGGCCTGTCATGGTTATTGTTGAGAAGATAAATGAGCTTTTAAGGGACTTTAAAAATAGAGGTTTTAAAGTTGGGGTTTTGGCAACGGACGAAACAGCGGCATATTATCATGATGTTGATGTTGTTAAATCTCTTGGAAGCAGAAACAACTTAACTGAAATTGCCAGGAACCTTTTCAGACTTTTGAGGGAGTTTGATTCTAATGGGGTAGATGTAATTCTTGCTGAAGGGATTCCCGCCCGCGGGGTCGGTTTGGCTGTTTTGAATAGGCTAAGGAAGGCTTCTGGATACAAAATTTTGAAGGCTACTAGGTAGCTGAGAAAAATTTATATAGAAGTAACTTTTTCAAGCTGTTTTGCTTAAAATAAACCGGTCAACTGGTTGATGGAGGTTGATGACATATGTCAGCCATACCTGGAACTGTTCCGGTCTTGATATTGAAAGAGGGAACTGGGAGAACATCCGGAAGGGAAGCCCAGAGAAATAACATCATGGCTGCAAAGGTAATCTCTGAGATGGTGAAAACTACATTAGGACCAAGAGGCATGGATAAAATGCTTGTCAGCAGCTTTGGCGACGTCACTATAACTAATGATGGAGCCACAATACTTAAGGAGCTGGATGTTCAGCATCCTGCTGCAAAGATGCTTGTAGAGGTTGCTAAGGCTCAAGATAATGAAGTGGGCGATGGAACAACCACTGCTGCTGTTTTAACAGGCGAATTGCTCGTTAAGGCTGAAGCCCTTTTAGACCAAAACGTTCACCCAACTATTATTATTGAAGGCTTTAAAAAGGCTCATGAGAAGGCTAGAGAAATTTTGGATAAAATGGCCATTCCCATAAGCATAAAGGATGATAAGCGTCTTTTGGATGTGGCTATAACCGCAATGGGCAGCAAAGGCGTAGCCGCCGCCAAAGATTATTTAGCAAAAATTGCCATCGATGCTGTGAAACAGGTTGCTGAGGAGAAGGATGGTAGATTCAAGGCAGATATAGACCTTATTAAGATACTGAAAAAGCATGGAAAAAGCTTAGAGGAAACAGAACTTGTTAAGGGCATGGTCATTGATAAAGAGGTAGCTAATCCACAGATGCCAAAAATGGTGAAGGATGCCAAAATTGCCCTGCTGAATGCTAAGTTGGAAATCGAAAAAACAGAGTTTGACGCCAAAATTAACATTGAAAGTCCGGAGCAAATGAAGCTATTCTTAGATGAGGAGGAACGAATGCTAAAGGAGATGGTGGACAAGATAGCGGAGGTCGGCGCGAATGTTGTTTTATGTGAAAAAGGCATTGACGATGTGGCTTTGCACTTCCTTGCCAAAAAAGGAATATTAGCCGTTAAAAACATCAGCAGCAGCGACATGGAGAAACTTGCTAGGGCCACCGGAGGAAAAATAGTGGCAAGCATAAAGGACTTAACACCTGATGTTCTTGGGGAAGCCAAAATTGTCGAAGAAGTCAAAATAGGCGATGACAAGCTAGTATATGTCAAGGAGTGCAAAAACCCAAAGGCTGTCACAATAGTAGTCAGAGGCGGAACAGAACACGTAGTGGACGAGGCAGAGCGTTCATTGCACGACGCCCTCTGCGTAGTGAGAAATGCCATAGAAGATGAAAAAATTGTTCCAGGTGGAGGCGCTCCAGAAGCGGAAGTAGCCAAGCAGCTCAGAGGATATGCCGTTAAGGTTGGGGGTAGAGAACAATTAGCCATAGAGGCCTTCGCTGACGCTGTTGAATCCATTCCGCTAATACTCGCAGAAAATGCCGGTCTAGATCCTGTTGACATAATGGTGGAATTAAGGGCTGCTCATGAAAAGGACAATGGCATCAATATGGGCGTAGATGTATTCAGTGGCAAGGTTAGGGATATGCTCGAACTTAATGTGGTTGAACCTCTGAGGGTCAAGCTTCAAGTCCTCAAATCTGCGACTGAAGCGGCAAGTATGATCTTAAAGATTGATGATGTAATCGCAGCCAAAGGCCTTGAAAAAGAGAAAGAGAAGGAAAAGAAGCCATCAGAATCTGAAACTTCCGAATTTGATTAGCGACTTTTGTCTCCCATCCTATTTTTGTTGAGGCTTTCGTTCTTCCAGTTTAGAAAGTTTAAAATCACCTGTATATGTTTTCCTTTAAATGAGGATACAAGTTTGGGTCATAAGCTTGAATATGAAGCTCCAAGCTGGAATGATATATATCATATGCTCCTATGCCTTGCTGATAAGATAAAGGGTGCTTCATTTAAGCCAGATATTATCGTTGGAGTTTCTAGAGGCGGATGGCCGCCTGCAAGGGTTCTCTCAGACCTTCTGGATAATCCAAACCTCGCTAATGTTAGAGTTGAGTTTTATGTTGGAGTTGGAGAGACAAAAAACCAGCCAGTTTTAACACAGCCAGTATCTATGAATGTGAAAGATAAGAAGGTGCTTGTGGTTGACGAGGTTGCCGACACTGGAAAAAGCTTAGAGCTCATAAAAAGACATTTGCTTGATATGGGTGCAAAAGATGTTAAAATAGCCACGGTTTATTATAAACCATGGAGTGTTGTTATGCCCGATTACTATGTGACTGAAACCACTTCATGGATAGTTTTTCCATGGGAGATAAGGGAAACCCTAATGAAGATAGTTAGAAAATGCCGAGAAAGCAATAAGCCGCTAGACGAGGAGATATCAAAATTATTAGGGGCTGGTTTATCAAAAGAAATTGTGGACAAGTTTCTTAAAGAAATCTTAGAGGAGAAAAATTGCTAAAATATCTTAAAGACTTCAAAAAATTTATTGCAGTAGCGGGATTTAAAGATGCAAGGATAACCGATTTGGATCAGTTCTTTGAAAATGTTCGAAAGACATTAGCCCCTGATGTGGAATTTCAATTGTTTGATGCAAGGCTCGTAGCCACATTTGACCACTTATTTTTCGCTTCTTTGAATGCCTTGACGGCCTTCAAGAATCAGGAAAATATTTCAAAAAGTTTGGCTATGGAAATAATGCTCTATGCGTCTGGGCAGCGTCAAATACGAAAAGCCATGAAACTTATCGGAATTAAAAGCAACACACAAGAAATAGCCGTGCTCGTTATAGGTGAAGACGCCGAGAAAGTAAATTCGGCTTTTACCCAAATAGGCAATTTTGCTAATGCAAAGCGTGACGACGGTGTCCTTGATTTAACTGAGGATAAAATAGAGGTCATTCAGAGGGCCTTCAAAATATCTAATGAAGAAATTGAAGCTGTGATGAAGAATAACGACTTGAAAGAAGCTGTAAAAAAACTAATTATTGAGCGAGTTGCTTTACTTTCCACCCGACGCTAATCATGCGTTAGAGTACTTTCTCTTTAATAACTGATAGAATGTCTTCCGGTTTTATAACAGAAATGCCCGTGAGTCCGCCCACAACTTCGATTAGTAAAATCTTGTCTGGATTGTTTAGATTTACCTTTCTGTTTATAACCGAGGCTGCGGCTTCTATAATGCTCCTTGTAGATGTTTCTGTGAAACGTTTTTCCACAGTAATTCTAAATGTTTCGTTCTGTTCAATTTTCGTGCTTAGCTCTCCTGCTGCATTCTGGATTTCTTTGAGATCCGTGCGTACGACTTTCTGTATCGGCATGACTCTCAGCAAATAGCGGAACTCATAGGGATGCTCATGAAGTATTTCACGTAGTTTTCTTATCACCTCCATTGGGTCCAGAACAGTTTTTGCAACAATAAGCCCTGAGACTCCAGTTTTATCCACAACTGGCGACTGCTCTCCTATTTGTCCAAGTAGATACCATAACTCAGAGCAAGCTTCAGTCTCATTTCCCCTCGAAGTTGTTGCTAAGATATTAAAATCCCTAAGCATACGTATTGCCTCTCAGCGTTAAACTTTCAGCGAGTAATTATGTATTGTATATAACACTTTAATCTTTCTAATTGGTCAGCGCAGGTTAGTCGGCTTTTTCATAGCCGATAAGAGCTCCTAGCCGTCGCCTCACATCATCCCAATATACAATTTAATAAGCCATAATTTATCCATTTTGCAAGCGTCATCCTTATCTATGCCTTATGTTGCATGAAGGCGCTTATAACAACTTTAGTCAAACCAGTTGAATTTTGATATTTCAAAACCTTAAATAGCCACCTTTAAGATAAGCAACTTTCTAATTAAGCAAGAACTCAGTTTTCATGATTGATTGGAGGGATGCTTTTGGCGGCGTCAAAGCCTGTAATTGTGGTTCACGGCGGCGCTGGAAGATGGGATCCGCAACATGGCGGTCCAGCTTTAGATGGTGTTAAGAAGGCTGCTGAATTGGGTTTTGACCTTTTGATGGCCGGAGGGACGGCATTAGATGCCGTTGTTGAGGCTGTAGCCTTCATGGAGGATACTGGCATCTTTAACGCTGGAAGAGGCTCAGCTCTGAATATAGATGGGCATGTAGAAATGGAAGCTTCAGTGATGAACGGTAAAACCCTTGAGGCTGGAGCTGTTGCACTTTTAAAGGATGTTAGAAACCCGGTGCGTTTGGCAAGGCTTGTTATGGAGAATACCGATCATGTTTTTATTGTAGGCAAGGGTGCTGATAAACTTGCAAGAATATTTAATGTTGAAAGGATATGTGCAACGCCATCAAATTTTCAGCTTGAAANATATCNGATGCAAAGGCAAGCTCTTCTTGATGGGAANTTTAATTTGCAAAAGCTTNCCAACTTAGTTAGGGCTCATCCTGAACTATTTAGCATGGAAACTGTTGGNGCCGTGGCATTAGATAAGCATGGTGATGTTGCGGCCGCTACTTCTACGGGAGGTTTTCCATTGAAATTTCCCGGCAGGATAGGCGACTCTCCGTTGATAGGTTGTGGAACATATGCTGACAATCAAAGCGGGGCTTGCTCAGCGACGGGTATTGGCGAAATAGCCATTAGGCTGGTTTTGGCTAAAACAGTCTGTAACTATATGGCTTTTGGCAAAACAGCCCAGGAAGCCGTTGAAGAAGCTGTAAATCTCGTTAACCAGCGTTTCCCTTTAATTCCAAATATCATTGGTTTAATTGCTGTTAGTGCTAAAGGCGAGGTGGGTGCAGCGCATAACTCTGATAATCTTTGTTGGGCGTATATGGCTCCTGACGCGCAGAAGCCTCTAGCCTACCTCAAGGCAAAGTTTCTAAAGTAAACCTTAAAGAGGGGGCGGGCTTTTTGAAACCATAATTCGACAGCTGACGAATAAAAACCTTTAAAGCCATCTTGAGGGAATTCCCTATGCACCTATTACCGAGGTGTGTTGAAATGTTGTTCCGCGAAGAAGAGGAATGGGAAGA
>Ga0065718_1005943_pt1 | contig 15600 bp, 13 predicted proteins | sample GBSCel77sediment_2_FD_59105 | JGI IMG/M metagenome (GOLD analysis project Ga0065718, IMG submission 59105) | Hot spring sediment microbial communities from Great Boiling Spring, Nevada - cellulolytic enrichment CS 77C v3 (version 3) | ecosystem: Environmental > Aquatic > Thermal springs > Hot...
TTCTTCAAATACCAATTCCTTGAACAATATGAAGATAGTTTAGAAAACCTAGAAATAGATTAATTTTAAAAAGGAGGGAATACTTGTAGTGGAAACTCTTAAAGAGTTACAAGATGGTTTAAGAGATCTCTTTTTATCTGAAGCCTCTAAACTAAACTTCGGGATTTACCGGTTTTTAAACTATGCAAATAAGTTGATTGAAGATTTTATTCAAAACAAACTTCCCGCCATAATAGAAGATACCTTTTCTCAATATGTACCGGACCCCAAAGTCAAAGAAGAACTTAAACCTAAAGTTTTTAANAACATTTACAAGTTCTTNTCACGTTACTACCAAAAAGGTCAATTCCTTCCTCAAAACAGATATGCCATCCCTTGCAATAAAGAAGAGGTAAAACTTCATTGGATTACCGAAGATCAGTATTTTGTAAAGACCGGCATATTCTTCAGAGATTATACCTTCAAAATGAAAAACTACACAATCACTTTTAATATCGTTTTTGCAAGAGATGAAATTGGGTCAAACAAGGCTCTAAAAGAAAGATTCTTCATACTCGATAATCAAAATCCGGTAACCCACGAAAACGAAAATTTAATTATCCGGTTCCAATACAGAGACTTAACTGATGAGGAAATAAACCATTACGAAGTACAAACAGGAACCACAAAAGCAAAACAAAAAAAGATTAACCAAAAAACATACGAAAAAATTTTCGAAAAAATAAACGATCCAAACTTAAAACAACTTTTAGCTAACCAAAACCTCTTAAGCCATATAAACAAATTCACTACACCTAAAGTAAAAGATTACTTTATCCACAAAAACCTAAAAGACTTCCTCACAGAACAACTAAACTACTTCATCCGATTAGAGGTGATTAACCCAGACCTACCAGATTAAAAAATTTAAAAATAACACTTTTCCTTGAGACACAAAGAAAAACTCAAACGCAAAAATTTTTGAATTTATTTTGCTTTCATTCTTTATCATATAAAATTGACTTAACCAACCAAATTCTCTGTGGATTATCGTTGAGGTAGTTTTGGATGTATAGGGAGACTGCATCGTCATAGTTTCGGTAGTGCTGTCGAATGAAAGAGTAAAAGGATAGCGCCCGGGAAATTGCATCTCTTGTGGGGAGTAAGTGCGTGGGAAGGGGGTATTTTAGGGTAACTCCTCGCCATAGTTCGAACTGTGCGCCGATATAAAGTACAGGATGCATAAGTTTAGAAATTTCTACCTCATATAAAGAAAGCTCATAAAAGCTACTCTCCCAAGAACCGGTTAACTTTTCACCTAAAACCTTAAGAAAGTTGCAGTAGACTTTTTTTAGAAATTGCAATCTTCTTTTCACCTCCTCTTTTGGAGGAAGAAAAGCTATTACAAAATCAAACGGTCGCATTACTTCTCTTTTATCACCCCAAGTTAAAGGAGCAACATCAGTTTTTAAACTCTTCAAGTAATATAAATTTCTTGCATATTGCAAAATTTCCGATGGCTCTAAGAAATCCTTAAGAGCAAAAAAAATAAAATTTTTTGGCAAACAAAAACCTCTAAGAAACACAATGCCTTTATGAGGAGACCACTCTAAAGATTTTTTGAGTGTAATACTCCTTAATCTTTTAGGCTTTTGACCCACACCAACTCACCCTCCTGAACCGTCAAGTACTCAAAACCCAAAAACACCAAGAAATCCCTAATCTCAGAAGTAAAAAACTTCATAGGAAAAGACACAAACAAAACCCCTTCAGAAAAACTTACGCCCATCTCATCCCCCTCCCAATAATATTATAACCCGCAAAACAAGATTTTTCAATAACCCCAAGGAAAAATTTTTTTTCATATTTTGCAAACCAAAAAGATTAAGCAAAACCTAAAGAAAACTCACTTAAAAATTTATAACAAAACAAAACCACAAAAATTCAACGCCCCCAAAGAAAAATAAATTGACAAAAATTTCACCATAGTTAACAGAGTAAAAACGTGAAAATTGATATATCAATTGCAAAAATATAAGATTTTTGAGGTATGGGTAATTTGAGAAAGTGTTTATATATCAAGCAAAATTAAGCGAGCAAGTAGTTTTTTAAAATTTTTGCGTTTAGGGATATTGACTATTTATCAAAGAGGATTTATAATGAGGCTGGAGGTGGTAAGGGTGATTGAGGTTAAGGGGGTAGAGGGTGCCGGAAAGATAAACTTGAAAAAGTGTATTATTTGTGGGAAAAAGATTAGTTTTAAGGACCGGTTTAGTGGTAGGTCTCCGGTATACCATAACATCCAGGATTTATGGAACATATTAGATAACAATCAAAAGGCTTTGTTATTACAAAGACTTTTAGAAAATGCACGTTATAATGTAGTTGCCTTTGATGATGAGTTTATTCTTAGAGCTTCAACGGGTTTTTTGAAACAAAAAAAGAAAGAAAATAGGGGAGAAAGAAGCATTGTGAAATTAGGGAATTTTGAATATGCAAACTCCTCTAAGCTGGTTTTACTTTCACTAAAAAAAGCAAACTCAGTGGAGCTGGTAAATGGAAAAAGGTTGCTGAGTTTTGAGGATAAGAGGTTAATCAGGCTAAATAACCGCATGATTAAAGAACTTTTTAGCGGTAGAGAGTGGTTTTTGCAGGTGACGCTGGAGCTCGGTCAGGTGAGCATTTGTCGGCATTGTGATGCATCAATAAAGAAAGGTCCCCCCCTAATAACCCCCCCTAAAGAAAATAAAAAAATAAAAAAAGAAAAAATAAAAGAAAAAAAAGAAAAAGAAAAAAAGGAAGCTTTTTCTTTTGTAAAAGTTTTTTCTTTAGAAAAAGAAGAAAGCGAAAGAAAGGGGGAAGTGAAAGTGGAAGGTTGGAGTGAAGANTGTAAGGTGGTTTCTGTAGCAAGTCAGGAGGATGTTAGGGAGTTGAAAGCGGAAGAGGAATCTTCTGGAAAAGTGGAAGAAAGCCCAAACAAGGAAGGTCCAAGGGAAGAGGAGCAAAAGAGCTTACCGGAAAGTGCTGAGGTTAATCTTCAAGAGGAAGTTTCTCCTTCAAAGGAAGGTTTAGGTGATAATTCTTCTTCTGATCTCTCTCAATCAACTTTTAGTTGGGANTCTTGGATACAAGCCACAAGCCGCCGGGACCGCCTCGCCAAGTTAAGCCCTTCTTTTGCACGAAGTTTTACGCCAAACAGTGAACTTTTAAAGTTTAGGGAGTTTTTGTTAAAGCTTCCTTGGTTAACGCTTCACAAAATAAGGAGCTTATCCTTTGAGGAAAAGGACTCGGCTTTGCAGGAAAGGTGCCAATATCTCGATCATTCAAAACCAATGATTGAGGGTTTTCTAAACAATATCAATGCAGGAAAAGCTTATTGTGATCCGAAAAATCCTCCCACTTCTCTTTTTGATTGCCGCTTTGATTTAGGATATTTTGCCTGCTCATACTTCCTTCCCGATGGTGAGCGGTACTTACCTAGACCTCACTGGTTTAGACCCTATGCCGAAAGGTTAAAAAAGCTTTGTTTCTGGAACATTCCAAACATCCTTTGGATGGGGATTTTACAGGATATTGCCCGAATGCTAAAGTTTGAGCAGTACGAGGAACTCTTTTGCCTCATATGTGAGTGTGCAAAGATTATGAAAATTCCCTACGCCGAAGTTGCAAGTTGGAAAGTTGATGGAATAACTTTTGACGGAATAGCCTTCTTATGCTTCTCGGCTATGGATAAGCTTTTAAACTTACGCAACGAAAACACGCCTTCTTATTACAAGGAGGTCATCGATGCTTGGGGAGAACTTTTAGAAAAGTGCCAAAACCGAGCTAAAGACCTTGAGCTTGCTTTTAGATGTTCCTATATCTCTCGAAACTTCTTAGAGTTCCTAGGCATATCGCCTCAATTTTATAACTGGCAAGAGAAAGCAATAATTATGACTCAACCTCCTTCTGAGGGAGAGTTAGTTATCGCAGAAAAGTATCAAGAGTTAACCGGATCTTACTTTAAGCCCGAATGGTTAGTCGAACTAAATTATGTCCGAAATATTGTAGACTTGACAAAAATTTTAGACTATCTCAATCAAGTTAAAGAATCTCCTGAGCTTTTAAATAAGCTGAAGGTCCAAGGTTTTAGGATGGTTTTAGACTTAGCTACTTCTGGTGCTTTAGGTTATTCTGAGGAGTTTGTCGATAAAAGCAAGAAGTATCTGAGCGAAAAGTTTCTGGAGTTTTATCCTCAATTTGAGCGCTTTTGGGAGCTTTATCCTAAGCGTGGTGGTGAGGTTAAGGAAAAAGTTTGGGAAGAGTTTGCGGGTCAGTTAGCTATCGGTGCTTCTCCGGAGGAGTTGGTTTTAGCTGCGAAAAATTATGCGGAGTTCATCCAAGCTAACGCCTTCGATGCGAAATATATCAAGCGTGCCGATAACTTCTTAAGCCATAAAACTTGGAAAAAATTTCTTAAAAATCCCTCTTGACAAAATCCGGGGGCCTATGTAAAATGATTAGCGAAAGGAGGGATTAAGATGAGCTTAGTCGATTGGTTGGTGGATGTTTTATTGATAGCAGCGGTGATTTGGGGGATCATTAGCCTTTACCGGCTAGAAAAGAAGGAGATTCGGGTTTTAAGGTTTAAGGCTGGGAATGAAATTCCCTTGTCTGAAAACGAAGAAAGAAAGCGTGGATTTATCCTTGCCATAGAGGGATTAGATGGAGTAGGGAAAACCCCCCTCGCTCATTATATAGTATCCCGCTTAACGGAAGCGGGAAAGCCTGCGGTATATTTAAAGATGGGAGGTGATCTTGCAGACTGGAACGGTCGGTTCGTGGATATGTGGACAAGGTTTTTGGGGTGGGCAAGGGAGCTTGTAGATCTCGGGTTCATAGTAGTATGTGACAGGTTTATCCCTTCTGCCTATGCTTATCAATCGGTCTCATTAGGTTTAAGCTTTGACGAGATAAAAAAGCTTCTTGAGATTGCCGGGGAAAACGAAGCTTTAGCTGGGGTAAGCTGTAAGCTGATCTTTCTGGATCGGGTAAATGGGAGCGGTTTTGAGGGTAAGAGTGAAGAAGAAGCAAGATTTTTACGGAAAGTTGAGGCTTGTTACCGGCAACTTTTATCAGCGCATCCCGATGGTGTAATGAAAAATTTCGATGATGTGCTAGTTGTGAAGAAAATTGATACCGGAGATCTAAACTTCGATGGTATCTGGAGAGAAATAGTTACAAGAAACTGGGTAGGGGATGTTTCCCCTACCCCCCAATTTAAATTTTAAAGGGGGGATCAGAGATGACAGTTACTCGTGAAAAGTTNAGGGCAATCGTGGACCGTGCNAGCAATGANAAGATCCTTCGTTTCAAGGAAGGTCAAACNATGATAAGGTTTGTACCCTTTAATCGAGATCCAATATTNGAATTCGGTCTGTTTGAGTTNTGGTCCGGACACTTCACTCCCCAAGGGTTCTTCCCNTGCCTCAGAATTTGGGATGAAAACTGCCCTATTTGTGAGTTTCTATTGAAAAGCTTTTCAAAAAATTTGTCGGCTGAGAAAAAGCAACGCCTTTACGAATGTAGGGCTAAGCCGGTTTATTTGACTTATGTATCGCCTAATGAAAGTAGCGATGGAACTGGTAAGTGGTTGCCTCCTAAGATCTTTATAGCTTCTCGTGGTGCAGCTGATACTATACATAGAAAGTTTTTGAATGTGGGTGATGGAGAGTTTTATGAGCCTGACGGTAATCCTTCTTATGCCATTATAGTGGATAAGCGAAGTGGGGGTAAAATTGTTCCTTTATCCTTTGAGTTGTCTAGAAAGACTTATAAGATCCCGGAGTTCCAGGTGAAGCCTTTGAAGGAAGAGCTTTATCGACCGGAGTTTTTAAAGACCTTGTTGATCTCTTTAGAGGGTTTGGTTATGGAAGAGTATGAACTGGAAGACGAAGTGTCAGCCAGTGAAGTCGATAAAGAAGTTAATGAAGCGTTGAAGTCTTGGGATGTATAGTTTGAAGAAAGGTGAAGACACTAGAAGTTTCAGTGTCTTCACCTTTTAATTACGATCATGGGAAAGCTAAGACTTCATCCTTTAAGTAGAGTTTTTGCTATAAGAGGGTTTGGTTGGGCTTCTCCTAGCTCTCTTCCTAAAGTTAAAACTATATTTTTGGAGTTTCCAGAAAGCTTAACTTTACGTGAATTTTTAACCCTTAAACCTCCTTTAGTTTTCCTTGACAATCTAAAGTCTGTTAAGAAGGTTAAAGATGACTGTTATTATATAAAATCTCCCTTGGTAGAAGACCCTTCAGTTCCTATCTCAATGTCAAACAGAATTTTAGTTGTAAGAGATCAGCCAATTATTCCTCCCTTAGGAGATGGAATGAACTTTCGTTATTTCGATCCCTTCGTGGTGTTTCCTGTAAGGGGAGAGAGGTTTTTAAACTCATCGGACTTAGTGTCTTTTCATCAATTGGTTCATTCAATAAACTTTTCAGAGTTAAAGTTTAAATGGGTTTTAGGGTATCTTTTCAAAGTAAAATACATCGCTTGTAGCTTAGATCCAACCTTGAAAAAAGAGTTTGGTCGTGAGTTACTTTCCAACTCTTACATTTTAACTCCTCTGGGTAGTAACTGCGCAAGCCATACTCCCTATAAGTTAAAGTACGTTATGGGTAAAAAATCTGCTCAAAGATCCTTAGGATATACTTTATTCTCTAAACTGCATATGATCTTCGATTACTATATGCTTTTTAACTTTAAACATCAAAANTATGATGTAGAAGGGTATNTTTTTAGGATNCATCCTGAGATGGTTAAGTTTAANGCTTTAAAGAGGATCTTGGAGTTTAGCTTTTTAATTCAAGATAACTTTTACGTTAATTATTTTGGGAATAGCTATATATTGAGGTTTGGTTTTAGTAATAGCATTTTAAGAAACAAGATCTTTTTAACTCCCGCTATATCTGAGCCTAAGGAGTATGGGGGAGAAAGTGAGTTTTATGAGTTTGAGTTTGAGACTGATGGGTTTTTACCGGTATTCATCGGAAATAGCTTAGTGTGGTTAGGAACTTTTTAAGGTGAAGGGAGGAAAGGATATGACAAAGAGAGAGAGGAACTTTGTTGAAGAGCTTCTACAGATTGAAGGAGCCGATACTTATAAAGCTAAAAATTTCACTTACCTTTCTACGGGAAATGCTGCTTTAAACTATGCTTTAAGTGGAAGTATCTATAAAGGGATTCCTTTGGGGTGTTTAGTTGAGGTTTTTGGTGCAGATGGAAGCGGCAAGTCTACCTTAGCCTATTCCTTGATTAATGAAGCTTTAAAGCGAAACTTTCTTGCTGTTTTAATTGATGTTGAAGGATCTTTTACTCCCTTTCAAGTTTTGAGAAATAGGATAGTTGACGCTAATCGGATTGTGTTTTGTAAATATAAAGATCTGCGCAGGGTTTTGAAGTTTATTGAGACTCTCGGAATTAAGGGGAGTGAGAAGAATGTTAAGGGGTTAATTGTATGGGATAGTTATGCAGCTACACGCTTAAGTGAGAAAGAAGATTCGGGAAGTATTGCAGAAGAGGTTAGGGTAATGAGCGCAGCCTTAAAGAAGTTTTTGTCAATATTTCCTCAATCGGATATAACGCTTTTAATAATAAACCANTTAAGAGAAAACTTGCGTGGGGTATCTTTTCTTACCTCTTACACGCAACCTGGAGGCTGGGCTTTAAAACATGCATCCCATTTAAGAGTAGAACTTAAAAAGGCNTCTTCTAACTCAAAATTAACAAGGATTGTTTCAGATGAAGANGGTCGGGTAATTACTTTTTCNGTAGTTAAAAGTAAATTTTACCTTCCCACNTCAACGGACTTCATACTGCTTTATAGGCANGGTATAGACTGGGAATATTCTTTAATTGCTGAAGCCTTTCGGAGAGGGATTTTGGAGTTTGAGGGGGGATGGTTTTCCTTCGATGGAAAGAAGTATCGTCGAGTGGACCTTTTACATGCTTTAAAAAATGATGAGGGTATGAGGCAAACTTTAGAAAATATGTTGGAACCTTCTGGGGTAAAGCCCGAGGAGGTCGAGAAAGATGAAGTTNGCGAATGTAACAGCAAACCTGTTGATCTTGAAAGCGGATAGTATTGGGGAGTTAGAAAAAATTGAAGAATATTTTNCCTTCAAAAAAGAAGGGTATCAATATTCTCCTCTTTTTCGGCAAGGACTTTGGAATGGGAACGTGAAGTTTTACTTTAAAAAGGATACTGGATGGGTAACTATTCCAACGGGACTTTATTTTAGACTCTGTCAAGTTATACCATCTTTGGAAGTTAACTCGCATGCCTTCGGATCAAAAGCGGATAGTTTTTATAACATTCTCCCTCCAATACCTCAAAAAGTTAGATTTGATTGTAAGTTAAACTTGAGAGACTATCAAGTTGAGGCTGTAGAAAGTATGTTTAAACATCGTCGAGGGATAATTAAGCTTCCAACTGGATCTGGGAAAACTATTGTAGCTTTAGAGTTTTTAAGGAGAACAAACTTACCAACTATCTATTTGGTGAATAGAAAGGACTTGTTTTATCAGACAGTTAAAAAGATGATAGACTTCGGCTTTTCTAAGGTGGGGCTGTTGGGGATGGGATACTTTGAACCAACTTATGATATCGATGTTGCCATGTTTCAAACTGTAAGTAAGATAGATTTTAACGATGAGTTTTGGAACCATTATTCAATAGTAATCGTTGATGAGTGCCATCATATAAACTTCGATGCGAAGATCTTTAAAGAAACAGTTAAAGCTTTAAAGAAAGCCCCTTATAGATTTGGTTTTTCAGCCACTCCTTTTAGATATAATTGTAAATATGCTGACGATATAACTTTGATAGCTTTAATCGGTGAAGTTATTTATGAGAAAAAGGAAATTGAGAACTTTACTTCACCGGTAATCATTTATCCAATAAGAATAAACTATTTAGGAAAACATTTTTTGAGTTTTCAAAATTACCGAGATACCTTAAACTTTATAATTTCCTTAGAGCCGAGACACGAGATTATAAGAAGTTTGGTTTCGAAACACCCTAAAGATAAAGTCCTCATAATTGCTCCTTCCCTTAATCATGCCGTTAAATTAGCAGATAAGTTGGGATTACCTGTGGTCCATGGAGAACTCTCCAACCAAGAAAGAAGGCTTCTTTATGAAAGGTTTAAGGCATCTGAAATTAAACATTTAGTTTCCACTACAGTTTATGATGAAGGGGTAGACTTTCCAGATCTAAACGTTTTAATCTTCACAGAACCATTCAAGTCTTATTTAAAAGTTATCCAACGAGTGGGACGAGGTAGAAGAATTTCAGAAGGGAAAACCTATCTTATCGTTTATGACTTGGTTGACGAACTCTTTTTAAAACAATATAATGCAAGAAAAAGGGTCTACCAAAGAGAAGGCTTCCTCATAGAAAACGAGGAAGAGTTTTCAATCTCAAGGGAGGAGGTGATAAGAGGTGCCAGAGCTTGTTTTGGTTCTAAATGAAAAGAAATCATTTTTGCCAATTTTACAAAATATTCTAACAAAACTTAAACTTAACGCACAATTAGTTTATTTAAGTGATTTTGTTTCGAATTTTAAGAGTGAGCGAGAGCTTAAGGGTGTATCTTCTAAAGTTTGGGAGGCTATAGTTAAGCTTCAACCTAAGCTGGTTATAACTTATGGGGAGGCTCCATTATTTTGTTTAACGGGAAGGAAGGTTATTAAAGATGTTTTTCTTCAGCCCCTTGATAAAGAGGGAATTATTATTTTACCCTCCTATGACCCCTCTTATTTGCTTAATACCAACTTTTACAAGTTTTACATTGAGGCAGGTTTAAGGAAGGCTTATAGTATGCTTTCGGGAGATGGATTTAAACTTCCTCCCATCGAGGTTTTATATGATGAAGAAGATTTTAGGAGAGCTTCTGAGATTTTAAAGGATAAGGTTGTAGGTCTGGATTTTGAAACCACGGGAGTTAATATCTTCGCTTCAGACTTTACCTTGATTTCGGCAGCTTTAGCTTTGGAAGATCGGGTATTCTTTGTAAAGTTTGATTCCAGTTTAAGATTAATTAAGATGTTTGAAGAGCTTTTGCGAAACAGTGTAAAAAAGGTTATTGTTCACAACTTTTTGTTTGATGGACTTATTTTAAAGTATGTTTTAGGGATTAGCTCAATAGATTTTGAAGATACCTTGATTCTATCCTATCTTGTTGATGAAAACTTTAACCATACTCTTAAGTCCTTAGCAAGCGTTTACTTAAATATTGAGTATGCATTTACAATTAAGAAGTTAAAAAAGCAAGGTAAAACTTTAAGTGATTTGCAGGATGATGAGTTGTCTCATTATAACTCTTTAGATGCTTACTGTACCTTAAAACTTTATGATTTGTTATATAACGAATTAGCCTTACCCCAAAGAAGACTTTATTCTTTATTGAAACAAAGGTTTGTTCCAGTCCTGATGGACTTGATCTCTAATGGATTCCCGGTAGACTTGGAATATATAACAAACTTAAAGGAAAAGTTACAGGCTAAGGAAGAAGAGGTTAAAAGAACCTTAAACTCTCTTCCCTCACTAAAGCCCGCAAAAAGGTTAGCATTCCTCATCGAAAAATCCTCTAGAAAAACGGAATTTTTAGAAACTGGAGAGCTTCCACAAGATGTGCNGGGAATTGTAGGCGATGAAGAAATTGANNTAGAACCAACCAAAACTACCCATATCCTAGCAGTTTTAAAAACGCTAAATTGCCTACCTACAAAAAAGACAAAAAGCGGACGCTTCCTACTACAAGAAGAAGTTCTAAAAGATATCGATAAAGAAGAGATTAAATTGATTTTAGAATTTAGAAAATTGCGAAAAATTAACTCAACTTATATTGAAAATTTGCTTAAGCATATAACCCCTGATGGTAGGATACATTCAAGCTATTCCTTGACCTCTACAGCTACAGGGAGATTAGCTTCTTCTAATCCAAATCTTCAGAATATTCCGACAATTAAGGAAATTAAGGATATGTTTTGTGCTCCTTCTGGTTATGTTTTACTTCAATATGATTGGTCTCAGATAGAGTTGAGGGTGGCTGCGGCTTTAAGTGGTGATCTTGGTATGATAAAATTGTTTCAGGGATCTTATGACTTTCATAAAGTTAATGCCTCTAAGATCTTTAAAAAGCGGGTTGAAGATGTAACGGAAGAGGAAAGGAAGATTGCAAAGAGCGTTTCCTTTGGTATATTGTATGGGATATCTCCCGAGGGTTTAGCGGAGAATTGTAATTTAAGTATAGAGGAAGCTAAAAAGATGATTGAAGAGTTTTATAAGGCTTATCCGATACTAAAATCTTGGCAAGATAAAATAGTAAGTCAGGTTACAAAAAGTGGAGTTGTAGTATCTCCCTTGGGAAGGATGAGAAGGTTACCTAGTGCGGTAGGGGATAACGGTTATAGTCGAGATAGAAAGGAAGCTCTGCGTCAAGCAATAAACTTTCCAGTTCAAGCTACAGCCTCAGACCTAAACGTGCTCTTTTTATCTATGCTTAAAGAAGGACTACCTAAAGAAAACCTCTCCGGAGATGTATTCCTTATAGGAAGCGTTCATGATAGCGGGATCTTCTTGGTTAGAGAAAGTCAAATAGAAAATTTTTTAAAATACCTGGAAAGGAGCTTGAAAAATTTCTATGATCGAGTAAAATCATGGTTGAGGGAGGTCCCCTTAGAGATCAAGGTTTCAATTGGAAAGCGGTGGGGGAGTTTAGAAGAGGGGGTGTCGCTTAATGCAAAGTAACTCTTTAAAATACTTGGGGTGGTTGGTATCTAGAGCAGAGTATGAAGTTTTACCGCAGATTATAAAGCAAAACTTCAAGCTTTTTCAAAGCTTAATTCCTAAATCCTATAGTAAGATCTTGGAGTTACTATCTGTATTGAATGAGCCCTTAGATATCTCAAAGTTCTCCGGAGAAGTTCGAGACCTCTTAGATTACTTGAAGCTATTAGAAAAGCCTAGCGATAATGAAGCCTTAAACTTCTTCTTTAACCTTCGTGATAATTTTATACATGAAAATGTTTCTAAGATTAGTCAAGCTTTAATGAGAAATGATTATCGGGGAGTTGGAGAGGTAGTTAGAGCTTTAGATCGGTTCTTAAATGGCAGACAAACCAAAGAGCAGTTTGTTTATGCCTCCTTTGTTGCCGTTGCCCGGGAGATGGGGTTTAACTTTCATGAACGATCTACTCGGGATATCATTAAAGAGCGTTTAATGCAGTTAAAGATGGTATGTGAACCTAAAATACCTACAGGAACTTTTATCGATGTTGTGGGAGGATTAAGCCGGGATGACTTTGTGATCTTAGCCGCAGGAACCGGAGTTGGGAAAACTACCTGGCTTTTAACCATAGCTAAAAAGCTTATGAGAATGAAAAAAGATGTACTCTATGTTGACTGGGAAGCTCAAGCAAATAAACCCTTAAGCAGATTGGTTAGTTCGTTGGAATATTCTGAAGGAGATAGACAATTATGGAAAGATCATCCAGTGATCTTTGTATCGGTGCCTTTTTTAAGAAGTCCTTCTTCTGTAGTTGAAAGGTTTTTCCTTTGGATGGATGAAGTTTTAAGGGATTGGAGAAACCAGAGGATGCTTCATGCCCCCAATAACTTCAAGGAGTATCCCGATGTAATCATTATAGACTATCTTTATATCGCTTCTGGCTTCATTAATATTAGTGAGTTAGATATTTTCTGCAGGGTTCTTTATGCCTTTTCTTCAGAGCTCGGAATTCCAATAATTACGGCTAGTCAGTTGAAGAAGGAAAGTAACTTTAAAGGAGGAATTAAGCTTCCTCAGATAAAGGATCTTTTTGGGTTGTCGGCGATAGCTCATAGTGCATCTAGAATTTTTACCATTATCAAACCTCCGGAGTTTGAGACTTACGTTAAAGAAAAGTGGACCGATAAGCTGATTGAAGCTAAAGATAGATTAACTGGCTTTATCATAAATACCGTGAAAAACCGTGATATTTGGGGAGATAACTTTGTATTCTTTGTCGAATATGATTACAACTCAATGAATATATTAAACATGGTAGATTATAAGTTGAGGGATAAAATAGAAACCCTAATGGAAGATTATAGAGCGGGAGTTGAGACTAGAGAGATTTACGATATACTGCCGGATGATTTAAACGAGTTTAACTTTGAGGTTACTGAAGATCAGGTCCCATTTTAATACATAGGGGGTGAGCGTTTGGTAAAACTTGTCTCCTTTGATAAGAGAAATAAGATAGCCATTTATGAGGCTAATCCTCCGGTTAAGATCTTATGCTTAGGCGATATACATTTAGGTAATCCTGCTACAACCTTTAAATTAGAGAACTTTAAGTTTAATGAACATTACTTTGTTTTACTTGGAGATTTACTGGAAATGGTTACAAAGAATTCTCCGGGAATGCTTTATCACCAAGAATCTCCAGCAAAACAAGTTGATAAATTAAAAGCTTTTCTTGAGAAATACTCAGGAAGAGTTTTAGGGCTGGTTAGCGGAAACCATGATGATCGAGTAAGTAGGGAAGTGGGGGTCGATGTTTTAGAGATGTTATGTGAAAGATTTCAAATTCCTTACTCTCCTCACTTTTTAATTATTCATATCTCCCTTTCTAAGGGAGGTCGAAGAAACTCTATAGTGCTCGCTTTACATCATGGAGTAGCCGGAGGTAGAAGTAAAAGCGCTTCCGTTAGACAGGGAGAATATTTTGAAAGGTTTCTCTCACATGGAGTTGATATCTACGTTAGCGGACATACTCATAAACCTGCCTTAGTTCCCTTCTCCCATAGATTCTATGATGTGCGAAGAAAAAAACTTGAATACGTTGAGGGTCTTCTTGTTACAGTCCCTTCCTTCCTTAAAGACGATTATTTTTCCCTAAAAAGAATGTTTGAAGCCAACTCATTACAGATCCCATCATTAACTTTAGACCTAGACTTAAGATATTCAAAAAGAAAAGTTGTGTGTTCGACTTTAGTTTAAAAATTTTAAAATAGGTATTGACAAAGAAGTTTTTATAGGTTAAAATAAAGAAAAAAGGATAAAAGGGGGGAATTAGAGATGCAAGGAAAAGAGTTATTGGTGTCTGCGGGAGATAGTAATTGGGTTAAGATTTTGCAACCTGAGGGATACTTTTTTGTACCTAAAATTTTGTTTGAGGGAAGAGTTTTTTCAGCTTATGGTAGAGAAAGAAGCTATACAACCAAAACTTCCTTAGGGGTGTTTGAATTAGAAAAGAACAGTCTCGCTTTAAGTAAGAAATTTTTATATGCTTTCTACTTGGTGAGTAAGGTTGAGCCTCAGTTTGTTGAAGAAGATTACTATGTTATAAAGTTTACCCAATTTTTGAAGTTAAGTGAGTTTTTGCGGTTTTCCCTTAAAGATGAGGTTCTACTTTTTAATCGGTTTAAGTTTAACGGTAAGCCGATATTGATATTGAATCTTCGTCAAAAAGTAATAAAGGTTTTGAAGGATATTTATGATTATCCTCAAAAAATTGCCGTTGATGAGATAACCTTTAANACTTGTGGAATGTTACCTATTATGGTAGCTTATTTTAGCTATTTAGTGCCGGANGTTGGAGAGGGNACTATAAATGTTTGGGATCTTTTGGAACTCCTTTATGGGAAGGATATTGCTTATGCTTTAGGAACTTATGATAATACNGCGGCAAGGCATCACGTTTATTATGGNGGTTTAAGGTTAAACAAGGAGTATCCTGAAAATTGGTANATTGAAATGCCTTCGGAGATTTTAGCTTTAGGAAGAGAGTTTAAGGATTANGTGGAGGTGAAGATTCATAGGAAGAGTTTAGGGGCGGTGGTTTTGCCTAGAGTTTACTACTCTACCGAAGAGGTTTATAGCGTTACTCAGTTAGCTCAATTGTTAAAAACTCCAAGAACTACACTTTACTATCTGTTGAAAAAGTATAATACACTTTTAGGGGTAAACTTCGATCAGTTTAAGGTGCGAATAGGTAATCGAAACTTCTTTAAGAAGGATATAATACCAGTATTGGAGGAAGTTTTACATGCTTACCGCTCAGGTGAGATCAGGCAGCTNGTTAGAAGATCGTTTTAGAGTAAAACGAAACTCTTCAGGTTGGATAGANGTTAGTTGTCCTTTCTGCTCAGAAGACGATTATCACGCTAAACATAGGCATTTACATATTTCTCCCGATCTTACCTACGCTCACTGTTTTAGATGTAACTGGAAAGGTTCAGGATTAGAGGTTTTACGGCTGATTAACTTACATATAAACGAGACAACCTATGTAAAAGTTCCGGTAAAATATGAGTCGTTATCTAATAGCGTTTCAATAGATAAAGCTCCTTTAAACGTTCAAGATTACCTTAAAAGAAGAAAAGCCTTATCCTTTGCTTTAACTGAAGGGTGGAAGTGGGATTTTGACAAAAAAGCTATAGTTATTCCGGTTAAGTCTCCTGGATCTTCCGTTAAAGTTTTCAGGTTCCTTGAAGGAGATATTCGCTATAGTGTAGAAGGCGAAAGAGGAAAAGCCTTGTATAACTTCTCTTGGGGGTGGAGGGGAAAGACAATATTTTTGGTAGAGGGAATA
>Ga0065718_1005215_pt1 | contig 15437 bp, 16 predicted proteins | sample GBSCel77sediment_2_FD_59105 | JGI IMG/M metagenome (GOLD analysis project Ga0065718, IMG submission 59105) | Hot spring sediment microbial communities from Great Boiling Spring, Nevada - cellulolytic enrichment CS 77C v3 (version 3) | ecosystem: Environmental > Aquatic > Thermal springs > Hot...
AAGATTTATCCTCTCACGCGCAGTAAGCTTGCCCCTCGACTTCTGCTCCTCTACCCTCTTCGCACCCCCCATAGCTAAAACCTCAGCACGCTTAGATTCAAGCTCAGATACAAGCTCCTCTATGGTCCTCCCAGGCATAAAACACTACCCCTCTCCTTGCGCATCTATCCTAAAATAGCCTTAACTATCAAAAAACCAACCGATGGGATCAAAAGACAACCGAGACCCGTATAGAAGGTGGCTGTCATGGCTCCGTAAGGAACAAGCTTAGGATCGGTGGCTGCCAACCCTCCAGCTACACCACTCGTCGTACCCATTATACCCCCGTAAACCATAGCCGCAGCAGGGTTGTTCAAACCGATCTTGGGCGCGACAAAGGGGGTCAACGCCATCGTCAAGATAGACTTAACAACGCCAGCAGCTATAGACAAGGCTATCACTTCGGAGCTAGCCTTAAGCGCCGTCCCTGTAACCGGCCCAACTATAAAGGTGCAGGCTCCCCCTCCGATAGTAGTAACTGAAACGGCATCCTTATATCCCAGCAGCAATGCCACAACACACCCAACAAAGAAGGAGAAGAATACTCCAACAAAGAGAGACACGGTTCCGGCAAAACCAGCCTTTTTAAGGTTCTCCCATTTAGCTCCGTAAGCCGTAGAGATTATCGCATAATCCCTCAACATAGATCCGCCAAGAAGGGCCATCCCAGAGAACAGCTCGATATCTGCGATCCCACGCTTACCATTGGTAAGAACGCCACCAATATAAGCCAAAAGCAAACCTATCATTATGGCTATGGAGGAACTCATCCTCTTCTGCTTGATAGCTGTGGCTATGCGATCAGCCAGTAAAGTTATTAAGGCAACCACTACAAAGGCAAAAACCAGACCATTAGCCTTGATAATCTTGCTTAGAAGATCTAACATAACGAGATCCCTCCCCATTAAGATGTTTCTTTACTTCCTAACCTGGCTAGCAAGGGAACCAGGAAGAAGGATAAAAGAGTAGCTAAGCCACCTGCGAGGATCGGGATCGCTCCTCCTTTAATAGCGGCCACGACGTTTTGAATAGCAGCCATCGCGACTATTATCGGTATGTATAGGGCGAGCTATAAATTCGATGCCCCTCCCAACGCGCTCAGGCAAGGGTTTTCCCTTTAACTCAAGGTAGTTAGACAGAAAAACGAGGAAAAGCATCGCAAAACCAACACCACCTACATCGCTGTTTAACCCAACTAGCTTCCCCAGAAGATTGCCCATGAAAAGACCAGCTATCATACACCCTCCCAAGATTCCCAAGCCTAAAATTTCCATATCGAACACTCCCTTCCATTTAAGCTATTTGACTACTTCCTTTTCCTTAAGAGAAAGAACCTCTTCAGGAGTAAACTTAAGCAGGTTCAACAAAACTTCCTCCGTATGTTCACCCAACATCGGAGCGCTAGTCCTTACCTCACCCGGCGTCTCTGATAGATTGAAGGGAGAACCAACGATCTTTATCTTGCCCACGTTAGGCTGATCTATCTCCACTATCATCTTCCTGTAGTTAACTATTGGGTCAGAGACAACCTTATCTATTGTGTTAACGGGAGAGTAGGGAATACCCTCTCTATCAAATATCTCAAACCATTCTCGCGCTTTTTTGGCCTTTATGATCTCCTGAAGTATAGGAATAAGCTCATCCCTATTTTTGGTCCTAAGAGGATTGGTCTTAAACCTAGGATCATCTATGAGATCTGGCCTTTCAATGGCCTTGCAGAACTTCGCCCAAAGTGAATCGTTTCCTATGGGTATAACGATCCACTCATCCTCAGCTTCAAAGGCTTGGAAAGGAGTTATAGTGGGGTGAGCTGTACCCAGCGGACGAGGGATCTCTCCAGCCATCGTATAGCGAGCTATAGCGTTCTCAAGGATATACACAAGACCATCCACCATAGATATGTCTATTCGCTGCCCAACACCCGTTCTTTCTCTATACCACAAAGCGGCAAGTATAGCTATGGCTGCTTGATGCCCAGCAACTATGTCCCCTACAGAGGTTCCAACCCTGCAAGGTGGGCCACCCACGGGACCAGTTATGCTCATCAAACCGCTATAGGCCTGAGCTACCATATCGTAGGCTGGACGCCCCTGCCCCTCGGGTGGCACATCGTGACCAAAGCCAGATATAGAACAGTATATAATGTCTGACTTTATCTTCCTCATGTTCTCGAAGGAAAAGCCTAACTTCTCCATGGTTCCTGGTCTGAAGTTCTCAACGACTACATCGGAAATAGATATGAGCTTACGCAGTATTTCCTTCCCCTCTTCCTTTCTTAAATCGATACAGATGCTTTTCTTGTTTCTGTTGATACTTATAAAGTAACCGCTATACTCTTTACCATCCACCCCCTTCGCAAAGGGACCGAACTCCCTCGAGTCATCTCCCCTTGGAGGCTCTACCTTAATAACCTCAGCTCCAAGATCAGCTAAGATCATCGTACAGAAAGGCCCAGCTAGAACATGAGTTAGATCAAGAACCCTTATTCCCTCAAGTGCTTTTCCTTCCATCCTTATCCCCCCTTGAGCTTTAAATTAAAAATAAAGNTGAAAGGCCTGCTTTTTCAGGTCTTTCACCTTTATNCCCATATCCCAAAAGAAAACCNTATTTAATTTTGCCTATCCCTTTCTCACAAAATCACCAAAAACCGAACCTATAGATGCATTACACCTAGACCTATTCTCCTATGATTGGTCAAAAAGATGAAAAAGCCGATTCTCCAAACATACAAACCCCCACCCACTGGCCATCGTTAACCACGGCGATCTTAAGAAGCAGGCTGCTGCTTAAAGGAGCATCAGCTAAAAGTCCTCTTTGGGCCTCTAAAACGGCATGTATAACGGCATGCACCTCGCTCTTGACCTCTCTTATAACGCCATGCTTCAAACAAGCCCCAACTACCTGTACCGCAAGCTTTCGGCGCAGATCATCGTTCATTCCACCGATCTCGAAAGCGCAAAACTTCAAACCCACTTTCTTGAGGGCTCGCTTCACTATCTCCTCTTCCTCACTACGAGAAGTAGCAAGCCATATAGCCGCGCGCTCTACATCTATATTTTCAGTAACGTCAAACACTATAAGATTTCCTTCCTTCATTACTGCTTTGAGAATAACATAAACTGGTCCATAACGTCAACCCCCAATTGTTATGGGAATGAGCCTTATCTCGCTCCCCGGTAAAACCTCATCCTCAAGGCTTAAACTTCTCTCTCCAGACATAATCATGCCAACCTGCTCAGGATCGATAGAAAGAATATAAAGAAGATCTTTAACCTTAATCGGTCTATCTGAGGGTATATTAAATTCCTTTCTTCCCTCAACATAGCTTACAACCTTTATCCCCAAAACCTATCACCGATTCCAAACAGAGCTCTCAAAGCGCTCTCTTATAAAGCTCTATAATATCCTCCTTAGTGACAACGCGAGGAGCGTTCGCTGGGCTACCGCTAGCCAAAGCATCCTCCGCCATCTTGGGAATCTTCTCTATGAACTTTTCTCTATCTATACCGAGACCCGTAATGCTCGGTATCTTAAGATCCTCACAAAGCCGCCTTATAGCCTCAACGGCCCTTTCCGCCGCCTTCCAAAGGGGCAACCCTTCGACTGGCTCCCCCATCAGCCTCGCGATATCCGCGAACTTCTCCAAACTTCCTATCATACAGAACTCCATGCAGACCGGAAGTAAAACCGCGTTAGATATACCATGAGGGACATGGAAAAGCGCGCCTATAGGACGAGACATTCCATGAACTATGGTAACTGATGAATTAGAGAAAGCTATACCCGCTTCTAACGCCGCTAACATCATCTCGGACCGGGCCTCTATGTCATCAGGGACGGCCCAAGCTCTCCTTATATACTTAGCGATTCTACTTATAGCTGACCTCGCAAGGACATCTGTAAAAGGATGAGCCTTTTTAGAGATATAGGCCTCTAAAGCATGTGTAAAGGCATCTAAGCCCGTGGCAGCGGTCAAGCTCGGAGGCATAGTGAGCGTTAGCTCAGGATCATCTATGGCAACCTTGGGAACGATTAGAACGCTGCTAATTAGCATCTTCACATCCTTAACGGTATCAGTTATAATGGTATTTTTTGTCACTTCGCTACCGGTTCCGGAAGTAGTAGGTATAGCTACCACAGGTGGAATTGGATTCCTCACCTTGTTAAGGCCCATGTAGTCGGTGATAGTTCCGCCATTGGTAACAAGTATTCCTATAGCCTTAGCCACGTCTATGGGGCTTCCACCGCCGAGGCCAACCAAGAAATCGCACTCCCAACTCTTATAGAGCTCTAGCCCCTCTTCGACGTGAGCTACCATAGGCTCCGTATCAACCTTGGGATATACAATAACTTCCAACCCCTCTGCCTCTATTCTCTTCTTAATTATATCTACATATCCCAGCTTCACCATCACACTATCACTGACCAGTAAAGCCCTTTTGCCTAATCCCCTAACCTCACTTCCAACCGCCGCGGAGGCCCCAACGCCGTAGATAACCGAGGTCGGCAACCTCACCCCATAGGACCTCCAAACCATATTTACCCCCTCCTAACCGATTCCATATCATCGATAGCGAAGTCAAGACCAAGGCGCTTAAGCTCCTCAGCTCGAGGTATACCGCGCTCATCCCATCCTCTCAAAAGGTAAGACTCCTTAAGCATCACCTCTAGCTCCTCCGAAGTAACGCCAAAACCCGCCGCTGGCCCATTGGGAATCCTTTCATTGAGTATCCTCCAAGGCAGTGTATCCTCTTCCTTAGCGAGCCTCTTCTCCCTTATGTTGAAACATCTCTCAAGGGTATAGATCCTGTGAGCGATGTTTCTCAGCTCCTCTAAAGATAGTGCAAAACCTGTAACGGAGTTAATCAAGGTAAGGTGCTTCTCATTCAAGGTGGTACCCAAAACATTTTCAGCGAAGTGACAAGTGATAAGAGAGTCTCCTATCGTCGTCCAGAGGTTTATCTCATAGTTGAGCTTTGCTTTCCCCTCTATCTTTTTCTTTTCCTCAGGAGGCATGGCATACTCCGGACCTGGTCTCGGATCATGATGACTACCACCCCTATTGGATAAAGCATAACCTATCGCCATTACCTTTAAAACTCGAGGTGAGTGGCCAGGTAGCTCCAACCCCCTAACGTGCATAGCGAACTTCCAGGTATCCTTTCCGATCCTCTCAGCCATCCTCTTGGTCCCCTCAGCGAGAAGATCACCTATCCCATCCCTCTTGGCTATCTTGTCTAAAAGCTCTAGTAAAGCCTCACCGTTGCCAAACCTAGCATCTATACCATCTAGATCACCTTTGGAGAGAATGCCTTTTTCATAACACTCCATCAAGAAGGCTATCGAAACGCCAGCGGATATCGTGTCAAGTCCGCATTCATCGCACTTTCTGTCAGCCTCTATGAGAACGCTGGCATCATCTATGCCACACATGGAACCCAGAGAGTAAATGGATTCATATTCGGGTCCCTCAGAAGTAACTTCCGGGTTTCTAAGCGACTTAAAAACCTTGCTACAAGCAACAGGACAGGCGAAACAGGCCGTGTTCCTGATGAAATGCCTCTCCCTGAAGGTCTCACCGGATATCCCCTTAGCCCCCTCAAAAACCTCCTCCTGCCAATTCCGAGTTCCTAAACCACCATGAACTTCATTTATTATGTTAACTAAGAATGGCGTTCCATACTTCGTGTAGTTAGCTAACTTTTGCGTGATAGCGCTTGTGAAGCTTCTCCTGAGTTCTTCAAAGGCTTGCCTATCCGCAACCTCCACCTTCCCCCTACCCCTTATCGCAACGAGCTTCAGTCTTTTAGCTCCCATAACAGCTCCTAAGCCACCTCTACCAGCGGCCCTCGCTCCACTACCCAATATACAGGCATATCTAACGAGGTTCTCTCCGGCCGGACCTATGGCAAAGGTATCGTAATCTTTTCCTTGCCTCTCTTTAAACAGCTCTTGAGCCTCTATCGCCCCCTTGCCCCAAAGCTCTTCAGCGGGGATCATCTCCACATTTCCATTGTCGATCTTTAAAATCACTGGCTCCTTAGCCTTACCCTTTATTACGATAGCATCATAACCCCCAAACTTCATGCTGGCGGAAAAGCTACCCCCCATGTTGCTATGCATCCAACCACCGGTAAGAGGAGACTTGGCTATGAACGTGGTTCTTCCAGAACCCATGAAAGGAAGACCACAAAGACGGTCCTCCAGCTACCACTAAAACGCTCTCTTCCGAAAGGGGGTCAACCCCAGGCTTAAGTTCCTCATATAGGATCTTTTGCGCCAAAGCCAGGTCCTCCCATGTAATTTCGAGCGAAGGACTTGTCCAAAGTCACCTCTTTAAACGCCCCCAGACGTTAAATCCACATACAATAGCTTACCCGCATAACCATACATTCTTTTTACCCCCTTAACCAGGCTTACCTCAAAAACTTAACGCCTTCCTTTTGCTAGGTATAAAATCAACGGAATCGAAAGGATCTGAGACGAAAACCGATATAGCAACCATTGAGGCTACGGATCTATCATACAGGAAACCAAGCAGTGCGCTACCCATAAACCAAGATACTCCGTAAAGAGAATTAAAGATACCGTAAGCTGATCCCCTCCTTTCCGGTGAAACCATTCCGCCAATCACTGCCCTCAGTATAGATTCCTGAGCCCCCATACCGATCCCCCATAAAGAGACGCCCAATAAAAGCGAAAGCAACCCTCCGAAAAAGACAAGCGGAGCGAATAAAGATGAGATTAGAGCCGATAAAGCCAAGGTGTAAAGACCGAAACGATCGAAAAGATACCCCAAAGCTAAAGCCGCTACGGCATCAACCCCCATAGCCAAAGCGTAAAGAAAGGGGATAAAGCTTGGCGAAATTACCTTTGCCTTAACGGCATGCATGGCTAACAAGGGGTAGTCAATATAACCGAAAGCGATCAAGGAAACTGCTCCCAGGTAAAGCCAAAAGCTTTTCGGTAACTTATCATAGCTTAAGGAGCTCACCTTAACCTCAAGATCTCGAGGGGTTGGATAAAGCAGCTTAGACAATATAAGAAGGGTAACAGCTAAAATAGCTGGGACAGCGAGCCAAGCGAAGGCCTCCCTATAACCTNCCTTAAGGTAAAGAACAAGACCAACTATAAGAGGTCCTGCCAGGGCACCTACTTGATCCAAAGCCTCGTGAACTCCGAAGGCCCACCCTCTTCCTAGCTGAGAGGCAGCATGAGAAAGCATAGCGTCTCGGGCGGGCGTCCTGATCGCCTTACCAACCCTCTCAGCGATTATTAAAGAGGATGCAAAGGGCCAGCTCCCAGCGAAGTAAAGCAAAGGAACGGAGAACAAGTTCACAATATAGCCAAAGATCGTGAAGGCCCAATACCTCTTGGTGACATCACTTAGATATCCAGAGATTAACCTCAACCCATAACCCACAAGCTCGCCTAACCCCGAAACAAAGCCAATTACAGCACCAGTGGCCCCAAGCGTGGCAAGAAAGGGTCCCGTAATGCTCCTTGCTCCCTCATAGGTCATATCGGAAAGAAGGCTAACGAACCCCAAAAGAAGCACAAATCTCCAAGCTTTACCCTTAAGAGCGCTCANTAAGTAACCTCCTTATCTCCCCCTTTAACGCTTGAGTTGCCTCCCTTATATCCTTCTGGGAAAGTATAAAGGAGCAAATGGCCACACCGGACGCTCCAGCTTGGAAAAGATCCTTTAGGTTCTCGATCCTTATCCCACCTATAGCCACAACGGGAATGTTTATCGAAGAAGCTATCTCCTTTACCCCGCTTAAGCCTATTAAGGTTATCTCCCTACCTTTGGTCGATGTGGGGAAAACGCTACCCGCACCCACGTAATCTGCTCCCTCCTCTTGAGCCCTCAAGGCCTCCTCAACGCTATGAACCGTGGCTCCTATTATGAAGTTCTCTGGAACGATCTTCCTAACCTCATAGACCGGAAGGTCCTCCGGCCCAAGGTGAACTCCATCAGCACCGCTAGCCAAAGCGACGTCAACTCTATCGTCAACTATGAGATAGGCATCATACGCATGACAAAGCTTGGCCATCTCCCTAGCTATAGTGAACATCTCCCTATCAGTTTTGACCTTGTCTCTGAGCTGAATGACCTTAGCGCCCCCCTCAAGGACCTCCTTGGCAATCTCAAGGTGACTTCTTCCAGCTATCCTTTCATCGGTAATCACATATAAGCTTAAGTCAATCTTCATCTTCACCCCTCCCCAAAAGATAAAGCTCATCTATGAAACTCACCTTAAAGCTACCTGGCCCCCTGCTTTTAGCCCAAGCCCTCCGAGAAACCTCAGAAAAGAGCTTTAGAGCATAAAGGGAGGCATCAAGCGGACTTAATACCGTCAAAAAGGAGGCCATCACGGAACCTAAGGAACAACCTAAGCCGCTAACATACCTCATTACCCTTTCGCCTCCAGGAAGACTTAAGGAGCTTTTCCCGTCAGAGATATAATTCACCTTACCTGTGGCCACGAAAACGCAAGAGTATATAGAGGAAAGCTCCTTGACAACATCCTCAAAGCTCACGCCATTAAGCTTAAGATCAGAATCAACACCTTTCATTAGCCCACTCCTACCGTAAAGGGATATTATCTCACCGTAATTCCCCTTAACCAAGCTTACCCCCCCCTCAACCAAAAGCTTAAGCGTAAGCTCTCGCCTGAAGGGGGAAACTCCGCAACCCACGGGATCCAAAACAACGGGAATCCCCCTTTCCTTAGCCATTTTAAACCCCTTTAGGATGCTCTTCTCCCTGATCTCATCCAGCGTACCGATGTTAAGAAGAAGGGCATCAGCTCGAGAAAGAATATCTCCTATCTCTAAGGAGCTAACGGGCATTATAGCGTGGGCACCTACCGCAAGCGTACAGTCAGCCTGAAAGGAAGCGGAGACAAAATTGGTTATCTGAACGACCACAGGCTCACGCTCTTTAACCTTCTTTAAGACCTCTTTAAGCTCCTCTATCTCGCTCATATTCTCACGTTATGGTAAAGAGGGCCAAAACCGTGCCCTATGTTCTTAGGGGCTTCCTTTATAGCCATGTTGATATACTTCTCAGCGTCTGAAACCGCCCTATAGACATCTTTTCCCTTAGCGAGCCCAGCAGCTATTGCGGAGGATAACGTGCAACCCGTCCCATGCGTGTTCTTCGTCTCTATCTTATCAGCCTGAAATACGAAAAAGCTCTTGCCATCAAACAATATGTCGATAACCTTCGAATACCCCTTCAAGTGTCCACCTTTAAGCAAAACGTGCTTCGCTCCAAGCGAGAATATTCGTTTAGAAGCCTCCTTCATGTCCAGGGGGCTTTCTATCTTCATACCCGTTATTATTTCCGCCTCAGGGATATTCGGAGTTATCACATAGGATAAGGGTATCATAACTTCCTTCAGGGTTTCAATAGCGTCCTCCTTTATAAGGGGGGCTCCACTTTTAGCGACCATTACGGGATCAAGTACAACTTTTTCTATGCCATATTTCTTTATCCTATCAGCAATAACCCTCATTATCTCACTGCTTGAAAGCATGCCTATCTTAACCGCACCTATTTCCAAATCCTCAGCGACAGCATCGAACTGCTTGCCAACCATATCAGGAGGTATATCGAAGACCGCAAAAACACCGGTTGTGTTCTGAGCGGTTATCGAAGTGATAACAGAAGCCCCATACACATTAAAGGCAGCGAAGGTTTTCAAGTCAGCCTGAATGCCAGCCCCTCCGCTTGAGTCTGAACCAGCAACCGTCAAAGCTATACCCTCATAACTCAAAGATTCATCACCCTCTTTTAAGCCAATAGACTAAGCCTGCGATGACCATACTTGGTATGGAAGCCCCTATCCATGGGAACTTTAAAGCTATGATCTCATATAGGGCGAAACCTATCGCCCAAGAGAGTATCGCCCACCAATTGACACCACTATTATACCAGTAAATTCCACGTTCTTTATAAAGCTCCTCCACCTTTATCTCTCCCCTTCTAATTATGAAGTAATCAGTTAAAACTACACCGAATATAGGACAGAACATCCCACCTATAAAGAGGAGAAAGCCTTCATAGGCCTCTGGAGGGAAAACTATAGCTATGGCGATCCCTATGGCTCCACCGAGGGAAAGAGCAAGGGTTCTATTTAAGCGGGGGTTGATGTTCATGTAGGATATCACGGCCGAGTAAAGGTCGAGGAATGTNGTCGTAACTGTAGAGAGGAGAACAAGTAAGAGCGCTACCCCCGTAAAACCGAGCTTAACCATTACGGAAACAACATCAGTTGAACCCGTGCTTAAGAAGGTCAACAAACCCAAGGCATACATCCAAGAGCTACCTATCATATATCCCATCCAAGTCCCCCAAAAGGCACCGCTTGAGCTCCTCGAATAGCGAGAGTAGTCGCTAACTAAGGGTAACCAAGAAACAGGCATCGCTATGACTAAGTCAAGGGCCATGCCAATATCCATACCCGAGGGCTCCTTCTTGGGCACTCCCTCCTTAACCACAAGATAGGTAGCCATAACGCACAGGATGGTGAGAGCAATGACACCTATTCTGCTTGCCCACTTCCAATAGCGCGAACCTCCTATCGCCCAAAGAGTCGTTATAGCACCTATGACGATCATCCAAACCCTCTTGTCTATTCCAGAGTAAATCGCAAAAGCAGCATCACCAGCGACCACCAACATTACCGCCGTCCAACCCAAGAGCTGAATCACGTTAAGGATGCTTCCNAAGTAAGACCCCTTTATCCCAAAGGAGGGCCTCAGCGTAACCATCGTCGGTATACCATACCTGCTACCTATGACGCCACCTAATGCAAAGGGCGTGTTTCCTATTAAATGCCCGAGCACTATAACTAAAATCCCTACACTTGCACCCAGGGGAGCTAACATCCCTCCAGCCCAAACTTCAGCCAATGATATGGCCGCACCCATCCATAGGAGAAAGAGATCCCAGCCCGAAAGAATTCGATCCCTTTCAGAAACAGGCATTATCTCAACCATCCTTAAAAACACCTCCTTTCCTTATGATCTTTATGACCACAAAGCCAAGGGCACTTCCCGGAACACTGCTTGAAAGGAAAGCAACGGTTAAGGCAAGCCAACCTACTTTTGGTCGAAACATAGGGAACCACCAACCAGGCGCTCAAGGTCGCTCCAATCAGACCCGTGCCCAAGGGCTCAAGGAAAGCAACCCAATCTCTCTTAATCCAACGATATAGGAGTCCTACAACTAGAGCGCCAGGAATACCACCAGGGAAAGCGAATATCGTTCCAACACCGAGGAGATTTCTTATTACAGCAGCCAGCGTAGCTATTAAGGCAGCCCACCACGGCCCCAATAAAACCCCAGCGATGGCGTTAACCATATGCTGAAAGGGATAGACCTTAGTGGGACCCACGGGGAAATATAGCCCTGAAAGAGCAACACAGAGCGCTACAAGAACACCGCTTAAAACAACAGGCCTTTTCAACATACCTCAACACCCCCACGCGTTAGCTAAGTAAAATTAAGGTCCTCTGGGCATATGCCCAGAGGACCTTTCTTCCAAACTGCGGTGATCCCTTCGCTGGCATTACCCAGAGCAGGTTCAACGGGTCGGTGGGTTACACCCACCCTCTCAGCCCCTAAGCTTCAGGAGCTCCCCGTCACCAACTATTTAATTTTTTTCTAAAATTGAATTATATCATACCTTGAAGCGAAAGTAAATATATACCTTCTTGTGGAAATCGGCTAAGGATAGGTTACCATCAAGAAGCTTATCCAAAAGATGTGAGACCTTAAGCTGGTTCTCCATAGCGTAAAGATAGGCACCAGGCTCCTTAACTTCCCCTATAAATATGAACCCCTTTAAAACTCCATCCCTTAAAACTATCTTCCTATAATCTCCATCGGAAACTTTCCTTATGACGTCGAATTTATCCTCGATGCTCATACCCCCAGTAAACAAGGTCTTACCAAATATGGTAGCTATGTTTCTCGAAACGCTTCCCTTATAAGGGATGTTAAGCCCAATCATATTAGCGCCGGCGATCTTACCCTGCTCAACCGCAATAGGCCAGAGAGCATGGAGTCTTACATCTCCGAATACAATATCCCTAGCCTCAGCCACATCTCCAGCAGCATATATCCCATCCAGGTTAGTTCTAAGATGGTCATCTACGACTATCCCCCTATTAACCTTTATATCCGTCCCTCTCACCATCTCAACCGCAGGTTTAACGCCCGTTCCCAAAGACGACGCAAGACCCCTCAATGACCTGCCTCGAGCCGAGCCTAGCTATCAAACCACCCTTTCCTTCTTCTATCTCCACAATATCCTCGCCCTTGAATATCCTAAAGCCCATTTTAAGAAGCAGATCCTCAAATACCTTTGAAGCCTCTCCATCTATTATCTGAGAGAGGAGCCTATCGGATCTAACTACGAAAAAGCAAGAAATCCCTAATCTGTTAAGAGCATCGGCTACTTCCATATTGACAAGCCCAGCTCCCGCAAGGATAACCGGCTTATCGCTATTTTTCAAAGCAGCATCCTTAATTCTCTCTACATCTTCTATGTTTCTAACAGTGAAGGATAGGGAGCTTTTTACATCTGGGGAGATAGGATCAGCCCCAGAAGCGATAAGAAGCCTATCGAAGAAAAACCTCTTACCGCTTTTAGTTTCAACGCACCTCTCCTTAGGATCAACTCTCACAACTTCCTCCCCAAGCAAGAGCTCTACACCGGGCGAAAGAGGAAGAAGAGAATCGTTAAAAGTGGTCTCTCCGGAAAGGATATAGGGTAAGGCCATCTTGCTATATGGCCTTACCCTCTCCCTCGAAAGGATCTTCACGTCATCTTCAGGTTTAAGGGCCTTTATCTTCCTAGCTGCAGATAGCCCAGCAGGGCCTGCACCAATTATTAAGTGCCTCATAGCAGATCTGCAAGCCCTAACTCTTCCAGCTTAGCCTTGGTTGGAACGGAGGTCCTTGTCCCAACCCCTCCAATTGATAGTACTCATCAAGCATCTTGTCAAGTTCAGCAACTACCTCACCCTTAGAAGCTCCAGACTTTATAGGCTCTTTAAGTAATCTCTCGGGAAGAGTATCGTCCTTCCTTGTGAAGCCAGCCTTGAGGTTAAAGAGCTTCTCGAGGTTCCATATCCTCTCCCCTATCTTCATAAATTCATTAACATCACACTCAAAACCAGTGGCAGAAGAATACATGGCAGCTAAGTCCTCAACGTCAAGACCAAAGGTGGTAAACAAGCATATTCCCGTCGAGTCAAGAGCGGCAGTAACATCCTGAAGGGTCTTATCCAAGGCAGCTTTACCCTCATACTTAAGCCTGTCAGCTCCACCAAATCTTCCCAGGGCCTCAGCAGCGATGGTATAACCTCTAACGTGGCAGGCTCCACGGTTGCTGGTAGCATAGTTAAGACCGATACCCTTGAAGGCTCTGGGATCGTAAGCTGGAAATTCTTGCTTTTTAACGCTCATGGAAAGCTCGGGATGACCGTAATGCTCAGCAAGCCTATAGGACCCTTTAGCTAAGAGTTTGCCTAAGGGTGTATTTTGTTCCCCCATCATCCTTATGGCCTCAACTAAAGCATCGCCACAGCCAAACTCAAGCGGAATGGGAGATTCGCCCTTCGGGATGTACCCCTTCTCATAGAGCTCCATAGCACAAGCCACCGTCGAACCGGCAGATATGGTATCTATGCCATATCTATCGCAAAGATAGTTGGCCATTATTACAGCGTCAAGGTCTGAAACCCCACACATCGCACCTAAAGCCCAGTCAGATTCGTACTCCGGCCCTCCACCATGCTCTCCCTTATACTTCCCTTCCTTTATCTCGGTAACTCTTCCACAAGCTATTGGGCAAGAGGCACAACCCTCGTTCCTTATCAGGTTCCTCTCCCTTATGGTCTCACCAGCTATCTTACCAGCCTCGGGGAAGTAGGCATCCAGAGCATTACAGGTCGGTAAACCACCATACTCATTGATTATGTTTATTAAAACCGCGGTTCCATAGGTTGGAAGACCAGCTCCTCCAACAGGGTCTTTAGCGAGCTTTTCCCTCGCCTTGTAAACGGCTTCCATGAAGCGCTCCGGCTGAGCCACCTTAACAGGCATGCTACCCTTAACAACTATCCCTTTAAGGTTCTTACTTCCAACAACAGCTCCGACTCCACTTCTACCAGCAGCTCTGTGAGCGTTAAACATAACGTTAGCTAAAAAGCGAAAGCTTCTCGCCTGCAGGGCCTATGACCATGGTTTCAGCCTCAGAGTGAGTCTCACTTCTTAATATCTTGTCAGCCTCATCAACCGTCTTACCCCATAGGTGTCTTGCATCCCTTATCTCAACCTTACCATCCTTTATCCAAAGGTATACCGGTGTTTCAGATCTTCCTTCAAGGATGATCATGTCAAAACCGGCGTGCTTCAGGGCTGGCCCGAAGTGCCCACCTGCATTGGAACAAGCTATGGCCCCAGTTAAAGCCCCCTTAGTCACGACCATCGTCCTTCCCGAAGATGGTGCAACCGTTCCACCAAGAGGACCAGTCGCTATTATAACCTTATTCCCCTCAGAGAGAGGATCTACCTTAGGATCTACTTCCGCATAAATTATCCTGGTAGCATACCCCCTGCCGCCGATAAAGGCCCTCGCCCAAGCCTCGTTGATCGGCTCAACCCTCGTCTCCCTGGTTGAGAGGTTTACCCTTAGGATCTTGCCTTGATATCCTCCAAGCATTATGGGCTCACCCCCTTAGCCATCTCCNTAACGATGTCCTTATAGAGAGCGGCTACGGCCTTCTGCTTATTCAAGACTACATCCTCGAGCTCCTCATAAGCTATAGCCTTGGGAGGACANACCTTAACGCAAGCAGGGTCCCCATCACAGTAATCGCACTTTATAACCTTCTTATCTCCCAAGTGAATCTTAATCGACCCCCAAGGGCAGGCCACAACGCATTGCTTACACCCTATGCACTTATCCTTATAGTATTTGACCAACCCAGTTTCAGCGTCCTTCTCAAGCGCCGCTGTAGGACAAACCTCAGCACAGTAGGGCTCATCGCACTGAAGACAAACGGAAGGGATGAAGGTCAGATCCTCAAGGAATATCGAAACCTTAACTCTTGAGTTCGCAGGGTTAAAGACTCCGTCATGCGCGAAGGAGCAAGCATACTCACACGCCCTACACCCNGTACACTTAACCGGGTCAACGATCAAGGCCCTCACGCGACCACCCCCTCTTAGAGAACATCCATACTAAAAGATAACTTATTCGCCCTCTCCTGTCAAGTTAGTATGGTAATAATATACTGCTTTAAATAAAATAATGCATTTATTTTTGTAAATTAGTGTCTCAATTTTCCAACGGGGATGAGGTAGATCACTTCGC
>Ga0065718_1005184_pt1 | contig 15378 bp, 22 predicted proteins | sample GBSCel77sediment_2_FD_59105 | JGI IMG/M metagenome (GOLD analysis project Ga0065718, IMG submission 59105) | Hot spring sediment microbial communities from Great Boiling Spring, Nevada - cellulolytic enrichment CS 77C v3 (version 3) | ecosystem: Environmental > Aquatic > Thermal springs > Hot...
AACATTGAAGAGTACGAGAGAAGGAACTCCGCCGATTCCCTGTCCACAGGCACCTGCCCCAGAGGAGTCTGCCAGTACTCAACGCTGCTTATGGCCACCCGCTTCCCCACCCCCCGGTGATTTGGACCAAGGAGCACAATCGTCTGTGCAGGAGGAAGAAGGGCGAGAAAGCGATGGGCAACGCAGGCAGCCACCCCCGAGTAGATGTACCCGGCGTGAGGGCTCACCACACCACTGGCATCCTGAACCCCAGAGAGATCTTCCGGAAAAACCCGCGACGCAGAGGCAGAGAGTTCCTCAAAAAGAAGACCGCAGCTCCTCAACCTTCCCCCGGACTAGAAGTACCCTGCCACCGCTTCCTTCCTCACCACCGGCGCCACCTCCTCTCCCGCTCGGCTCGAAGCCGCAGGTAGACAAAGAGTAACACACCCAAAAGCACCAGAAGCAAAAGGATGCCAAGATATTCTCCTCCTGCATCCAAGAAGGCCACCCAGAGGTAGGAGAAAAGCGAGGCCAGTCGACCGTACCGGAAAGACCGGAGCAGGAAGTCCTTCGCTTCCTCAAAAGCGCCCTGCCCGGTGAGGATACGTCCCTGTTCGGCGTAGAGCTCACCGAGCGTCCTCTTCCACCGGGAGCGTTCCTCTTCATCGGAGAGAAAAAGCTCCTCCGCCTGGGCAATGAGCGCTTCAAGGTCTCCCTGGCGCTCATACGCCTCAAAGAGCAAACGACCGACTCCGGGTTGTCTTCGGACCTCAGGGGACAGGCGACCCAGGACCNTAAAGAATTCCTCGTCCTTCCCCTCCGCAAGGAGGGTTCTCAGGTACTCCTCAGGAGAGGCAAGGTACCCCAGGTCGATCCGGACAATCCGGTTGTTCCCAGCATCAGCCACCCAGAGCTTCCCCTCACCGTCAATCCAGAGCCCCTCAGGGAAAGAGAAGAGCTTCTCCTCTTCACCAATAGCGCCTTGAAGCACTCCCTGGAGGTCATAGACGAGAATCCGGTGGTTTCGGTAATCGGAGAGAAAAGCAAGATCGCCAAAAAAGCCGACGTAGCGGGGTTGATTGAGACCCTCACCGAAACGAAAGAGATAGCTCCCCTTCTCGTCGAAAACCTTCACACAGTGATGAAGGGTATCCATCACCCAGATGCGCCCTTGCGGGTCTCGAGCCACCCCTCTGGGCTGATAGAACTCGTTATCCCCCATGCCCTCCCGACCAAAAGAGAAGAGCTCCTCCCCTTGAACCCCAAAGACCACGATACGCGACCACCCTGTATCCGCAACATACACCGTACCATCCTGCGCTACCCAGATCCCCCGGGGCTCACTCAGGGGCGTCTTTCTGGTCTTCAGGCTCCCCCGGGGACTGAGCGTCTCAAGGTCAAAGACAGCCACCCGGTTCCCTTTCTGTTCCACCACAAAGAGCTTCCTCCCTTCTCTGTCAAGGGCAAGCCCTACAGGACTTTTCAGGTCTCTGATTTCTCGGAGAAGCTTTCCGGTTTTCTCAAGCACCAGAACCCTGTTATTCCCCCAGTCGCTCACGAATACCCTTCCCCCTACGTCGTCCACAGCAATGCCCACCGGGTAGTCCAGAAAGGGCATCTCTCCCCCCACTTCTTCAAAAACCGCATCGACCCTGAAAACCAGGGCAAGTGCCGGAGAGGTCAAAAGAAAGCCAAAAAGAACGATGAGGAGCATTCTACGAACCATGGAAGGCAACCTCCATGCGTTTGCGTATTTCCCCTTCAAGGGTCTCAGGGGTCAGGCCTTCCGGAGAAAAGGGTGGGGAAAACACCACCCGGATGGGAAAGGGGCGGGGGAACTTCCGGTGCCGGGAAAAGCTCTCGTATGTTCCCCGGATGCTCGCCACCACAATTGGGACATTCCCCCGAAGCAAAAGCTTCAGGGCACCCTTGCGGAAAGGCAAAAGCGTTCCTTCGTTCCGGGTTCCCTCGGGGAAAAAACAGACCACCTTCCCCTCCCGAAGGAGCCGAAAAATTGTCTGCACTGCCTCTTTATCCACTTCGCTCCTTCGCAGGGGGAAGGCCCCGAGCTGTCTCAGGAAAAACGCAGCGAGGGGATTCCGAAAGAGCTCTTCCTTGGCCACAAAGTACACACGCCTGGGCGAAGCGCACCCGAGGACCACGGGGTCGAGGTAGCTCGAATGGTTCGAAACCAGGAAACAGGGACCATGCCGGGGAATATGCTCTCTGCCACTTGCCCGAAAGGAGGAGAAAAGCTTGAGAAGAAACAGGGCGAGGTACTTACAGAGATAATAGATCATCCTATCACCCGGAAACTGGTCGGGGCGAGCCGATTTGAACGGCCGACACCACGGTCCCGAACCGTGTGCGCTTACCAGGCTGCGCCACGCCCCGACACCTCTTCTACATTGTACACATTTTGGGGGAAAAAGAAAAGCCCCGAAGAGGATTCCCTCTCCGGGGCTTTTCTTGGAATGCTATGCCACCTCGATTTCGACTTTCCTGGCCTTGGGCTTGCTCGGTTCGACCTTGGGGAGCGTGATGGTGAGGATGCCATCCTTGTACTGCGCCTTCACCTCGTCCTGTTTCACCTTTGCCGGAAGGGCAATGGTACGTTCAAAGGTACCGCAGTAACGCTCTCTGCGGCAATATCCAACGTCCCGTTCCTCCCACTCATCCTTCACTTCACCCTTGATGTCCAGGGAATCTTCGGTGACGTGCACTTCGAGGTTCTTGGGATCAATTCCTGGGATTTCCGCCTTGACAATGACCTCGTTCTCAGTTTCAGCAACGTCTACAGCAGGGAAGTTGCCGAACCAGGACGGTGTGCTGAAGAATGGTGCCTCCAGGAGTTCGTCGAAGATTTCGTCAAGGTCGCTACGGAGATCAAAGAGATCCCAGAGTCTCCGAATCGGGCTTACTCGCCGCTCTTCACGACGGGCAGGAACGCTTCTTCTCACCATAGGTCATCCCTCCTTTCGCCCTGTTCAAGCATTCCCGAATTCCGGCTCCCATTATAATCAAATAAGGTCAAACTGTCAAGGGGGTTAGTCAAAAAAAGTCAAAAACCGTCTGTCAGATGGTGCTCCACCACCTGACTCACCCGCAAATCGGGAACGCCGAGGACAACCTGCGCAAGATCTACCAGAGCCTCGGAGGGGGACAAGACCGATGATCTCTGATCCTGCCACGTCCACTCCATACCGGCGAGCTTCAAGGGCCACAAACCTGAAAACCTCAAGGAGCGAGTTCCGCCGGAAGTCCAGGACGTTCATGGAAACCTGAACCATCCCCCGGGTTTTCAGTTCAACCCCGATGGCCTTCACTGCCTGCAACCCTTCCCGAACCCGTGCGGCAATTTTTCGAGCCACACCGACATCCTGGGTTCTGAGATTCACGTTGAAGGCCACAAGCGGTCCCCGAGCTCCTATAGCTGTAGCCCCCAGCGTGGGGTGCACCTCACAGGGGCCGACATCGGGAAAGCGTTCCGGAATCCGGGCGATTTCCTCTCGCAGTGCCTCGTACCCTCCCCGGCGAATCTGCGAAAGGTCCCGGTGTTCAGGCCTTTTTGCGGCTTCCCCGTAGAAATACACCGGAACGCGGAAACGGCGGGCAATTTCCTCCCCAACCCGCCAGGCCAGTGCCTTGCACTCTTCCATCCCGACGCCCCTCCAGGGCGTGAAGGGGACCACATCCACAATGCCGATGCGGGGATGTTCTCCCCGGTGCAGGCGAATATCAAGGTACTTTTCGGCAACCTCGAAAAAAAACAGGGACAGCCGCCTCCAGGGCCTTCTGGGTCCCAAGGAGGGTGACAACCGAGCGGTTGTGGTCCGGGTCCAGAGAATAATCCGCCACCTTCAGGCCCTCAAAAGCAGCAAGACGCTCCACTATCTCCTGAACAACTGCAGAAGACGACGTGCTCACGTTCACTGCGCTCTGGATAACTTCCCGCATGAGCGAACCTCCGCCCTCAGGGTGTTCTCCATCTCCCGGAGCGCCCACTCATGGGCTCCAAGGTCAAAGGAGGTTACCCCCTCCCGGAAAACCGTTACCTCGTAATGGAGCATCCGCGCAAAGGCGCAAGTGTACAGCACGCAGATGTTCGTGCACACTCCCACAAGCTCAAGGTGCGTGATGTTCTTTTCCCGGAGAATGAGGTCAAGGGGTGTTCCAAGGAACGCACTGAACTTCGTTTTCGGGAGAATGAAATCTCCCTCCTGGGGCGCAAGGTCCGCAACCACCTGGGCCCCCCAGGTCCCTTCCACACAGTGCGGCGGAAAGAGCCGGAATTCGGCGTCATCCCTGCGATGGGCATCGCATACGTAGACGACGAGGTCTTTCTGCTTTCTCCGTTCTTCAAGGAGTTCTCCAATGGTGGCGATGACCCCCTGCACCTGATGCCCCACAAAAAGCACCCCATCAGGATGCACGAAGTCGTTGAGCATATCGATGACCAGAAAGGCTCTGGGCATCCTTCTCCCCCCTTTACTCCCGTCTCACTTTCTGCTACATTGTAGACAAAAAGCGGGGAGGGAGGAGAGTGCTCCTTGNCTTTCTTTCCCTTGTGGTCTTGGCCTATCTTCTTCCCTTCACCGTCCTCTCCCGGGTACAGCGCTTCAGTGGGAGCTTCCTCTTCTGGAACATTTTTGCGATTCTGGCCATTCTCCTTCTCCTCCGCATGATGAGGTCCTGGCATGAGTGAGCAGTACCTCTGGCTTGCCATCGCGCTCTATGCCGGATGGGGGAGTGCTTTTGCCCTGGCAGTCCGGAGAGGAGCTCGCCTGAGTCTCATCGAGTACTTCCTGGCGGGACGAAAACTCCACTGGCTCGTTGCCGCNCTCTCCTACGGTGCCACCACCTACAGCGCCTTCATGATGCTTGGGCTCGTGGGCCTCACCTATCGCGGAGGTGTGGGTGCTTTAGGCTTTGAGCTCATCTACCTCTCGGGGCTTTTCTGGGCAGTCCTTGTGGGACCGAAGTTCTGGGAAGCCGGCAAACGTCACGGATGCGTGAGCCCTGGAGAGGTCCTGAGCCTCGAGTATCAGAATCCCCTGGTGGGAACTGTGTACGCTCTTATCGTTTCGGGTTTCCTCATCCCCTATACCTCCGTGCAGCTCACAGGAATCGGGTACCTCCTTGAGGTGCTCTCCCGAGGGAAAATCGGGTATCCTGTGGGACTGCTCCTTGCCCTGTGTTTCATCATCCTCTGGACATCAATTGCTGGACTTCGCTCCGTGGCAGCAACTGATGCACTCCAGGCAGGCATCATGATGGTAAGCTCTATCGCCTTAGTCTTCTTCGTGGTCGTGCGCCTTCTTGGGGGATTCTCCGTTTTCTTTCACACAGTCGAGACCACTCATCCCCAGTGGTTGAGCGTTCCGGGAAACGGCTTTTTCACTTTTCGAACCTTTCTCAACCTCTCCCTTCCCTGGTTCTTCTTCAGTATCTCCAATCCCCAGGTTTTCCAGCGGCTTCTTGTGCCAGCAAACCTCAGAGAAATGCGCAAAACCATTACAGGGTTTCTGGGGTACGGTTTTGTGTACACCCTCATCACCGTCACTTTAGGGTTTGGAGCCCTGGTGCTTCTGCCAGGCCTGAAAAACCCCGATCTTGCCACACCCACCTTGCTTCTGGAGTTCCCCATCCCCTCCTGGATTGCCCTTTTCGTGGTGGTGGGGATTATCTCCGCAGCCGTTTCTACCGCCGACTCCATCATCCTCACCCTCTCCTCGCTCTTCCTTCAGGACATCCTCCCAAAAGGGTATCTCCGAGCAAAAAACGGCTCCTCTTCGCCCAGCTCCTCTTCATCCCTCTGCTCTGCCTTGCCGTCTTCTTCTTTGCCCTGGGGCGATTCAACCTCATTGCCCTGCTCTCGGTCACTTCTTCTCTTGGACTCCTCAGCGTGGTGCCGACCATTGTCGGCACGTTCTTCAGCAGGACGAAAAAGCGACAGGGCCGCTCTTCTCAGCATGGTCCTTGGAGCCGTGCTTGCCCTTCTGCAGCTTGCGGGAGTAAGGATTTTTGGCGGATGGACAGCCCCTTCAGTCCTTGGGGTGGCCTCCGGCGTCTACCTCCTCACAGGTTTTCTTGCTCCCCGTGAGCATCCTCCTCAACGAGAGGGACAAAAATGCAACCGCCGTGGTACTCAAGCCTGAGCTTCCCCTTCCTTTTCCAGGCCCGGACGAGACTCTGGCCGTGGGCATCTTCTAAGGGAAGGACCATGATTCCCCCCTCCCGGAGCTCCTCAACCCACGCCTCGTAAATGTGTTTCGCGCAGGCACTGACGATGATCTTGTCGTAGGGAGCGAATTCTGGCAGGCCCTTGCTCCCATCGCCAAGGAAAAGGTATACATTTGTATACCCAAGGCGGTGCAGTCGTTCCTTGGCCTCAAAGAAAAGCTTTGGAATGCGCTCTATGCTGTAGACCTCGCGAACGATTTCTGCCAGAAGCGCCGTCTGATACCCCGAACCCGTGCCAATTTCAAGCACCCGGTCCTCGGGCGAAAGCTCCAGAAGCTCCAGCATGAGCGCAACGATATAGGGCTGCGAGATGGTTTGTCCGCTTCCTATTGGGAGCGGGGAATCCTGGTATGCCAGATCCTCGTACTCCTCCGGAACGAAGAGATGGCGGGGAACCTTTAAAAAGGCCTCAAGTACTCGCTGGTCGGCGATCCCCCGGGCAATGAGCTGGCGTTCCACCATTTTCTTCCGGCGCTCACAAGCTCCATCGTCGTGCATCTCAGTACCCTACCCGGAAATCGTGGTACAGACCGCTAAAAGGCAACCACTCCTCAGTGAAAGAGGTCACATGGGCCGACGCAGGCCCTTTTTTGACCTCCTCAAAGAAACGACGGACCTCCCCCTCTTCTCCCTCAGCGATGACCTCCACCTCTCCCGTGGGGAGATTCCGCACCATCCCGGTGACGTCAAACTCTCCTGCCTTCCGGAGCACAAAGTACCGGTACCCCACGCCCTGCACTCTCCCCCGAAGGACCAGCCGACCCTGCACCCATTGCCGCATCACTCTCACCTCGCCAGAATCCCCACGAGTCTTCGCCGAACAAGGTAGTCGGTGAGATTGGGTCGCAGAGGGGTCACGGAAACCCTGTTCTCCCGAACGGCCTCAAAGTCGGAGTTCTCGAGAAAGAGGGGATCCCTCTGGACCTCCTCAAAGACGAACACTCGCTCTCCGTTGCTCTGGGCAATCTCCCGCACCCCGGTGACGTAGAATCGGTCCCCGAGTTCAGTAATGCGAAGACCCCGCAGGAACTCTCGACCGGGTACATCGGGGACATTGACGTTCAGCACGAGGTTCCGTTCCCCCCGAAGGATATCTCTGAAAGTCCTCCACACCTCCACGGCAATCGCTGCCGCAAGGTCGTAGTTCTCGTAGCCATTGAGGACCAGCGACACCGCGAGTGCCGGAATCCCCGACATTGCGGCCTCAAGCGAAGCCGCCACCGTTCCCGAGTAGAACACATCAAAACCAAGGTTCGGTCCGCGGTTAATTCCCGAAACTACAAAGTCAATGTCTGGAAAAAGATTCAGGCCAAGGATGACCGTATCAGCAGGAGTACCATCCACCGCATACCCCCGCACTCCTTCCACTTCAACTTCCCGCACCCGTAGAGGATTCCGGGCCGTGATGCTGTGGCTTGAACAGCTCCGTTCCTCTCGGGGAGCAACAAGAATGACCTCCGCTTCTTTCCGGAATGCCCGCACGAGAGCCCGTATTCCAGGGCTCTCGAACCCATCGTCGTTGGTGATGAGTATGCGCTCCATCATCGTTTCCCTACCCTTCGAAGGATCTCCCGGGCCACCACTACTCCTGATGCCGAGGCCTGCACAAGACCCCGGGTAATGCCTGCTCCGTCCCCGATGAGGAAGAGGTTCTGAATCTCGCTTTCTAAGTTTCTCCGGAGCTCAACCCTTGAGGAATAGAATTTCACCTCCACCCCGTAAAGGAGCGTATGGGGGGAGTTGATCCCGGGAATGAAACGGTCAAGAGCTGTGAGCATTTCCAGAATATCCTGGAGGAAACGGTAGGGGAGCACAAAGCTCAGATCTCCCGGGCTTGCCCCTTCAAGCGTGGGCTTGACCACAGATTTCGCAATACGCTCGGAGGTGGAACGCCGGCCAAGCTGCAGGTCCCGGAGCCTCTGGATGATGACCCCACCGCTGACCATATTGGCGAGTTGCGCCACGTACCTCCCGAAGGCGATGGGCTCATGGAAGGGCTCGGTGAAATTCGTACTCACAAGAATGGCGAAATTGGTATTCGGTGTGTGCCTTCCCCTCGTAGCTGTGGCCATTCACCGTAACAATGCCGTCGTTGTACTCTGTCACCACTTCGCCATGGGGGCACATGCAGAACGTCCGCACCCGATCGTCAAAGGTCCGGGAGTAGTAGATGAGCTTCAGCTCGTACATGACGTTCGTGTACTCTTCCATGACGGAGGCCGGAACTTCTACCCGCACCCCCAGGTCTACGGGGTTGTTCCTGAGCGGAAGACCAAGGCGAAGGCATTCCTTGCGGAGCCAGTCCGCCCCCACTCTTCCCGGAGCCACAACAACAAAGGTGCTCTCGATCGACCTCCCCCCGTCTCAAGACCGAACCCCCCAAGACCCTGTGGTCCCGAACGAGAAGTTCTTCTACCGTGGTCGCAGTCCTGATATCCACCCGTTCCTTGAGATAATCGAAGATGTTCCGCAGGATACTCCCGGCACCGTTCCGTCCCAAGGTGGCGAACCTGGGAGGGAACAAGGATGAGTTCCGCCATTTCGGCTCTCTTCCGGAGCTCCTCTACCNGCTCGCTGTCGGTCCCATAGATACGGGACGTCCCTCCAAAGCGAAGGTACGTCTTATCCACCTGGTCAAGGACCGTGACGAATTCCTCTTCCTCAATACAGGCAGCAAGTTCGCCCCCCAACTTCCCGTGAGAGTGTCAGCTTCCCATCGCTGAAAGCCCCTGCTCCACCCCATCCACAAAGCAGCGAGCAGGGGTTGCACCGCTGGCAAATTCTGCTGTTCTCCCGAGCAGGGCAGACCCGTTTCTCAATGTTCTTCCCCCGGTCCACCACAAGGACCCGCAGGTTGCTCTTTTCTGCAAGCTCAAGAGCAGCAAAAATCCCTGCCGGACCTGCACCCACAATGACCACATCATATTTTGTCATTGCCACCACCCTGGTTCTTCTGAATCTCTTCAAGAATCCGCAGGGCAACCTCTAAGGCGTTTTTCCCCTCCTCAAGACCAACAAGGGGTTTCTCGCCGTTGCGTACACAGCGGATGAAATGCTCGAGCTCAAGCCGGAGAGGCTCTCCCTTCTGCATGACCGGTTTTTCGATAAGTAGCTGGGGTAGCGGAGAAGAGGTCTTCTTGTACACCGCAAGCTCCTGCTCCAGGTAATCGATGGAAATGAAGGAATCCACCTGGGTGATCTCCATGCGGCGAATTTTCTTCCTGGTGACCCGGCTTGCCGTGAGGTTCGCGATACAACCGTTCTGGAACACCAGCTGGGCATTGGCGATATCCTCCTGACGGGAGAAAACCGAACGNCCCGAAGCACTGATTTTGACAACGTTGCTCTTCACGATGCTCATGACGATGTCGATGTCGTGAATCATAAGATCAAGGACCACACCGACATCGGTATTCCGGTTGACGTAAGGACCCATCCGGCAACACTCAATGAAAATGGGATTATCGACAATCTTGGCGAGTTCCATCACCGCCGAGTTGAAGCGTTCGATATGACCCACCTGGAGGACGACGTTTTTTCTTGGCTGCCATTTCCATGAGTTCCTTGGCCTCTTCAAGGGTTGTGGTCACTGGCTTCTCAATGAGGATGTTGATGCCCTCCTCAATGAAGTGGATAGCGATGTCCCGATGGAGCATGGTGGGCACAACGATACTCACTGCGTCGACCTTGCCGAAGAGATCCCGGTAATCAAAAAACGGCGTCGTTGAGTACCGGCGGGCAACCTCCTGGGCCCGTTCGCGGTTGATGTCCACCACACCAACAAGCTCCACCCCGGGAAGTTCTGAATACACCCGGGCATGGTGCTGGCCAAGGTACCCTACCCCAACAACACCAACTCGAACCACTTTCAAGCCCCATCACCAGAAAGACCAGGTCATTTCGCAAAAAACTCCCGAACAAGCCGAGCAACTTCCTCAAGGTCACCCGGGGAAAGACCGGGATGCACCGGTATTGATAATACCTCACGGGAGAGACTTTCAGCAACCGGAAAAGCTCCGTATCCGTAAGACTGTAAAAATGCCTGTCTGTGGAGCGGAACAGGATAGTACACCTCACACCCCACTCCCCAGGACCTGAGAAATTGAAGAAGCTCATCCCGCCTTTCCCGAACCTTCACCGTGTACTGGTGGAACGCAGGAAGTGTATCCTGGGGGATGAAGGGGAGCTCCAGACCCTCGATGCCCGAAAGTTCCCGGAAATAGAAGGAAGCATGGGCCCTCCTTTGGGCATTCCCTTCCTCGAGCCGCCGAAGCTGTACCCTCCCGATGGCCGCGGCGATGTCCGTCATCCGGAAATTGTATCCCAGGACTTCGTGGTAGTACCGTCTGCGGCTCCCGTGGTTCACAAGCATCCGGCATCGCTCAGCAAGCTCCGGGTCGTTGGTCGTCACCATGCCCCCCTCTCCGGTCGTCATGTTCTTCGTGGGGTAGAAGCTAAAAACCCCTGCGTCTCCGAAACTCCCCACTTTCCTGCCCCGGTACATCGCCCCATGGGCCTGGGCACAGTCCTCAAGGAGGAAAAGGCCGCGGGATCTTGTGATGTCGAGAATCTCCTCAAGGGCGCAAGGGATCCCGTACAAGTGCACCACCACCACACCCTTCACCCTGGGCTCCCGTTCAAGCGTTGCTTTGAGCTTTTCGGGGTCGAGGTTGCAAGTTTTCCAGTCCACATCACAGAACACCGGAATGCCCCCACAGTGAAGGATGGCACTTGCTGTGGCCACGAAAGTGAAAGGCGTTGTGACCACCTTATCCCCCGGTTGCACCCCCCAGGGCCCTGAGAGCCACAAAGAGCGCCGTCGTTCCACTGCTCGTTGCCACAGCCTCTTTCGTTCCTATGTACTCGGCGAACTCCCGCTCAAAGGATGCNACCTGCTCTCCCTGGGCGAGTTGTCCAGACTCAAGCACCTCAAGAACGGCTTTCTTTTCCTCTTCGCCAATCATTGGTCGACTCAGGGGTATTCTCATGCCCTGCCACCCTTCCTACCTTCAGAGGCTTTCAAGGTACGCACAGTACTCTCGGAAACGTCCCACCGTTTCTTCGAGGGTATCTCCTCCGAACTTCTCCTCATAAGCACAGGCCAGAACCCAGGAAAGCATGGCCTCCCCAACCACAAGGGCACGGGGGACAGCGCAGACATCGGACCGCTCGTATCGGGCAACAACGTCTTCCTTGGACACCACGTCCACTGAGTGCAACCCCTGCCTCAGGGTAGGAATGGGCTTCATGGCACACCGGGCCCAGATAGCCTCCCCGGTGGATACCCCTCCCTCGACACCTCCGCTGCGGTTGGTCCTGCGGTAGAAAGGGAAGGGAGTGCGACCTCGGTCGTACCAGATTTCGTCGTGGAAGCGGCTTCCTGGAAGCATCGCTCCCAGAAACCCTGCGCCAATCTCCACGCCCTTGATTCCGGGAATCCCCATGAGGTAGAAGGCCAGACGGCTATCAAGACGCTTCTCGAGTTCAACGTAGCTTCCAAGACCCGGAACCACATGGAAGGCCACAACGATGAAGGTCCCTCCCAGGGTATCGCCACTGTCTATGGCCTCGGCAATGCGCCTTTTCATTTCCTCTTCCTTATCCGGTGCCGCAAGGGGGGAAAGGAGGGCTCGCTCCACCATCTCCTCAAAGGGGCGATCTTCCACCTCCACCCGGACACCCCCAATGCTTTCCACAAATCCTCCCACACGAACGCCAAAGTGCCGGAGGAAGAGCTTGGCCACCGCCCCGGCAATGCACCGGCCAACCGTTTCTCTCGCGCTTGCCCGCTCAATGACGTTGCGAATATCATCGAAACGGTACTTCACCATCCCCCCAAGGTCAGCGTGTCCCGGCCGCGGAACGGTAACCGGTTCATACCCTTCAGGCTTCTCCCCTACCGGATCCATTAAGGGTTGCCACTTCTCGTATTCCCTGTTCCGGACCCAGAAAACCAGAGGACTCCCCAGAGTCTTGCCAAAGCGGAGACCCGAGAGTACCTCCACCCGGTCCTCCTCAAGATCCATCCGGGGGCTTACACCAAACCCCTTTCGCCTCCGAGAAAGTTCACCNTCGATGAAGGCCACATCGATGTCCATTCCCGCGGGGAATCCACTCAGATACACGAGGATACCCTTCCCATGAGATTCTCCTGCAGTACGAAACTCAAGACCCATGTCCTGTTTGCTCCTTAAGGCGCGCCATCTCCTGAAGGAAAGCAAGAACCTCTGTCTCTCTTCCCTCTTCAAGAAGGGACAGGAAGCGCTCGAAATTCCGCAAAAACTCCCGGGCAGCCCGAAGCAACTTCTCATTGGTGAGGAAAATATCCACCCACACCGAAGGGGAAGATCCGGCGACTCTCGTCATATCCTGGAAAGAGGGACCACCAAAACGGGCAATGTCTTCCCGGACCGCACAGGCGGTCTGCAGGAACACATTGGCCAGGATGTGTGGCAGATGGCTCACGAAAGCACAGATTTCATCGTGCTCCCCAGGGGTCAAAAAAAAAACCCGTCCTCCAATGACTTCTCCAAGCTCCTGGAGGAGTACCCGCGTTTCCTCCCTGATTCTTCCCGGAATCACAAGCACCGGCATACCCCGGAAAAGCCCAGGCCGGGCCCGGTCAATCCCGCCTTCCCGCGACCCCCCCATAGGGTGAAACCCAACATATTCGACATCAAGTCCTTCAGGGCGAATTTCCCGAAAAACCCACTCCTTTGAGCTCCCTGTGTCCAGCACTCTCACGCCTTTTCGCAGGAAGGGTCGGGCGGCAAAAAACACCCGGGGGATTTCCCGAACTGGTGTGGCGATGAAGAGAAGATCGGCGCATTCCGCCACTTCCTCGACGCTCTCTGCCACAACCTCAATCGCGCCCTTTTCCCGGGCCTGGAGAGCGACGTCTTTAACCCTGTCGTACCCAATGATGCAGCGCTTCTTCCCCCACAGGGNAAGGTCAAGCCCCAGTGACCCTCCCACAAGGCCGAGCCCCACAATCCCAACGGTGAACGTCTCCAATCCTACATTTCCCTCCCCATGATGACCGCGAGTTTCCGGAGCTCCTTCATGAGCGTGGTGAACTGATCCGGAGTCAGTGACTGGGGACCATCGGAAAGCGCCTCAATGGGATTGGGATGAACCTCAACGATGAGGCCATCAGCACCACAGGCCAGCGCCGCAAGNCTCATCGGANNNACAAGGTCACTCCGTCCTGTCCCGTGACTCGGATCCACGATGATGGGAAGGTGGCTCTTCTTCTTCACAAGAGGCACGCAGCTCAAATCAAGGGTGTTCCGGGTTGAGGGCTCAAAGGTCCGGATGCCCCGTTCACAGAGCACCACCTGGTAGTTCCCCTGGGCGAGGATGTANTCTGCAGACATCAAAAGCTCATCCACGGTGTTCATCATGCCCCGCTTCAAAAGCACAGGTTTCCGGAGTCGCCCAACCGCCTCAAGAAGGCGGAAATTCTGCATGTTCCGCGCCCCAATCTGAATCATGTCCGCGTACTCGGCCACAAGAGGAAGCTCCTCAATTCCCAGAGCCTCGGTGACAAAGGGAAGCCCCGTTTCCTCTCTGGCCTTGGCCAGAAGCCGCAGACCCTCTTCCCCAAGCCCCTGGAAACTGTAGGGGGACGTCCTGGGTTTGAAGGCCCCACCGCGGAGAATCTTTGCCCCTGCTTCCTTCACCCGGTGGGCTACCTCAACGATCTGGGCCTCAGATTCAATCGCACAGGGACCGGCCATCACCACGAATCTCCCCGGCCCAATCTCCACATCCCCCACCCGAACCACCGTGTCCGTCTCCCGGAACTCCCGACTCGTGAGCTTGTAGGGAGTGAGGATGGGGATTACCCGCTCCACGAAGGGGAGGACCCCGATTTTCTCCTCCAGGTTCACCCCCCGCTCGTCTCCGATAGCACCGATAATCGTCCGCTCAACCCCCTGGGAGATGTGCACCCCAAATCCCAGGCGCTTCAGTCGCCGCACAACCTCGTCAATTTCCTGCTGCGTCACACCACTTTTTAAGACAATAATCATCCCGCCACCTCTCCCCTCAAACCATGAATGCGATAGAGCTCTCCACAGGCCGCCTGAATATCTCGTCCTCTGGACCTCCTCAGCGTCACCGGTATACCGTGCCTTTGCAGAAGCGCCGCAAAAGCCGCGGCACGCTCCGGCGGAGAAGGCACAAAGGGTGTTCCTTTGATCCGGTTTCCCGGAATGAGATTCACATGGACAAGGAGCCCTTGAAGAAGCCGGGAAAGCTGCAGGGCGTGCACTTTTGCCATCGTTTAAGTCCTGCCACAGGGTGTACTCTATGGTGACCCGCCGGCGGGTCAGGCGAAGGTACTCCCGCAAAGCGGCAAGCACCTCCTTTAGAGGATACGTCCTGTTGAGCGGAACGAGGAAGTTCCGCAGGTCATCAGAGGGAGCATGCAGCGACAGCGCGAGGTTCACCTCCGGCCAGTCCCGGGCAAGCTGGAGCATCTTCTCCGGAACCCCCACCGTGGAAACTGTAATCCGGCGCGACCCAATCCCGAAACCTTCGGGACTATTGAAAACCCGAAGAGCCCGGGTGAGCTCTTCATAGTTGAGCAGCGGCTCTCCCATACCCATGAATACCAGATGGGTGATCCTCTCTCTTTCGCTCTGACTCACTCGCCAGGCTCCCTCCACAATTTCATCGGCAGTGAGAGAGCGGCGGAATCCTGCTCTTCCCGTGGCGCAGAACGGACAGCGCACCGGACACCCCACCTGGGTTGAAAGGCACACGGTGTACCATGATCGCTGAGGAATGGCCACAACCTCCACCGAATCCCCCTGAGGGAAGACAAGAAGGAACTTCTTCGTTCCATCAGAAGAGGTCTGGACTTCGGCAATCCGTGTCGTCCCAAGAACAAAAGACGCCGAGAGCCTCTCCCGCAATCCCAGGGGGATATCGCTCATGTCCTGGAACGACGATACCCTTTTCTCATAGACCCACCGGAGAATCTGCCTTGCCCGGTATGAGGGTTCTCCCTCGCGTCCAAGCCAGGACACAAGGTCCTCAGGAAGCATACCAACAATGTTTCTCTTCACGTTCTTCCCCAAAGAGGCAAACTTCTTCGCATCGTAATTTTACAACACTCGCAGATGGTTTAAAATATACCCGGGAAGT
>Ga0065718_1000660_pt1 | contig 15265 bp, 18 predicted proteins | sample GBSCel77sediment_2_FD_59105 | JGI IMG/M metagenome (GOLD analysis project Ga0065718, IMG submission 59105) | Hot spring sediment microbial communities from Great Boiling Spring, Nevada - cellulolytic enrichment CS 77C v3 (version 3) | ecosystem: Environmental > Aquatic > Thermal springs > Hot...
AAACCTATGCTCTCAAACTCCTCCTTTAACCAGTTGAGGATTTCCTTAGTCGGTGCTTCTTGCGTTTCCATTCTGTAGGGCCTGTTCAGCCTTTTATACTTTTCTTCAACACTGTGATATGGAAGAAGGTTTATCTCCTTAAGCCCTTGAATCTTCGAGATGAAGCCCATCCATCCCTTTACGTTCCATAGGGTATCGGTCACGTTGGGGATTACGGGGAACCTTAGGATTACTCTTTTTCCTGACACAGAAAGCAACTTTAGGTTTTCCTTTATCACGTCGTTTGAGACGCCAGTATACTTCTTATGTTCTTCGGGATCAAAGAGCTTTATATCATATAGGAAGAGGTCCGTGTAGGGAATTATCATCTCCAAGACTTCCGGTGAGGAGTATCCGGAGGTATCCAGGGCGGTATGGATGTATCTCTTTTTAAGCTCCTTAAGACACTCAAGGAGAAACCCCCATTGCATTAACGGCTCTCCACCGGAGAAGGTGACTCCACCACCTGAGCCATCATAAAGGACTCTATCCCTCTCTACCTCTTGGATTAGCTCATCAACGCTTATCTTTCTTCCGATGGCCTTTATTGCATTAGTCGGGCAGCGCTCGGCGCAGATTCCGCAACCATCGCATATGCTTCTATCTATATTCCTTTTACCATCCTCATCCACAGTGATGGCTTTCAAGGGGCAAGCTATGACGCAGCTATTGCATCCGATGCACTTATACTCGAAGTAAGCTATCTCCAGTCTTCTTGTTATTCCCTCGGGGTTATGACACCAAAAGCAGCTCAAAGGACACCCTTTCATAAAGACCGTGGTTCTTATGCCCGGGCCGTCATGAATAGTATACCGCTTGATGTCAAAGATCATTCCCTCCGTAGCAACTTCACCTCACTTTTTATGTCTAAGCAATTGTATTATAGCATGTAAGAAACTATCTTGCAAAGCTTAATCTTTTAGGAGTTTCACCCTGTTTTTAAGGATCCCAATTTTTTCAATCTCTATCTCCACGAGGTCTCCTTCCTTGAGGGTGAAATCCTCGGGTGGGACTATTCCCGTTCCGGTTAGGCATACGCTTCCCGGGGGAACAGGGTTATATTTGCAGAGATAACTTCTAAGCTCTTCCAGGCTCCTTCTCATATTTCCAGTATTTGTTTCCCCTTCGAACATCACTTCTCCAGACCTGTATATTCTGCATCTTATGTTCAGTTTCGGTTCAGAGCCCACCTCATCCACCGTTACTATCGAAGGACCTATTGCACAGCACGCTTCAAAGATCTTAGCTTGGGGTAGGTAAAGGGGGTTCGTCCCTTCAATATCCCTTGAGGATACGTCATTTCCTCCCGTGAAGCCTATGATCTCACGCTTTGGGCCTAAGACGAAGGCCAGCTCCGGCTCAGGCACGTTCCACTCCGAGTCTCCCCTTATCCCTATCTCATCATCTGGGCCAACGCATCTGTGGGCGGTCGCCTTGAAGAATATCTCAGGTCTTTTGGCGCTGTAAACCATTCTGTATATTCCCTTGATGCCGGTCTCCTTCTCCCTCTCCTCCTCGCTCCTCTTATACGGTTACCCCCACACCCCCATACCGTCGGGCGGTTCGATCGGTTTAAGAAGCTTTACCTCCTCCAAGCTATATCTTGGCAGGTCGTTTAAGTTGCGAGCGACCATTTCCTCTATAAACTTTCCGAGTTCTTCACNCTCCGCCTCGGAGGCCAAATCAAGAAAGCTTCCAAAGCGCTTTCCTTTAACCTCAGTTATATCTACGATGTTATTCTCTATCCAGACACCTAACCTCTCACCGCTTTTGGACTTAAATCTGATTACCCTCATATCTATCATTATAAGCTGCCTTGAGAAAGAAAGCAATTGGTGCTATAATTTAGCTAAATCGTGCTACAAAGGAGGGGTTTTTCTTGAAGGCGAGGGAGATAACTCAAGTCGCTTTGCTTGCTGCGATGGGTGTAGTTTTACCATCTATCTTTCATCTGTCTGGGATCCCGGGGAAGGTTTTCCTTCCCATGCATATACCCGTGCTCTTAGGTGGGTTTCTTTTNCGTCCACAGGTTGCGCTTCTTTTGGGTCTAATTCTTCCCCCTTTAAACTTTCTACTAACTGGTATGCCGCCCTTTCCAAACTTCATAGCCATGATGTTCGAGCTGGGAGCCTACGGGTTTTTCTCCTCCCTTCTTTATGGAAGGGTTGGATGGGGGGTGTTAGCATCCCTATTATCATCGATGCTTTTAGGTAGGTTGGTTTCGATATTGGCTAACTGGGCTCTCTTTATAGCCTTGGGAGTCAAGTTTAACTTGAAGATCCTTCTTCAAGGGTTATTTATCATCTCTTTGCCAGGAATCGCCATTCAGCTTATGGCCATTCCGACGCTTCTCGTCATAATATGGAGGTGGGGCAAGATTGAGGGAAGAGCTCCGCGCTTTCTTTAATGAAAAGGCTTCCGTGTGGGATAGCCTTCAGAAGGTTTCACCTCAAAGAATAAGAAACTTGCTTGAGCCCCTTCCAGTAGCTAAGGGTGGCTCGATACTTGACGTGGGGTCCGGGACAGGGGTCTTGATACCCTTCTTGAGGGAGCTATTCTCCCCCTCCTTGATAGTTGAGCTTGATATCGCGGAGGAGATGCTTAAGATCGCTAAGGAGAAGTTCGATGATGATGGCATAATTTATGTTTGGGGTGATGCTGAAAGCTTCGTCTTTGATAGAACCTTCGATGCCATAATATGCTACTCCTCCTTTCCCCACTTCAGCGATAAGGAAAGGGTTGTGGTTCACCTCTCTAATTTCCTCAAAAAGGGTGGNGTATTTGCTATACTTCACTCATCCGGGAGAGAGGCGATTCACAGGATTCACGCATCTAACGAGGTTACACGGGAGGATCTTCTACCTCCGGCATCAGAAGTTGCATTAATCTTTAAGAAGGCGGGCCTTGAGATTATAAGAAGCGTTGACGATGATGACGAGTACGCTTTAGTCGGAGTTAAAGGTTGATAGGAAGCTTAAGCCTTGCGAGGGGGTCGTTGCGCCCCCTCGCAAGGCTTCGTCTCACTTAAGCTCGAAGGTTAAGGTTGAGGATAGCGATAGTTTGTCAGCGTAAGTCTTATCCTCTAAAGGTATTTTATAGCTTGCTACTATAACGTTGTAGCCCTCCTTTAGCTCGCTTATGATGGCTTTTCCGCTTTGGTCGGTCTTGAAGGTCTTGTCTACGCCCATGACCTCGACCGTCGCTTCTGCTAAGGGCTTTCCCTTGTATAGCACTTGAACCTCAAGATCCTTACCCTTCGATGGCTGAGATAAGGGCACTATCTCAAATTCAAGACCAACGGGCTTGAAAGTGGATTCCGACCAGCTCAGGATGAGCTTAGTGTACTTTAAGGGGTGCGAGGAGTCCTCAACGGGCTTGCCATACTCAACCTTAGATAGGTTCTTCCATCCTTCGGGCGTCTTAACCCAGTAGCCGTTGTCAAAAGAGGCAGTTAGTATGGCTAACTCCTTTGAGGCATCAGATGGGATAACCTTAATCTCTCCATCTCCTTCAACTATCTTAATAGCAACCGCTTCCCCGTTCTTTGATAGGGCCTTGATCTCCTTTACCTTCTTGGTATCGTATTTTTCAAGTTCATTTNCATGACCGTAAGCTAGAACGAAGGCACCGTCTCCCTTGATGAACCATACGTCGTGGGCTAAAGCTAATCCGCACATCAGTAACACCATCGCGACTCCCAACGCTAGATACCGCATNCTCATACCCCCTTTGTAACACGATTTTTAATTTTTGTGTTATCAAAGGTTAATTATAAGGGGATTTTGTGGTTTGTCAAGGGGGGGTGAGTTTTAAAGTGGCGCTTTCACCTTGTCTTATTAACTTTGAAGGGTTAAAATAAAATTGAAGCTCTTATTGGGGGTTATGATATGTGGGGTAGATGGCTTTTAAGGAGAGTTCTTCTTTTAGTTCTTATTGTCTTGCTTTTTGCTAGGTGTTCTGAATCCAGGTCCGTGGCGAATCCTTTTCCCTTCATAGCCTCCTCTTATTTAGTTAAGATAGATGGGAGGATAGTTTGGGCGGGAGATCCTCATAGGAGGCTTCCTCCGGCGAGCTTAACCAAAATAATGACCGCTTTAATAGCTCTTGAGAGAACCAGACCGAACGATGTGGTTAGAGTAAGCAGAATGGCTGCTAAAGAGGATGGCTCTAGGATAGGTTTGAGGGAGGGTGATAGGTTAAGGGCGGTAGATCTCGTATATGCTACGCTGATTCATTCGGCTAACGACGCTTGTAGGGCTCTCGCGGAGCACATAGCTGGAAGCGAGGCTAGCTTCGTGAGACTCATGAACCTTAAGGCTAGGAGGATGGGGCTTAAGGATACGCACTTTGCGAACTCCTGCGGGCACGACGAAGCAGGGCACTACTCAACTGCCTACGACCTCGCAATTCTTGCCGAGGTTGCCATGAGAAACCCGGTCTTTGCCAGAATCGTATCTACCCCGAGCATGGTTATAAGGACGGTTGACGGCAAAAGGCACTTTAGGTTAATTAACAAGAACAAGCTTATAGGGCGTTATCCTGGAGTTATAGGTGTTAAAACCGGATTCACTGATAGGGCGGGGAAGTGCCTGATAGCCTTGGCGGAAAGGGGAGGGAGGAAGGTTCTTCTGGTTCTCTTAAACGCTCCCAATCGGTGGGAGGATGCCCAATTCATCTTAGATATGGCCTTTGATTTTTAGAAGGGCGGTGTGAGGTGGAAGATGCTAAGGTGTCAAGCTTGTGGTAAGGTTTACTCAGGCTTTCGCATAAGGTGTGAGTGCGGTGGAGTTTTGGATCTCCTTTCGGAGAAAGAACTCTCCCTAAATGGGCTTTTAAGAAGGGAGTTTTTGGATTCAAGGAGATACGTTAAGCTTCTCCCTATTAGCGAGGAGCTTCTCCCTTCCATCCACCTTCCGATAACGCCAATCGTGAGGAAAAGCATAGGCGGTTTGGATCTCCTCTTTAAGCTTGAGTACCTAATGCCGAGCGGTTCCTTCAAGGATAGGGGAACCTACGTTACGATGGCGAAGCTCAAGGAGGAGGGGATANGGGAATTTACCTTGGACTCTTCGGGAAACGCTGCGATAAGCTTGGCCCTCTTTGCGAGGAGCGAGGGGTTAACTGCCCATATCTTCATACCAAGTTATACGAGTGAGGGTAAGAAGAGGTTGCTTAAACTTCTTGGAGCTGAGGTACATGAGGTGGAGGGGTCAAGGATGGAGGTTCACGAGAAAGCGCGCTCCTTTGAGGGGGGAACCTACATCTCTCACTGGTATAACCCTTACTTTCTTGAGGGGACTAAGCTCGCAGCCTATGAGGTTTGGGAGGAGATAGGTAGCGTTGATTACGCCCTGAGTCCTGTGGGAAGCGGTAGCCTATTTATCGGCTTATACAAGGGATTCAATGAGCTCGCCAAGCTTGGTAAGACTTCGATTCCTAGAATGATCGCCGTTCAGGCTAAGGGTTATGAAAGCTTGCGTGAAAGAAGTGTTAGAAAAAAGCGAACTTGCCGAAGGTATAGCCATAACCGATCCTCCAAGGAGGGAGGAGATGAAGCGCATATTGAGTCAGACCGGTGGAGTTTGCGTATCTGTGGGGGATGAGGAGATAGAGAGAGCGCTCCTTGAGCTAATTCACATGGGGTTTATCGTTGAACCTACATCCGCTTCGGTCTACGCAGGCTTTAAGGTTCTGGCGAATGAGGGGTTCTTCAAGGAAGGCTCAAAGGTTTTGCTCCCTCTGACCGGTTCCGGTCTAAAGTGGGTTGTGAAAAAAACTTGAATGGGGGTGGGAAATATGGATGTGAGGAAGGCCATCGATTTAAGGAGAGCCTATAGGTCGCTTGAGAAGGTTGAGATATCTTCTGAGACTTTAATTGATTTAGCTCAGTGTGCCTCTTTAGCTCCATCTTGCTTCAACAATCAGCCTTGGAGGTATATCTTCGTCACCTCCGATGATAAACTCCGCGCTCTTAGGGATGCCTTAGCTAAAGGAAATGAGTGGGCCTATGACGCTTCAGCTATAATAGCTGTTTGTTCGAAGCCAGATTTGGATTGCGTCTTAAAGGACGGAAGGAAGTACTACGCCTTTGATGTGGGGATGTCCGTTGGCTTCGTCATGCTTAGAGCTACCGAGCTTGGGCTTGTAGCTCATCCAATAGCGGGATACTCCCCAGACAAGGTTAAGGAGATCCTCAGTATTCCTGAGGATTATGAGGTCATAGTCCTAATAATAGTTGGCAAGCGCTCTGAAAGCATTAACCCTATCTTATCTGAGAAGCAAAAAGCTGCCGAGATGGAAAGACCACCTCGCCTTCCCTTAAAGGATTTCGCCTATCTCGACTACTTCGGTAACTCCTTAGCCTAAAGCTTTAAATCCTTTAGCTTCATCTGAGCTCTAACAACTGAAGAGATAGCTCTTGATAGGGTTTCAAACTTCTCCGTTACCTGCTGCATGACCTCCATGGCTCTATCGAACTCCTTCTTTTTCTCTACCAAGTTATCCCTCGTTCCTGAAAGAAGCACAACTATATAGGAGAGAAGTTGAGAGTTCTCTTTCGTGAAGTCCATAAGTTGCCTTAGGGAAGTTTGAACGCTTGAGAATATATCGCCAATCAGCTTTATGCTTTCTAAGGCATCGCTAACTGCACCCGATAGCTCCTTAACCTGGTCGGTTATGCTTTTGGCGACCCTATTTGATTCTCCGGCTAGCTTCTGGACTTCCGATGCGACTACGGCAAAGCCGCGTCCTGCCTCTCCCGCGCGAGCTGCCTCTATTGAAGCGTTAAGAGCGAGAAGGTTCGTTTGCTTCGCTATCTTGGTTATCTCCACCGCCATCCCCTGAATCTCATTGAACATCGATAGGGTCTGAGAGGTCTTATTTATAGATGACATAACTACGTCGTTTATCTTCGATATGTCTGCTCCTGACTTTTTTAACTCTTGAACTATTGAGTCGTTCATCTTCTGAAACTGCTCTATGCTATCAACGAGCTTTTTCCCCTCTTCCTCGAACCTCTCTGAGAGCTCTCCCATGCTCTTTAGCATCTCTTCAAAGGAGGCTTCAAGATATTTGACGTTTTCTTGGGCTTTTCTAACCCTCGAAAGCAAAGCTTCATCAAGTTGGGACATGAAAGATATCATTAGGTTTTCAGCGAAGAAGGCCGATACTATCTTCTCAAGTGTATCTTTCTTTATATCTGCCATAGATCATCACCTTCCATAGATATCGTCAAGCACGTCTATTCCGCATCTTAAGTCCCTTAACCAGTTGAAGAACTTCTTAACGTTTTCCCCTTTAAATATCGCTCCATGCTGTGGAGCAACTATATCTATCTCCTTTTTCTCAACTATGCTCAGCCATTTTCTCAGGACAGCGTTTGAGGCTATATATCTTCTGTGGAAGCCTTCCATGATCTTAACGTGGCTGTTGAAGTCATCAACGAAAAGGTATCTTTTCCCCCTGTCGAATATGGCTGCGCCTATATCCCCTGAGAAGAGGATTTTTGCTCTTGGGTCGTAGATGTTGAAGTTCCCCGTTGAGTGGAGGTAGTGGGCGGGTATTATCTCGAGCTCCGTTCCCGAGGACAGCCTTATCTTGTCTCCCCTATCTGGTATGGCCGTAACTCTTCTCTGATCGTATACACCGAAGTGAGGTAGAAACCTCGTCCAGAGCCCCGAGATGTATATCCTGGCGTTTTCGGCTATCGATAACCATAGGGTTATCCCAGAGGTCACATCGGGGTCCTGATGGGAGAAGAAGATGTACTTTATTTTAGTCTGGCTCTATCAGCTCAGAGATGTTGGCTAGCACCCTCGAGAAGACGTGAGCTCCTCCTGGATCGATAAGGACGCCATCTCCATCGTCAAGTATTAAATACTGATTGGTCTGAACTATTCCCTCCTCTTCTCTCTCCTCCCATGCGAGGAATATGAACTTATGCTTGCTGTCCTCATACAAGTTTACACTCTCGGTACCAGAAAGCCCTTGCACTCTGAACACCTCCATAAATAAGTTAGCTTTATTTCAATTATAACATTTATCAAGCTATTGACTAAGCCTATGAGAGGTTATATTATCAGCTAAAAGTTTAGAAGAGCTAAAAGTTTAGAAGATGGAGGGGTGATTTATGGCTAAGATTAAACCCTTTAAGGCCATCAGGCCGCGTGCGGATCTTGTCCACCGCGTTGCTTCCCTACCCTACGACGTATTAAGCGTAAGGGAGGCTCGAAAAATAATCGAGATTAACCCTTATTCCTTCCTCAGGGTTGAGAAGTCCGAGGCGGAGTTCGCCGAGGAGGTGAGCGTCCACGATAGAAGGGTGTATGAGAGGGCTAGGGAGAACCTAGATCGGATGATTAAGGATGGCATTTTAATTCAGGACCCCAAACCCCTAGCCTTTACATCTACAGGCAGATTATGGAGGGAAGGTCGCAGACTGGCTTAGTTGCGTGCTTCTCGATAGACGATTACTTAAACGGCCTGATAAAGAGGCACGAACTTACTCGAGCCGATAAGGAGCTTGAGCGCGTGTAGTCACATTGACCTTTGCGATGCTAATACGGGACCTGTCTTTCTGGTTTATCCAGTTTGCGAGGATATAGATAGGTTAGTCAAAGGGTGGGCAAGCTCAAATCCCCCGCTTTATGACTTCACCTCCGAGGATGGCGTCAGGCATAGCGTATGGGTTATCGACGATGATAAGGTAATAGACAAGATCGTTGAGCTCTTTAAGGGTGTAAGCTCGATATATATAGCTGATGGACATCACAGATGCGCCGCTGGAGTTAAGGTTGGGCTTGAAAGGAGAAGGAGTAAACCTAACTATACTGGTGAGGAGGGGTTCAACTACTTTCTCGGCGTTGTCTTTCCCCACACCGATGTATACATAATGGAGTATAACCGCTTGGTCAGAGACTTAAACGGGCTTAGCGAGGATGAGTTCTTAAGCAGGGTTAAAGAGAACTTCTATGTGGAAGATTTAGGCGGGGGTTCTACCTATCGCCCTGAGGGAGAGCATATCTTCGGTATGTACTTTAAGGGGAGATGGTTCAAGCTTATCCCTAAGCCTGGGACCTTCGATGATAATGATCCCGTTGGCAGGTTGGACGCTAATATCCTCCAGGAGAATCTGTTGAGGCCCATCCTCGGTATAGAGGATCCACGGACCGATAAGAGGATAGACTTCGTTGGAGGTATAAAGGGCCTTGGGGAGCTCTGTAGAAGGGTTGACTCCGGGGAGATGGCGGTTGCCTTCTCACTTTATCCAACGACTATAGAGTCCATAATGGCGGTTTCCGATGCCGGCAAGGTGATGCCTCCTAAGTCAACCTGGTTTGAGCCCAAGCTCAGAAGCGGTCTGTTCGTTCATAGATTGACCGGTTAGAGGGGGGATAGAATGCGCGTCGTGCTTTGGGGTTTCGGTGCTATGGGAAGGAGTATAGCGAAAGCCTTGATCGAAAAGGGATCTTTCCGCTTAGTTGGGGTCGTAGACAGAAGCCCGCTTTTACGTGGAAGGGATGTGGGGGAAGCTCTTGGTGGCCCCCCCCTGGGTTTAAGGGTGGAGGATGATGCTGGCTTAATCGAGCGGATGAACCCGGACGTAGTTTTAATCGCTACGACCTCTTTCGTTAAGGATGTCTTGCCGCAGGTGGAGCTGGCGGTTAAGGCTCACTCGAACGTCATAACGATAGCTGAGGAGATGGCTTACCCCTTCGATACGCATCCGGAGGAGTCCTATTATATCGATAGTTTAGCCAAGCGCTATGGGGTTACAGTTCTGGGAACAGGCGTGAACCCTGGCTTCGTTTTAGATACCCTGATAATCGCTCTTACTGGCGTATGCTCTAAAGTTGATAAGATCGTTGCGCGCAGGGTAAACGANCTTTCTCCCTTCGGTAAGACGGTTATGGAGACGCAGGGAGTGGGTAAAACCCCCGAGGAGTTTGAAAAAGGGGTCAAGGAGGGTAAAATAGTCGGACACATCGGTTTTCCTCAGAGCATCGGCATGATCGCAAGAAGTTTGGGCTGGAAGATATCTAGAATAGAGGAGGAGAGAAGACCTATAATATCGAAAGTTTATTAGGGAAACCCCTACCGTGAAGGTTGAGCCTGGGATGGTTGCAGGGTGCGAGCACTCCGCAAGAGCTTACGTTGGGAATCTTTGCGTGATAGAGCTTCATCACCCTCAGCAGATTCATCCTCACCTTGAGGGGGTTGAGACCGGAGACTATATAGAGATTTATGGCGATATAAATATAAATCTGGCCATAAGACCTGAGATTCCCGGAGGCAAGGCTACCGCAGCCATAGCCGTTAACATGATACCCTCGGTTGTAAAGGCTGAGCCGGGCTTAAAGTGCATGGCTGACTTACCTATACCCAGAGCCCTGCTTTCTGATATCAAGCGGTCTCTTTAGCCTTACAGTTATAGAAATAAGCCTATTGCAGTATTTTCTCTTTTAGTTTATAATTTTATAAATCTCTTTAAGAAGGTGGTCTGACTGCGTTTTTTGTTGGGAGGCATGGGTGTGCTTCTTATTCTTTTCCTTTCATTCCCTGTTTTTGGCACCTCCCTTTCGCTGGACTTAGATAGCGATGGGGTTAAGGAGGAGGTCGTTTTTTCGCCGGAAAGCGGCCTCCTTTTGATCCTCAGGGGTGGCAGAGAGATTTGGAGTGGCCTTCCATCCCATTGGGGGGCTTGGAAACTGGTCGTTGCCGATTTAGATGGGGATGGTTTTAAGGAGCTTTTGCTTGGTGTGAAGATTAAAACCCGCTTTTTCCCTGAGAGGCATAAAAGCTTATTCGTTTTGGGGTGGAATGGGAACTTCCTTTACGCTCGCTGGCTTGGCTCGCACATGTCAAAGCCCCTTCTTGACTTCGTTGCCTTTGATCTGGACGGCGATGGCAAGGATGAGCTTATAACCCTGGAGTTGGGGCGGGAGGGGAAAGGGCATCTTCTTGTCTATCGATGGATAGGTTTTGGCTTCGGCTTTCTTTGGGAGAGCGAGGCTTTCTTCAATGGTGTGCTATTTAGCGATGGCTCTAAGGCTGGCTTGAGGCTATCTGACGGGAAGACCTACATTCTTTCAATCTCAGATGGAAGCTTCACTTTAAGGCGTTGCCCTTAGAGGCAACGGTAAGGTTTTAGGGGGGATTAAGGTGAGATGTTTATCGCTTTTAGCGGTTTTACTTATGCTTGGCCTTTTCCCCTTCAGCTTAGCTTTCGCTGATCTTAATGGTATCTCAAACATCGATAGGTTCTCGATCCCTGAAGATGCAATGGCCATTTTAGATAAGAATCTCTTTGTCGTTTGTCCTGCCTCTCACTGGCAGCCCTTCTTCGTTTACGAGGATAACGCTTATCAGAGGATACCTAACTTCGTCACGGTTGACAGCGTCCTTCACCTTTATCACATCTTCTTTAACTTCGCTTTAAGGAGGTTGGAAGAGGAGAGGCTCATTCCCTTGACCGAGCTCTTTACGAAGAGGCTCATCTCCCAGGCGCTAAAGACCTACAACTTACTTGGGCCGGGCATACTTAAGGATGCTTCCTTGCGCAACTTGGCCTATTTGGGCGTGGCGTCTAACCTCCTTAAGCTGAAGGTTAACCTTCCTCCTGAGGTGCAGGCTATGGTCCAAAGGGAGCTTGATCTCATAAGGGGGAGGAAGGGATTAGTCGTCGGAGCCATTTTTCCTTATGCTATAGACTACACTCAGTTTGCTCCACGTGGTCACTACACGCGAACCGAAAGGCTTAGAAACTACTTCATGGCTATGACCTGGTATGGCTTGGTTCCCTTCTCACCGGCCTATAGGGATAGGGAAGGTAAACTTAAAGTTAGCTATACGGTTGCCCTTCAAGCAATCTTGATGGTTAGGGATGTTCGCTCAGCTAAGCTCTTTCAGGATTGGGATACGCTCCTAACTTCTCTTAACTACTTCATTGGGTTCGCCGATGACCTTGATCCTGCGAGAGGTGGAGTCGCTGATGGAGGAGGTCTTCGGCAAAGAGGCTACGCTCTCCGACTTCGTTAAATCGGAGAGGCTTAAGAGTTTCACCGAGCGCTTCGTTAAGCTTAGGGCTCCGAAAGTTAAGCCCAAAGTTGCTTGGCTTGTCGGAAGGCTTCCTAATCTTCCCGATCCCGAATCCTCTCAGCTTCGCTTACTGGGGCAACGCTATACCCCTGATAGCGAGGTGTTGGAGGAGTTAACCGATCCGGAAAAGCGCCCGATACCATGTGCTTTGGACCTTGCTGTAGTTATGGGAAGCGATAGGGCTAAAGATATAGTCGATGCTGGTTATCGGGTTTACGGTTTGCCTGAGAGCTTCTCTCTGTTGGAGTGGGAGGGTTATCGGGCTAAACGTGATGAGCTTTGCAAGCGCTTCAGTCGTTTGGGGGAAAGGGAGTGGACATCCAACCTCTACTGGAGCTGGCTATGGGTCCTTAAAAGCCTCTTTGATTTTCCTGATGAAAGAGCCCCGGCCTTCATGAAGACGATGGCCTGGAAGGATAAGTCGCTTCAGACCGCTTTGGCGTCCTGGGCTCAGCTCCGTCACGATACTATTCTTTACGTCAAGCAGTCTCTTGCGGTTGCCGAGGGTGGCGATGGTGATGAAGAGGTGGTTAAGGGTTACGTTGAGCCTAATCCGGAGGCTTGGAGGCGCCTGCTTAAGCTCGTAGTTCAAACTCGAGAGCTTCTTGGCTCGCGCGGGCTTTTGGTTGAATCTGTGAAGGATAAGCTTGAGAGCTTCGATGATATGGTTAGATTTCTGCTTAAGTGCGCTGAAAAGGAGCTTGAAGGGGAACCCTTAAGCGAGGAAGATTATAGGAGGATTCAGTTCATAGGTGGGGATATGGATTACATGGCCTTAAGTATAGTAAGCGATGGGAAGGCGCTAAGTTGGGCTGAGGTCATTCACCCATCGGATAGAAATAGTGGCTTGTATAGCTGATGTTCACACCGCTGATATAAGGTTTGGTGGCTTAGGGCATGTGGCTCTCGGAGGAGGCGGTTGGGCACGCTCACGAGATATTCGTCGTGGTTCCGATCGGAGGGGAAGCTTTATCTGACGGCGGGGAGGCGGTCATGAGCTATTATGAGTTTCTGCAGCCTGCTAAGGATAGGTTAACCGACGAGAGATGGCAGAAGATGCTTGCCGAGGGGAAGGCTCCCCCTCAACCTCCCTGGGTTAGCTCCTTCACCTCGGCGAGATCGATAGAGGTTAGGAAGCTCCCTATACGCTAAGATTTATACAAGGNGGTGGCTTTCTTTCCTTGGTTAAGGGTCCTGGGCGGGCTTTTTGCATCATCCTTCTTGATTTCGATGGCATTTACGCAAATCAGAGCGAGCTCTGCTTAAGGGCTGATATAGTGATTTCCAGCGAGATCAGAGAGGTCAAATATATGTGCTCTCCTTCTAAGTTGAAGGAGATAGGCACCCTTATACCTTCGAAAGGTAGATTTATAGCTTTCCTCGGTGGTGGGGAGTATCATCATCTTTCCCTTTTATTCTTAAAACGGGTTAAGATTCCCTTCTTTCTTCTCCTCTTCGANAAGCACCTTGACGCTCTTAAAAAGGGCGGAGAGTTTATAAGGTGCGACTCCTGGTTGAACTGCGCCCTTGAGCTTAAAAACCTCTTAGGCGTGATATTTATAGGCAGGAGGGAAAGAAGGTTTGGGAAAATACATATTATGCCCCCTGATGGGCTCAAAATAACTAGAGCGATAAAAGATAAGGCGGTTTATATAAGCATAGATAAGGATATATTAGATGTTCCCTTGACTCGCTGGGGTAAGGGGTGGCTGCCCTTAAGCGAGCTATTAAGAACCCTGAGCTTCATACCCAAGGATAAAGTGGTGGGGGTTGATGTGTGCGGGGAGCCCGAGGAACTTTGCCTCTGGAAGATGCCTGAAAGCGAGAGAATAAACTTAGAGATAGTTAAGGCGCTGGAACCTGACCTTAGGGGCTTAAGGAGCTTTGGCCACGGTAGGTTCTTTTTCTTGCCTGTCTCTATACCATAAGCCTGGGACATTCTGACGAGAATTCTGATTAGGAATAATAGGGTATTTTAAAAGGGATATTTTATAAAAGATGATTGCTTAAAATGTTTCATCTATCTGGTATATTTAATACGTGATGGTCGTAAGCTTACGATTTAAGCTGTTTTTCTTTTAGTAAGGAGGGGAACAATGGTAATGGACAGCCTTCAAAAATTTCAGGATTTACTTAAAAAGCTTTTTCAATTTGAGGCTTCTGATCTGGACTTTGGGATTTATCGTATTCTAAACTACAAACGGGATAAAATTGAGAGGTTTATTCAAGAAGAGCTTAAGAAAAAGGTAGAAAACGCCTTCGCTAAACATAAAGACGAAAGGCTAACTGACATAAACCAGAGNTTTGAAGAAGTAAAACAAAAAATTATTCAAAATTTTGGACAAGAGGCTCTTACCCCTACTGGCGAACTTAAAGAAGAATTTAAAAACACACCCTTAGGTAAAGAATTTCTCTCAATAAAGGCTCAAAAAGATGAAGTGAAAGCTATTGATGAGATTAAATCACAGGTTTTCAATGACCTTTATAACTTCTTCTCCCGCTACTACGAAGAAGGCGATTTTATCCCCCAATACAGGTATTCCATAAAAGGGCATAAGTATGCCATACCTTACAATGGCGAAGAGGTAAAACTTTACTGGGCAAATTCAGATCAATATTACATAAAAACAGGTCTTCTTTTCCGTGATTACACATTTAAAGCGGGAGATTATAGAGTTATTTTCCGCATTGTTTCTGCAAAAGAAGAACTTGGTTCAAACAAAGCCACAAAGGAAAGGTTTTTCATCCTTGACGATGAGGAACCGCTAAAAATTGAAGATAAGACGTTAATCATCCGCTTTCAGTATAGGGAGCTAACTGAAGAAGAGGTAAAACACTACGATATAGAAGGTGGAAGTAATACCGCAAAGCAGGAGAAGATTAACCAAAAAAGTTAATGATGAGATTTTTTAAAGTAGATTGAAGATATCACACTAAAGGGATTTTTGGGACAACTGAAAAAACGAAAAACCTACTTCTTCTGTATCAACTAAACAGATTTACAGCCAAAAACACAAAGGATTACTTCATTCACAAAAACCTCAAAAAGTTTCTCTCAGAACAGCTGGACTACTTCATCAAATCTGAAGTTTTAGATATTGAAACTCTTGAGAAAGAGAAATTTCTTGAC
>Ga0065718_1000066_pt1 | contig 15258 bp, 19 predicted proteins | sample GBSCel77sediment_2_FD_59105 | JGI IMG/M metagenome (GOLD analysis project Ga0065718, IMG submission 59105) | Hot spring sediment microbial communities from Great Boiling Spring, Nevada - cellulolytic enrichment CS 77C v3 (version 3) | ecosystem: Environmental > Aquatic > Thermal springs > Hot...
TACTACGCTTGCCAGAGTTCGACAGAAAGAACGGNATCAAGGAAGTTTTCCTCCACGATCACGGTGATAGGATCGAATACACGATCGTCTTTTGGGACGAGGATCATCCGAACACTCTGACGGATTTGTTGTACGACTTGTACAGGCTCTACAAATGGGGTAGGTTCTACGATATAGAGACCTTCTTCCTCTACCCAGATCGAATTCATTTTCCCGACGACTTTTGTGACAGTGAAACTTACTTCCAGCTTGAAAACTTACACAATCAGGCGGAACTGTCGTTGGATCNGTTTGAACATTTCAACGGCAAGCCTGTGGTTTACATCAGCACATGGAACCACATGTTTTCAAACAAACCCTTGAGGGGTGTGAGCTATCTCAATTACAAGGTTGAGAAAACTGCTTTCGGGACGAGGAACGATGCTGAACGAAAGTACAGTTGGAGGAAGAACGTGAAACTCAAGCTAACTCTGTGGTTGTTCTTTGCTTCTCTGGGTTCGATGTTGACCACGATCTTACTGAAGGGTCGTTCCAAATTGTGCATCGTTGTCAAAGGCCTCACAACGACTCTAATTGCAACCATCGCCATGCTCAACGCACAAGGACCAGAATGGCTCATCTTCGCAGGATTGATCTTCAGCTTGATGGGAGACGTCTTTCTGGAGTTCGATTCTCTTTTCTTTCAAGGCATGCTCGCGTTTTTCACGACACACCTACTCTATTCCATCGCCTTCTTTAAGCTCTTTGGAGCGAGCGCCTGGTGGATTTTCGTCCTCATTTACGCTGTCGTTCTGTTCCAGTACGTCTTTCTAAAAAACCATCTCGGAAAAATGAAGGTCCCCGTTCTGCTCTACACAGTCATGATAGCGACGATGCTTTCTTTGAGTTTTGCCGTGTTGAAGCACGAGATATACTACGCACGAACCTTGATTCCGATNGGTGCGATACTCTTCGCGTTCTCCGATTCGTATCTGGCTTGGGACAAGTTCGTCAAAAAGCTTCCGCTGAGAAACCTCATGGTGCTCTCCACGTACTTTCTCGGTCAGCTTTTCATAGCCCTTTCAGCTGTCGTGACTTGAGCCTGTTCTTCGTTGCGACTTGAACGATCGCTTTGATTTCCTCGTCCTTTAGTTGTCTGTATTCACCGGGTGTGAGGCCCTGAAGGGTGATGTTTTCGAACCTGGTTCGTACGATCCTTTTGTACCTCAAACCAATCGCTGTGATGATTCTTTTCACCTCGTGGTATTTTCCCTCGGTAAGGACAAGTCTGACGAGTCCTTCTTCCACCTTTTCGATCTTCGCAGGCGCAAAGCGTTCTTGTTTCAATTCGAGCCCGAGCTCCACCCTGTGCTTCATTTCATCGTCGATCTTTCCCTCCACCCACACCAGATACTCTCGCTCTAAGCGTGACTTTGGATCGATCAACAGGTGAGTAAACGAACCGTCCGTGGTCAGAATCACCAGACCTTCGACGTCTCTATCCAACCTTCCGGCCACGTGGAGCTCTCGAAATTTGGCATGAACGATCAAGTCGAAAATGTTCGCGTCGTCCACTCTGTCGCAAACGTATCCGGTCGGTTTATACAGCGCCAGATAGATATGTGTGGGTGGTTCCACACGCTGATTCAGACACTCCACAGCATCGTTCTCTTTCACTTTGAACGACGGATCTCGCACGATCTTACCGTTCACTGAAACGTGTCCATTCCTTATGAGCTTTTTCACCTGACTCCTTGTCCCAACACCACTGTTCGCGAGGTACCTATCGAGNCTCAAGGTTACCCGGTCCTTTCGATTTCAAGTTTTCCAAGAAATGTCTTGAAACTTCGATCTGTTTGATAGCCTGCTGGTATCCATCGAGAAATTCGTAGTAGGGCATCGGTTCGTTCCTTTTGACGTCGATTCCAACGCTCTTTCTTATCGTGCCTTCCTCGGACACCACAAAAAGCCTTTCTCCATCGAAGAAGGAACCATCCGGAAGGTGGTGTCTGAACGCGACAAAGCTTCCGTCATTGCACAGGTCCTTGCCGACGTACAGCTCCAAATCACACTTCAGTCCGAGCATGTTGAGAATGGTGGGAGTGAAATCCACCTGTCCGCCAACGTTTTTCACTTCGTAACTCTTGCCGAGTCCCGGTACATGNACGATCAAGGGCACGTTCAACGCCTTGAGAAAATCGTATTCCTCGTTCAGCCACTCACTGACCAGCATCTTCGTTTCCTTGTGGAAGGGGTACAATCCGGCGTGATCGCCGTACACCACGATGATTGATTTTTCGTACAGTCCTGATTCTTTCAAGAGTTGCAAAAAATATCCAAACGCGCGGTCTGCGTAGTTAATCGCCTGAAGGTAGTTTCCGAACAGTGTGTTTACATGTTTTGGTTCCAGCATTAGTGTCTTCAGCTCTTGCGGCAGTATAAACGGTGTGTGGCTCGACAGAGTTACGACGAAAGCAAAGAATGGTTGAGGCAACTTCTTCAGCACTTCGACCGCTTGCCTGTATAAAGAAAAATCACTCAATCCCATGCCCACGATCTCATCCTGATGCAGGTCCTCCAAACTCACGAAATCGTCGAATCCTAAGTGCGTGTACGCTTGCACCCTGTTCCAAAAACTTTCAGCGTTCCCATGAAACGCAACCGTATAATATCCGGCTCTCTTGAGCAAGCGAATTAGTCCATCCAGCTCGATATCGCTGTAGGTTTCGTACGCAGGATGATTCCCCGGCACGTGCAAGGATGTCAAAGTGACGAACTCTGCGTCCGCAGTGTTCCCCGTCCCAGTCTGCTGAAAGTAATTGCTGAAATAGATGGAATCCTTCTCGAGCAGGGCGTTCAAGTTTGGCGTTATGGCTTGACCATCGTAGGATCTTTGAAGAAAGATATTTTTGAAGCGATTCGAACTGAATCACGATCACGTTCCTGTCCTTGGCTATGGCCGAGAAAGCCTTCTTGTTCGATTCGGGTTTGGACTGCGTGGACGCAGGGGGCGCCAAGAAGTCTTGTTTTTCGAACGCCAGCAGATACACAGGATCGTAGAGGTGGTAAGCGACCAAGCCGTATCTGTTGAAAAACTGCATGGGCTTCAAATTTTGAAGGAAGGCCGGAAAAAAAGCGAAGGCCAGACAAAGTGTCACAAGCACGACCACGATTTTCTGTGACGGTTTTTCCCGATCTGAAAGGCTCTTCAGAAATTTTCTGTCCAGCAATACCAAGAAAGGTATATCCCCAACGAAAGATAGGGAAACAGGGTTCAGGAAGTACTTTATGCTGGAACCAACCTTCGGAAGTTGTGGAAGCAAGAGTAACTGCTTGATCGAAGGCAAGGTTCCAAAGTTTTGAAAGTAAAGATAATCCACAATGAACGTAGCTGAGAGAACAGAGTACAGCACGAACTGCTTCTTTTCGATGAAGGTGATGAAGATCACCCACAGCATAGAACACCATAGAAAACTTACGATGTAACTCTGCGCGCGCGTGATGCCCACCGTAAAAAGGTAGAACAGAAAGAGCTTCACATTGATCAACACGTAAAGAAGGAGAGTGTATCTGCTTTGCTTTGTCAACGCTTTCACCCAGTTTATTATAGCGATTTGTTCTGCTTGAGATTTCGAACAATACTCTTGCCCCAGCTGAAGGCGACCACAGCGTTCGTAAGATTTCCTATCACGATGCCCCACCAGACGCCTTCCANTCCAATCTTCATGACGTTGACGAAGAGCCAGCAGAAGAACACCTGCATTATGAGAGTTCTGAATATGGTAACGACCAGACTCTTCACTCCATGACCAATACCTTGAAACATNGCCGATGTGAACATGCCGAAAGGTGTACCCGGTAAGAAAAGACTGAGAGCTCTCAATGCACTGACAATGTCGTGGAATATGACACCACCTTCGCTCGAATAGGCAAACAGAAAGGCTATTTGTTTTGAAAAAATCTGTATTATCGCCATGACACAGATGCCTATGATCAAGCCAAGCTTGATTGCGTACATCTGCGCTTTTTCAAGTTTGTCGATGTCTCTTGCTCCGTAAGCTGCTCCAACCACGGACGTTACGGCGGCAGCTATTCCAAGCATTGGAATGGTACCGAAGTTGATGATCCTCCAGGCGCTCGTGAAGACGGCGAGCCCTTTCGCTCCAGCGGCGATGGACGCAAATCTGTTGAGTATGAAGATCGCCACGGACATGGATAATTGAGCAAGAGATGCAGGAATTCCAATCGAGAGAATCTTCCACAAGAAGGACAGATCGAGCTGACGCTTGTCAAAACTGAGACTCAAATACGTGCTTTTCCGAATCAGAAACCAGTAGATGCTCATGAAAAACCCCACCGAAGCAGAGATCACAGTCGCATACGCTGCACCAGCAACGTGCAGTTTGAAAGAGTAGATGAGTACCGGATCGAGTACCATGTTCAGAATGGATCCGACGACGATCACAACCATGGCNCGCTTGGCGTCGCCCTCGGCTCGGAGGATCGCGTTGGCCAGGTTCGTCAGCATGAATACGATCGTGAAGGGCAGTATTATGTAGGAATACTCTAAACAGAGTTGAAGTACGTCGTCCGATTGCCCCATCAAAATCAGAGCAGGTTTTATGAATATCAGGGAAAGTAGAGTCATGATTGCTCCAAGCAGGATCACAAGNACCACGGCTGTCTTCGCCGCATTTTCTGCCCCGGCTTTATCCCGGGCGCCGATCCTTTGGGCGACCACAGCGTTCGCACCTATTCCCAGACCGGCTGCGAGAGAGATAATGATCATGAAGATCGGAAAGAAACCTCCGACCGCCGCGAGCGCGTTCGGTCCAAGCCCCGCAACCCAGATCGCATCTACAAGGTTGTAGAGAGTTTGCATAAGCATGGCCAGCATCATGGGGCCTGACATTCTCAGTATGGCCTTCTTTGGATCCCCGAGCAGAGTTGCGACACTCTTGTGCGTCGTTTCCATCAAAAACACCTCCGGATCTAACACACCAGTTCGTGAACGGAACTATTCTAACATCGACGCCAATCGTTTTCACCTGCGCTGCGAGACCAAGGTCAAATCTTCTAAGTTCAAACCCAAAGTGGATGAATTTCTAATTTCATTACCCCATAAAATGTGTTATACTGTAATCGTGAATGCAATTCATGTGGCCCATGTTGAAAAAATCTTCGCGAACGTGTCAGCAACTTCTCACCCAAACAGTGGAGGTGAAACCATGTTGATGGTTGGTTCGACAGCACCCGACTTCACTTTGAAAGACCAGGATGGCAATCTGATTCAGCTCTCGAGTTTGAAAGGCAAAAAGGTGCTTCTGTCTTTTCATCCTTTGGCCTGGACATCAGTCTGTGCGGATCAGATGAAATCTTTGGAGCTCGCGTACGAAGAATTTGAGAGTTTGAAGGTCGTACCGCTTGGCATCAGTGTCGATCCTGTTCCAAGTAAGAAGGCTTGGGCTGACGCGCTGGGACTGAAAAAGCTGCGAATCCTTTCAGATTTCTGGCCACACGGAGAAGTTGCCAAAGCCTTCGGCATATTTCGAGACAAGGATGGCTTTTCCGAGAGGGCAAACGTGCTGATAGACGAAGAGGGCAAGGTTATCTGGATGAAAGTGTATCCGATCAAACAACTTCCCGATGTTGGCGAGATACTGAGTTTTCTCAGATCAGAATGAAGCTTGTTGGAAAGCTGTTGAAAACACGTGTACGATGATCCTTCAATCTTTTTGATATTCGATAGGTTTTTGTATGCAGAGCACGNACTCGGCACCTTTTTCAGCAATCCACACTGTGTAAGCTTGTTTTTTACAGTGATTCAAGATTCGTTCTTTCGATATGGGATAATCCAGGATTACCATGAGTATCTGGCCTGGTTGCATTTTCGTCAGTTGGTTCCTTGTCTGTAGATCGGGTATAGGACACATTTCTCCACGCACGTCTAAAACGATGTCTGGTTTTGGCAGTTCTTTCGTATCGACACTGTAATGAAAAACTGCGTTTCCGCTGAATATTCCGGGTTTTTTCAAGAGCATCGACGCTTCTTCGAGAATGTGTATGATGTGTTCAGAGGCGAGGTCGAATCTGTCACCGTCCTTAGTGTGGATCACCCTCAAAAGGCCCTTACGAGCCATCTGATCGAGATATCTGAAAGCCGTNGAGATGTCCATCTTCAAACTCTTCGCGACCTCGTTAGCTGTCATGCAACTTTCGNTCAAGAGCATCAGTATTTCGAGTCGTCTCTGATTTGCAAGCAGTTTGAAGAATTCTACCAACTCGTTGTTATTCAAGATCCTTCACTCCGTTTCAAAAAAGCGCGGGCTCTTTGGCCCGCGCGCCCACTATCGAATGAATTTTAACCGATCGATTTGGGATGCTTTTCAATAAGCTCGACTAATTGTGCATAGCTTATCAGTGGAACGCTCGAATCTGACTCGTCATAGCCGCGAGCCAAGAAATCATCCCTCAAGGCGTAAACGTTCGCTTTGGTGTATTTCTTTACGTCCTGCAAGATCCAGTATACACCATTCTGCAGCAGCACGACGTCGTCGTTTTCTGTGGCAGTTTCAAGTTTTATCTTCTCTGCTGGGTTGTTTGGGCCATACTTCACAATGATCAAAGCCACGTTCATCACCTCTCACATGAAAATGACGTGATCGAACTGTTGGAAGAGCTCAGTAAGTTGATCTTTGTTGATGATCTTTGGTGCAAAGTTTTCATCGATCTCTTTCACCCTGAATTTTTCGAGATCTTCTTTCACAACATAAACAGGCGTGCCGTAATTCCTTATGTATCTGTGGCAAATGGAAAGTGGAAGTAGACCAAGCATTTCTGGCTTCGTGTTCTTAGAAACCGCAACGCACGCCTCGTCCAACAAGAGCACGGCGGGCTCCAAATCTTCACCGTACATACCAAATGCGGTTCTGAAGGCTTCGTTCACCCATATACTACCCACGGGAGATTGATACGCCACGAACAACAGCTTCTTCATCATCTATCACCTCAAGCCATGAGGTTTATGAAACGATCGCTGGTCGCGAGCAACTCTGCAAGCTCTGGTAAGCCGCTGGGATTTGCACCGTCCACGATCATGTCTGTGGTGATGCCCCTGTAATCCATGCATATACCGCAGATGTCGACTTTGATCTTACCCGCCGCGATCATCTCTTTGATCTTGCTGGGGATGTTTCTATCTATCCGCAATGGTTTGATGTTCTTGTTGATGCACAACACTGAGTCCGCGAAAAGAAACAGATTCACTTCGTGCCCTTTTTCCACAGCCGCTTCGGCTATCTTGAGTGCCGTGTCCAAATCTTCGTACGTGTAAGGAGGTACCATCACTTGGATCGTTATCTTCATAACTCATCTCTCCCTACCGAACAAGAGCCAAGCCATTGTCCAGTTCCCAAGGATGAAGAAGATCGAGGTCAAGATTGACGAGATTGCAAGCGTAGGAACACCAGTCAAGAAATGGCCTATATTGCATCCACCCGCGGTTACTGCGCCGAATCCCATGAGTGCTCCTCCCACCATCACTTGCAGATAGGTCTTTGGGTCCTTCGGCATGCGGAGCTTGAACTCCTTCGCTGCGATAGCGGAAATCATCGCACCAATGATGATACCCAACACTTCGGCGCCGATCCAGTTCACTTGCTTGTTGGTGGTGTAGACGGACAGTATGTTTGTCCAACCACCTGTGATGCCCAAGCCGTAGTTTCTGCCAGTCGCAGCACTCGCCCACCAAGCTATGGGTTGAAGAATCGCNATCAAGATCGCGGCCCAAATCCAGTTCAATTTTGTCTCNCGCTGGGACGTCTTTGTTCCAAAGGCATACCACAGTAAGATTGCGGCAAAGATCAATGTTACGATCCACGGATTCACGTTGAAGATCGTGGCCAAACTGGGCCCAACTTTTGGTGCATAAACAGTGCTGTTGGGCGTCACCGTCACGCTGAAGTTTGTGAGCCATTTCCTCCAATTCGAGAACAAACCGCTACTGGTAGCCTGCGCGGTCAGACCGAAGATCAGTCCTGCCAACCAAGACGTGGTCATNCCCTCACCGATCCTGTAAGTTACACCCGAGGCACAACCACCGGCAAGGACCATTCCAAGGCCGAAGATGTAACCACCAACGATGTTACCGACCCAGTTCAAGGGCATTGGTGCAAGCTTTATAACACCCATCTGAGCGAAGAGCAACAGTGTGATCGACTGAAGAGCGATCGCCAAGGCGGCGAGTTTCATGAGATAGTTGTCTTTGAAGATGAGAACGTCCCTGAAGGCTGAATTGAAACAGATTCTACCTCTTTGAAGGATCACGCCGAAGATGATCCCTATCAAGAGTCCGGTCCAGATCACGATCTCTACCTCCTCTCAGCTCTCACTTAACTTTGATGTATATCTTCCATTCGCTCTTGCCGACTTCCTCGATCTCGAGAACCTCGTGGCCGAGTTTCTTCACTGTCTCCGGGATCCTTTCCTTAGAGAGAGGATAGTCGATCCACACCTCGAGTATCTCTCCAGGCTTCATGTCCTTGAGGGCTCTCTTCGTCTCAACGTCCGGTATTGGGCAGACTTCTCCACGAACATCGATGGATTTGCTCACCTGATACTTCGCCATTTGATCCACCTCCTGTTTGTGAAAAAAGTATCAATCGCCAACTAAATGCTAAATCCATTTGTTTTACTTTGGCTTAAGTGAAAGTTACGACTTGGCAACTATGACAAGTTAAGGACGGCAGGAATCCCAAGGAGGAAAGATTGTTCAATGCTGGGGCCTCATGATTTTCTTGAGTTGCTCTCCAGTCTGCATGAAATAAAGCTTTTCGCAGATGTTCGTTAAATGGTCCGCGATGCGTTCGAGGTGTCTTATCAGGAAGGCTTCTTCCAGATAGACTCTCATCATTCTTGGATTGGTTTCGTGGCAAGCCAAATCGATGAGGTTGTCGTGTCCTTCGTTGTGGAGTTTGTCAACCTCATCGTCTCTCTTCCAGACCTTGATGGCAAGGTCAAGATCCTTGTGTTTCACCGCATCGACTGTCTGCTGAAGCATGACGCTGATGATCCTCATCATCTGATTCAGGGTCTCCCAACTCGAGAAACTTTCCAGACTCCTTTGAACCTGTCGGCTCAACCGCGCGATGTTGACACATTCGTCCGCAATCCTCTCCAAATCTATTGAGAGACCTATCATCGCAACGACGAACCTCAAATCTTCCGCGAGCGGTTGATACTTCGCGATCACGTCAAAGGCCGTCAACTGAATCTGCACATCGAGTTCATCGAAGTAATCGTCCATCTGTTCTATCTCAGCAATGATCCTCTCATCGCCCGATTTAACAGCGTAGAGAGTTTTTTCAAAGAGATCTTCTACACCGTCGACGAATTCCATGAGTTTGCTGTTCAGAAAGAGCATTTCTTTTTCGTAATGTAAAGTCCTCTCTGTCACCTCGTTTTCCTCCTCAGCCTATTTTACCCGTCAGGAATTGCTTCGTGACTTCGTGCCTTGGCATCTTCACGATGGCGGACGTCTCTCCGTTTTCTATGAGTCGACCCTCGTAGAGGAACACTACCTCGTCGCTTATCCTGAGTGCCTGTCCCATGCTGTGTGTGACTATGACCACAGTGTATTGCTGGGCGAGTTCTTCGAGCAACCTTTCGATCTTCGTCGTGGCTATCGGATCGAGCGCACTGGTGGGCTCATCCAGCAACAAGACTTCAGGTTCNACNGCNAACGCCCTTGCGATGCACAGTCTCTGTTGNTGACCTCCCGAAAGTTGAACCGCAGGCTTTTTCAGTTTATCCTTCACTTCATCCCACAGAGCCGCCATGCGCAAGGCTTGCTCAACCTTCTCTCTCAAGATGCTTTTCTTTGTAACGCCGTGTATTCTCAAACCGTACGCGATGTTATCGAAGATCGACATTGGGAAAGGGTTTGGTTTTTGAAAAACCATGGTAACTCTTCTTCTGTATTCTGTGAGATCTTTGATCCGGTATATGTCCTGTCCTCTGAACAGAATCTGTCCCTTCAGAGAGAAACCAACGATCAGATCGTTGAGCCTGTTCAAACATCTGAGCAACGTGCTTTTTCCGCATCCAGAAGGCCCCATGATCGCAGTTATGCCTTTCTCTCTTATTTTCAAGTTCACATTTTGCAACGCACAGTGATCGTTGTAGAAAGCGTATAGGTTTTTTATCTCAAACACAACTTCACTCACGTTTATTCCTCCTNGTTATCTGCACTACGGAATAGATAAACATCATGATCAATACCATCAAACTGGCCATGCCCTTTGCCATCCACTGCGAACTCTCTCCCAGATTCATCACGATCGCATAGATGCTCGTGGGAAGCGTCATAACTGGATCTGTCAGTTTGCCCGGCAATCTTGTAGAGTAGAAAACGGCTCCCGTAACCAAAATAGGAGCAGTCTCGCTGAAAGCTCTCCCAAGCGTGAGCATCAGGCTCGTCAAGATACCGTTTCTGCTGGCTCTCAAAACCATCAACGTTGCTTGGAGTTTGTTCGCACCGAGAGATATCACACCTTCTCTCAGCTCCTTTGGTACGGCCCTTAAAAACTCCACGGCGCTGTTCATGAAGAACGGTATGGACATGGTGGAGAGTGTCAGAGAAGCGGAGATCAAGGAAGTTCCAAAATTGAGCTTGATGCAGAAGAGAGCGAGGCCAAAGACACCATANACTATCGACGGTACACTGTTCATCGTAGCCGCAAGTGACTGAAGGAAGAGCGAAAACTTCCTTGGCGCTATCTCGCTCAAGAATATCGTTCCAACCAATCCGACAGGTATCGAGATTGCGAATACTAAAGCCATGAGCATCAATGAACCGACAAGCATCGGGAATATTCCTCCCTCGCTCATCGCGCGTCTCGGCCACGCTGTGAAGAAACCTGGCCTGAAAAGGTACGGCAGACCCGAAACAACGATGCTCACCAGAACAAACAACATTGCGAGAAAGACTGCATAGCTTAGGATTCTCAAAGTCCATCTCATACGATCAGCCCTTGATCCATCGTTCGAGTTTTCTGGTGATCATGTTGCTGAGTACGTTCAATATCAAGCACCCAGTGAGCACAAGAAAAGCTATGAAGAATAGAACGCTGTAGTGCAAGCTTCCGACAGCAACTTCACCGATCTCACTGCCCAGAGTCGCAGTTAAAGGCCTCACTGGATCCAAAAGCGACTTCAACAACATGTTTGCACCCCCAGCTACCATAAGCACGATCATGGTTTCTCCAAAGATCCTGTTGAAAACAGTGAGCATAGCGTTGACTATGCCTGCTGCTGCATGTTTCAGTTCGATCCACGTCACCGCCAAATCCTTTGCCCCAAGCGCAATGGCACCTTCTGTGAGCTGTCTTGGTACCTTTTCGAGAGATTGGAACGTCAAGCTCACCATAAACGGCAACGTCAATACGCTGAGCACGATGGATGCATTCAGGAAGTTCTGTGCCGACCATGCGCCAAGACGCAGGAACCAGTTTCCAAGGANCAATACTCCGAAAAGCCCAAGAACAACTGACGGAATACCACTCACATATTCCAAAACCCTCAGAATCAACTCACGCTCTTTGTTCAAAGCGTACTTGTGTAGGTAGATCGCCACGCCGAGACCGATGGTCCAAACCCACACGCTTGTCCAGACAGAAAGGATCAGAGAGTTCAAAAGCATCGTGCCGATCCCAAACTCCGGTTCCACTTCCCAGACGGGATACCAGTTGGGAGAGAACAAACCAAGCCCAACTTCTTTGATCGCTCTGGTGGATTCGCTGAAGATGAAAAACACTATCGCGAAAAGAGCTGCCGCAACGACGACGGCAGCCAAACTCGTGAGCGAAACGAATATGAAAGAAACCGTTTTTCTCATCATTCACCCGTTCCGTAGGCTGGAACGTAACCTGCTTCTCTCACTATTTTCTGCCCTTTGGGTGAGAGAATGAGCCTGATGTAATCGGCCACCACGCCTTCCGTTGGCCAGCTATAGTTGAAACGCTTCAGATCGATGAAGACGAACAGAGGTCTACTTATGGGGTACGTTCCGTTGATGACGTTCTCCACGCTTGCTGCAACACCGTTGACCTTGAGAGCNTTAACTTGTGNTGTGACGTAACCCATGCCCGTGTAAGCTATCGCGTTGGGGTTTTTCGCAACGCTTTCGATCTCAGCTTGGCTGGATTCGAGCATCTGCACTCTCGGGCTCAGTTTGGCGCCACCGAGAACTTTTTCCACCCAAGTTTCGAAGGTTCCACTCGCGGTGTTCCTCGAGTACACAACGATTGGTCTCTTCGGAAGCTTGGGATCAACCTGGTTCCACTCGGTGATCTCGCCGGTGTAGATCTTCTTCAGCGTTTCTATAGATATGTCTTCCAGTGGCAGACTCGGATGGACTATGACAGAGAGCGCGTCGTAAGCGATCAGGATGGGCACGAANTACCTGCCAGCCTTCTGCATCTCTTCGATCTCACTCGGTTTGAGGAACCTACTGGCGTTCGCTATGTCCGTTGTTTCGTTGAACAGCGCCTTGATTCCCGTGGTCGAACCTGCTCCTTCCAGAGTGACGACCACATTCGGATGGATCTTTTGAAATTCCTCGACCCAGAGCTGTGCGATGGGATAAACCGTGTTGGAGCCTTTGATCACGAGAGTTTGAGCGTTCACAATGAGAGTCACGACACCAACCAGTAAAACGAACAACCACTTCTTCATAACTACACCTCCTTCGAATTCGTCCAAACACATTCAAGATGAAGAAGTTTTAGTGGGTGTGTAGTAGTATCAAAATTCTTTAACATACTCGTGGCATGATCTGGGTCGGGAGGCATCGAAAAAGTGGCGCGTGTGTTGGTCGTAGAAGATGAAGAAGACATACTTGAGGTGGTCAGCAAGTATCTGAAGCTCGATTCACACGAGGTCCTCACCGCAAAGAGTTTGGAGGAAATGTACGAAGTACTTGAAAAAGGCTGTGTCGATCTGATCGTGCTCGATCTACTGTTGCCCGANGGTGATGCCATGGATGAGATCCCTTCGATCAAGATCATGTGNCCAGAAACGTTCATCATCGTTCTGACGGCGTTACGCGAGGACCGTAACAGGATTTTGGGTCTCGAGCTCGGCGCAGACGACTATGTGACCAAACCTTTCAACCCGAGAGAACTCGTCGCCAGAGTNAGGGCGGTGATGAGGCGAAAGGGCAGTCTCGAGAAGGTTTTGACTTACAAGGACATGAAACTCATCGTGCACGAGAGNACTCTACAGATAGGCGAAGAAACGATCAGTCTTTCCGGCAAAGAGTTTGACATACTGCTTTTGATGTTTCAAAATCCCAAGAGAGTCTTCAGCCGGTACGAAATACTCGAGTACGTGTGGCGTGGATCTGAGAGGAGCGATCGAATCGTGGACGTGTACATGAGCACGCTGAGAAAGAAGATCGGCAAGGAAAGGTTGGTGACGGTACGGGGTGTCGGCTACAAGTTGGGGTGAGATCATCAAAGAGCACAGACCAGTTCTTCTCATCAGACCAGACGTGCTGGTTTTCTATCCATCTGAGGGCGATCCGTGGACTGAAAAACAGATCCTGTCGGACTCAAAAACGTTTTTTGTGAACGCAGTCGCCCACGAGCTGTTCTCTCCACTGAGTGCGGTGATGGGTCTTCTGGAACTCGCCAAGGAAGGAGACCGTGTTCAGGAAAATCTGTTGAAAATGGAACGACACTTGAACAGGATGCAACGCATCTTGGAACAGCTCATACTCCTTTCGAAGATAGAACAGGAGAACTACCAACCATTCGTTCGCAAGATCGATCTTGGACAGGTCCTCAAAGAAGTCGTACATGAGTACGAACAGAGAATAGCTCAGAAAAGGCTCTCGCTATCGCTTGAAAAAACCAACATGATGATCGAGGCTGATGAAGAAGCGTTAAAAATAGTTCTCAGAAACCTCATTTCGAACGCCGTGAAGTATGCGAAGGAANCNAGTCACGTGGAGATCAAGACAATCGGGGATCTGCTCTCGGTCCGTGACGAAGGTCTTGGCATACCGGAGCAGGAACTCAAGAACGTCACGGCCCGCTTCTACCGGGCTAAGAACGTGAGAGGCATCTCTGGTTCAGGACTTGGACTTGCGATCGTCAAGCACATCCTTCGGAGACTGAACGTCACATGGGCCATACACTCAAAACTAAACGTTGGAACGACGGTGTTCCTGGAACTCGTTGGGGTTGAAGAATAATTCATCGTGTTGCTCTCAAACTTCAAGAAAGGAGATGTTTATGTATGACGGATAGAGCACTGGAATTGTTCGATCAGGGCTTCAATTGTGCTCAGTCTGTTTTTGCGGCGTTCGCGCCAAGTTTTGGTTTGGAAGAATCGATTGCGCTCAGAGTTGCCGCAGCTTTTGGAGGTGGTATGTCGCGATGTAACGGCGTGTGCGGTGTGGTCTCAGGAGCTCTCATGGTCCTTGGTATATCAATGAACAGCGCAGACAAGGATGCCAGAGAACAACTTTATGCGATATCGAAAGAGTTTGTCGAGCGTTTCAGATCAGAACATGGATCCATACTCTGTGCCGAATTGCTCGGATGCGACATAAGCAAAGAGCAAGAGTTGAAAAGAGCAAGAGAAGAAAACAGATTCAAAACAATCTGTCCCAAATACGTGAAACAAGCGACACAGATCTTGCAAGAGATGCTGCGCCTTTGATCTGTAGGACCAGAAGGACAAGAGTTTAAAAAGCGCGCATGATGGGTCAGAGTGTTTACCAAGCAAGAGGATCAGAACGGTCATGACATACTATGAATGGTCATTATTAGAAAATGATAGAAACAATATAAAAACGTGATCACAAGCCATATTAGATTTTAAGATATGATTATTGGTCAAATGGTATGCTTGCCGTATCTNTTGGCTCTAAATTATTCTTACATGTCTTTATAGGCATTCTCCGTTTATGAAAACACTAACCTCTACACATAGAGACATAATTATCCTATCATCAACACTCAATCTGTGGCTGAGCTTCGGCGACCTCGCTGGCCGCTCGACGACCAATTGTCACCCTCAGACGTTGTTGAGCGAAGCTCAGAAGAGTTCCCCTTCCTCATAGACGGTGCTACTTCACGAAGAACAGTGATTGGACCTTGACGATCTCTCTCATTGTGAACGGATCCGTCCTGGAAGCATTATGCTGGTGAGGTCAGTTATAGATGAGATCACACAGGTGAAAGGAGGGTGGACGTGTACGGACGACTTTGCGCC
>Ga0065718_1000366_pt1 | contig 15236 bp, 17 predicted proteins | sample GBSCel77sediment_2_FD_59105 | JGI IMG/M metagenome (GOLD analysis project Ga0065718, IMG submission 59105) | Hot spring sediment microbial communities from Great Boiling Spring, Nevada - cellulolytic enrichment CS 77C v3 (version 3) | ecosystem: Environmental > Aquatic > Thermal springs > Hot...
GGGGTTGGGATAGGGCTTGGTAAGCAAAAGTTTTTCTTTTTGCCCCTTCCTCATGTGGATTTCGTTTTGGCCAATATAGGTGAAGAATTCGGGTTTTTGGGTATCACTGGCATAGGNATGGCCTTTTTCATCATCTTCTGGCGAGGCCTTAAGATTGCCNTAAAACATCCCGATCCTTTNTNGGGCAATNTGGCCATAGGTTTAGGTTTNATGTTGGCTTTACANGCCTTTTTGAANATGGGGGTTGTGCTTGGAATTTTNCCAATAACGGGTCTGCCACTTCCCTTTATAAGTTATGGAGGGTCTTCACTTTTGGTCTCATTGGTCGCGATGGGTATTCTTTTGCGAACATCGCAAGACGTAGGAGAAAAAAAGATTTGGCGCCGAGGGTTCTGATAGCCACAGGTGGTACGGGGGGACATGTGTTCCCTGCCCTTGCTTGTTCCCAAGAGTTCCAAAAAAGGGGATGGGAGGTTTGGTTTGTCGGCACTGGAAGAGACATGGAGAGACCTCTTTTATCAGTCGGTCAATATAGAGCCCTTCAAGCCAAGCCTTTAACGGGGAAGGGGATAGTAGGGGGTATAATGGGGATTTTGGCGCTTGTTTTTGCTTTACCCCAAGCAGTCGCTTTATTGAGATCCATAAAACCAGACCTTGTGTTAGGTTTCGGAAGTTATGTCTCAGGCCCTATGATTTTTGGCTTCGGCTATACTGAGGATCCCCCCGAGCAATTCACGAGCAGAACGTGATACCGGGTTTGGCCAATCGTTTNAGCGCGCCTTTTGCCCAGAGGGTCTTCGTCTCCTTTGAAGAAACCCTTTCCCATTTTCCCGAATCTAAAACCGAACTCACCGGAAACCCCGTTCGCCAAAAGGTGATAGAGGATGCTCGAAAAGAGNAGAGAAAAATGCCTTTNACGGTGTTTGTACTTGGGGGTAGTCAAGGGAGTTCAGCATTAAACCGAGNGGTTTCCGAGGCTCTAAGGAGTCTAAAGGATAAAATAAGGATAATCCATCAAACAGGGAGGATGGATTATGAGTGGCTTAAAGAGGAATACGGTAAAATGGGCGTAGAAGGATGGGTCTTCCCTTTTGATGAATCCATAGGTAGATGGTATGGCAAGGCTCATTTGATCATATCGAGGGCAGGGGCTTTGACCTTGGCTGAGATTTCCTGTGTGGGACGGGCTTCCATTTTGGTTCCCTATCCCCACTCCACTTCTAATCATCAAGTGAAAAACGCCCAAGTTTTCGTAAAACACGGGGCTTCTAAGATGATCCTTCAAAGTGAGCTCACACCCAAGAAGCTGATAGAGAGCGTGGAGGAATTGATGACGAAAGAGGAATTAAGACTTGAAATGGAAAAAAGGGCTCTCAGCTTGGGTAAGCCTCATGCTACTGAGAAAATAGTCGACCTTTCGATGGAGCTTGAGGGATGTACCGTGGGAAGATAAGGCAGGTCCATTTTGTCGGTATAGGCGGTTCAGGGATGAGCGGTATAGCGGAGGTCTTACATAACTTAGGTTATCGGGTGACAGGTTCCGAATTTAAAACCCAATAAAGCCACAAAGCGCCTTGAGGAATTGGGTTGTAAGGTGTTTTACGGTCACGACCCTCGGTATGTAGAAGGGGCAGATGTGGTAGTGGTTTCATCAGCAGTTCCTTTTACCAATGCGGAAGTTCAGGAGGCCTTGAAGCGGGGGATTCCGGTTATTCCGCGAGCAGAGATGCTCTCCGAGTTGATGAGGATGAAATACGGAATTGCTGTAGCGGGAAGCCACGGTAAGACTACCACCACCTCCATGATCGCCCAAGTTTTGGCCCATGGGGGTTTTGATCCTACGGCAGTTATTGGGGGAAGGGTTAAAGGAATAGGAGGAGGAGCGAGGTTAGGAGCGGGCGAATTCCTGGTGGCTGAAGCCGATGAAAGCGACGGTAGTTTTTTAAGTTTGATTCCTACAATAGTGGTGATAACTAACATCGATCGCGAACATATCAACTTTTATGGGACCTTTGAAAGGTTAAAAGAGGCTTTTGTTCAGTTTGCAAACAAGGTGCCATTTTATGGCGTTTCCATTTTGTGTGGGGATCATCCGGTGGTGAGGGAAATTATGCCTTTTGTAAAAAAGAGAAAGATCACCTACGGGTTGTCCAATGGGGCTCAGGTTAAAGGCGTAGTTATTGAAAAAAAACAATGGGGAGTTGCCTTTCGGGTTTATGTTGAAGGAAAAGAATTAGGAGAGATCAGGTTAAAGATACCTGGGGAACATAACGTCCAAAATGCCTTGGCGGCGGTTGCTTGCGGTTTAGAATTGGGCATTCCTTTTGGCACCATCCAAGAAGCGCTTGAGGACTTTAAGGGAGTGGAAAGAAGGTTGGAGGTTAAAGGCGAAGCCCAAGGCATAATGATAGTTGATGATTATGCTCATCATCCCGAGGAGATAAAGGCCTCCCTTAAAGCATTAAGCGAACTAGGCAGAAGGATAATTGTTGTCTTTCAACCTCATCGCTATACAAGGTTAAAAGACCTTTTTACGGAATTTACCCAATGTTTCGATGGGGTGGCTTTACTGATACTTACCGAAGTCTATCCGGCAGGGGAGGAGCCCATAGAGGGGGTATCGGGTTTAAGGCTTTATGAAACGCTAAAAGGGAAAATGGGCGATAGGGTGTTATATGTGGAAGAGCGGGAGAAAATTCCCCATTTTATTTTACCCATTTTGAAAGAGGGGGACGTGGTGGTCACCTTAGGGGCGGGCAACATAAGTGAGGTTTCAGAAGANTTGATGAGGCTTCTTCAGAGATGAGGGCTCTAATTGAGGAGATTAAGAAAAAGAGGATGGTGGAAATTGAGGAAGGCCTTTTGATGAAGAGGCTTACCTCTTTTAGGATCGGAGGACCAGTGCCCTTACTTATAAGGCCTTATTCGGAAGAAGGGCTTTTGGAAGTCCTTGAGATTCTAAATCTTTTGGGTGTGCCCTTTAGGATCATAGGGAGGGGAACTAACCTCTTGGTGGATGACCGCGGAATCAACGAGGTCTTAATAGATTTGAAAAAGGCTTCCAATTTTATCCGACCCGAAGGCCCTNTTTTGGCCGTTGGTTCTGGNACAAGTCTCGAACATCTCCTAAGTTTTTTGTGAGAGGAAAGGGCTCTCGGGCTTGGAAGGACTTTGTGGGATACCGGGGTTCGGTAGGAGGAGCTATAAAGGGAAATGCCGGAGCCTGGGGGTATCAGATTGGGGACAGGGTGGAGTACCTTATTATTTACAGTGCTCAGGGCAAAAGGGAGAAAAGGGAGAATTTGAATTTTTCTTACCGCAGAGGGCCCCTAAGGGAAGGGGAAGTGATATGGGAAGTTGGAATTAGCCTTTTTGAAAGGGATCCCGAAGAGATCCGAGAGAAAACCAAAGCCTTGAGGCTTGAAAGAATAAAGACACAGCCGTTAGGCTTCGCAAGCGCCGGTTGTATATTCAAAAACCCACCCAATGGGCCTCCGGCAGGGTATCTTATCGATAAGGCGGGGTTTAAGGGCAAAAGACGAGGAGGGGCGATAGTTTCTNCTTTGCATGCCAATTTCATCTTGAACTTAGGGGATGCCACTTTCAGCGATGTGATGGGATTAATCGAGGAGATAAGGGAAGNGGTNTTCGAAGCTTTTCAATGTGGAACTNGAGCTGGAGGTCGAGATTTGGAGTTGAANGGNAAAAGGGTAGGGGGTTCGTTATGGGCGGTCTCTCCAGTGAAAGGGAGATATCTCTGAAAAGCGGTATGGCGGTTCTTGAGGCCCTTCGGAGGCAAGGGATTGACGCTTTTCCGGTGATCTTAGACGGGGATATAGTGCAGAAGATCCTTGATGCCAAAATAGACCTCGCCTTTTTGGCCCTGCACGGGAAAATGGGAGAGGACGGCACTATCCAAGGGCTTTTGGAGCTTCTAAGGATTCCCTACACGGGTTCAGGGGTTTTAGGAAGTGCTTTGGCTATGAACAAGGTTAAAGCCAAACAGGTTTTCCTCGCTTCAGGTATACCCACACCCGAGTTTGTAGTNTGGGAAGAGGGGATAAACCCGGATTTTCCACTGCCTTGGGTCGTTAAGCCGGTTTCGGAAGGTTCAACTATCGGTGTAAGCATTGTGAAAGATAAAGAAGAACTTAAACCCGCGCTGTCAAAAGCTTTAGAGTATGATCCCGAGGTCTTTATAGAACGTTTTATTCCTGGGAAAGAAGTCACGGTGGCCGTTTTNAATGGTAGGCCCCTTGAGGTNATAGAGATATTGCCCGAGGGAGGCTTTTACGATTTCGAAAGGAAGTATACCCCTGGAAAGACCCAGTATTTGATCCCTGCCCCGATAGGGGATGAGCTTAGAAGAAGGGCCAAAGAACTTGCGGTTTTGGCTTATAAGGCCCTTAAGTGCAGTGGTTGTGTCAGGGTTGACTTCAGGTTAGATCCCCAGGGAGGGCTTTGGGTTTTAGAAGTCAATACCATTCCAGGTATGACTGCTACAAGCCTTGTTCCTCGTGCTGCTTCGTATGAGGGGCTTACTTTCGACGAACTTGTTCTGGAGATATTAAAAGGGGCTTCTCTTAAGGTGAAGATATGAAGTGGCTAATTCTTTCGCTGGTGTTTTTCGTAGTTTCTGGCCTTTGGGTATGGCATTTTTTGCCTCCTGTACAGAAGGTAGAGGTCCAAGGAAACCGAGNGATTTCCCTTAATGAGCTCGAAAATACTTTGCTTCCCGTGCTTTCGGGCAAGAACCTTTTCGAGATAAATTTGAAAAACTTAGGTGAGATTCTCCTTAAGAATCCCAAAATCGAAGGATGTGAGATTTGGAAGCTGTACCCCTATACGCTAAAGTTAAGAATCGAGGAAAAAGACCTTACGGAATTAAGTCTCCACGATGAGGAAATCCAGAGGTTGATCAAAGAAATGGCCCCTTTGTCCTTTAAAAAAGAGGGGGATTTCTATACCTTCTTAACGCAAGAGGGGATTTGGTTCAGGTTAAAGGAATCGCAACTACAAGAAGGGCTTAAAGTCCTTAAATCGGTCCGGAAGCTTTTGGAGGAAAGGAAGCCGAATTACCTAGTTTATGTTGAACCCGATAAAGTTATTGTGGGATTTGGTGAGGGAGGGAAAAAATGAGCAAGGAAAACGTTATAGTCGGTTTAGATATAGGTACTACCAAGGTTTGTGTTTTAGTGGGGATCCCCAGTTCCCAAGGTGTCGATATCATTGGAATAGGTACTGCTCCCTCCAGAGGCATTCGTAGGGGAATGGTTATCAACATCGAATCAACCGTTGAATCGATAAAAAAGGCGGTTGCTGAAGCAGAACTTATGGCCGGCTGTGAGATAAAATCGGCAATAGTGGGGATTTCGGGCNTTCACATACAAGGTTTGAATTCAAGTGGTGTCGTAGCCCTTAAAGCAGGCGAGGTGAGCGACGAGGATATAGCAAGGGTAATAGACGCAGCCCGAGCTTTAGCTATCCCCAATGACAAGCAAGTGCTTCACGTACTGCCGCAAGAGTTCATCTTAGATGGACAAGATGGAATAAAAGATCCCCGGGGGATGAGTGGTATAAGGCTGGAGGTCAAAGCCCATATAGTTATCGGTTCCATTACGGCCACGAAAAACCTCATAAAATGTGTCCACAAGGCCGGACTTGAGGTTCAAGATCTGGTTCTTCAACAGTTAGCCTCAAGCGAAGCCATTTTAACCCCCGAGGAGATGGAGTTGGGAGTGGCTTTAGTGGATATAGGGGGAGGGACTACAGATTTGGCCGTGTTCCACCGGGGAAGTTTAAGGCATACCGCTATTCTGCCAGTGGCCGGTGATCACATAACCAGCGATATAGCCTTTGGATTGCGAACTCCTCTTGAGGAGGCTGAGAAAATAAAACGGAAGTATGGGTGTGCTTTAGCTTCATTGCTCTCCTCAGAGGAGACCTTCGAAGTCTCACCGGTAAGTGAAGGGCAAAGGTCACGGGTCGTCTCTCGGCGTCTTTTAGCGGAGATTATAGAGCCTCGAGTGGAAGAGATATTTAGGTTAGTCAATGAAGAACTCGATAAGTCTGGATACTTAAAACTTATGCCCGCAGGGATAGTCTTAACCGGTGGGACGGCTTTGATGGAAGGNATTGTGGAAATGGCCACCGATCTGTTTGATCTACCGGCGAGGCGAGGGTATCCTCGGGGCGTAGGGGGCTTGGTGGATATTGTACAAAATCCCCAATATGCCACCGCTGTGGGTCTTGTAATTTATGGAGCTCGCAAAGAACAACCGAAAGGTCTTAAAGTTCGAGAAGGAGGACCAAGGTTAAAACGTAGATTGAAGGAATTATTTAGAGAGATGTTCTCAAGCTAATAAAGGAGGGAAAAGATGAGGGAATTAGAACGTTTTGAGCTCGATAGGGAATTTCAGACGACGGTGATAAAGATAATAGGGATAGGGGGAGCTGGATGTAACGCTTTGGATACCATGATAAATTATGGGCTTGAAGGGGTGGAATTGATAGCNGCTAACACTGACATACAGGCCCTTCAGAGGTGTTCAGCCCCGGTGAAATTACAATTAGGAGAAAGATTAACAGGGGGTATGGGTGCCGGGGGGAATCCGCAAATTGGTAAAGAAGCGGCTAAGGAGAGCATAGATCTAATAAGGGATGCCCTCCAAGGGGCCCACATGGTTTTCATAGCTGCTGGTCTTGGAGGAGGAACTGGGACAGGAGGAGCCCCTATTGTAGCTCAAGTAGCCAAGGAATTGGGGGCCTTGACGGTGGCTATTGTTACCAAACCCTTCCGTTTCGAGGGGAAGAAACGAAGACTTCAAGCCGAAGAAGGTTGGCGAGAATTGAAGAAGGTCGTTGATACTATTATAACCATTCCCAATGACAGGCTTTTAACTATAAGTGATAAAAATACCCCTTTACTTCATGCCTTTAAAAAGGCCGACGAAGTTCTTTATCAAGCTGCAAGGGGAATAGCGGACCTGATCATAATGCCCGGTTTGGTAAACTTAGATTTTAACGACGTAAAGACAATAATGTCGGAAATGGGAATGGCCATAATGGGGATGGGGAGGGCCTCAGGTGAGGGACGGGCTCTGGAAGCCGCGCAACAGGCCATATGTAGTCCTCTGCTTGAGGACGTCTCCATAAAGGGAGCCAAAGGTGTGCTCATAAACATTACCGGAGGTCCCGACCTTACCCTTTATGAGGTTAGCGAAGCCGCAACCTTAATTCAGGAAGANGCATCGGAGGAGGCTAATATCATATTTGGAGCGGTGATAGAAGAGGGCCTCGAGGATGAGGTGAGGGTTACGGTGATAGCCACTGGTTTAGAAGAACCTCAGCAGCAAAAGGAATTTCGACCCCAAATTTTGCTCCCCGAGGATGATCTGAGCAATATAGACGTACCAGCCTTTATGCGTAAGGGGAAAGGGCTCGAAGAATTTTCGGGCTTCAGGTTTAGGTCTAAAAGAGATCAATTTCGTGACCGAAATGACCTCCCCACCTTTTTGAGGGAAGGCGTTGATTGAATATGTCATCTTTGGTCAGACGATACTGGGAGGGTTTCCTTTCAAAGGAAAAAGGAACGATTTTTAAGGACTGGGGGGGGAAAATCAGGATTTGCTTAATTTTTCCCAATTATTATCACGTTGGCATTTCCAATTTGGGTTTTCAATATGTTTACGCGCTTTTTAACGCACGAAAGGATGTGGTCTGTGAGAGGGCTTTTCTCCCCGAACCCCGGATCTTAGAAGAGCATGAAAGAACCGCTACACCCCTTTTATCACTGGAGAGCCTTAGGCCTTTGAGAGATTTTCACATATTAGCCTTTTCGCTTTCTTACGAGAACGATTACCCAAACGTGCTCAGGATGCTTGAACTTTCACAAATACCCTTATTAGCAGAAGAACGCAGGGTCCAAGATCCCTTAGTGATCGCCGGTGGAAGCGCGGTTAGTATAAACCCCGAGGTAATGGCTCCCTTTTTTGATTGCATCCTCATCGGAGAAGCGGAGGAGCTGGTGGATGAGTTTATAGATGCTTTGAAAAAATCCTGGGGAAAAACTCGAGAGGAAATTCTCAAGAGCCTCTCCGAAGTAGAGGGCATATATGTCCCCCGGTTCTACGAACTTGTCCTAAACCCGGATGGGACTTTAAAGGATATAGTGCCCCGTTTGGAGGATGTTCCCCGAAGGATAAAAAGACGCGTCTATAGAGGGGCGCCGCTTCTGGTGAGTTCACCCATAAGAAGCCCAGAGGGGGAGTTTGGCGAATCCCTTATTATAGAAGTCGCAAGGGGATGTCCTTATCATTGCCGATTTTGCGTGGTAAGGTCCCTCTATTATCCTTTTAGAACCTATCCCTCGGACGTTTTGGAAACTGAGATAATTGAAGGGGTAAAACTTTGCGGACGGGTGAGTTTTCTTGGAGCAGCGGTGGGAAATCATCCTGATTTTTTGCATTTATGCCAAAAGGTTATCCAACTGGGAGGGCAATTCACCGTTTCTTCTTTAAGGGCTGATCAGGTTAACGGGGATTTAGCCAAGTTACTCTTTGCCTCCAAGCAAAGAACGGTGACCTTCGCCCCCGAAGTTGGAAGGGAGGAAAAGAGGTTTAAAATAGGAAAAAAGCTCTCAAACAGTGACTTATTCAAAGCCGTTGAAATTCTCTCACAAGAAGGATTAACCAATCTGAAGCTATATTTCATGATAGGATTGCCCAAAGAGGAGGAAGAGGATCTTAAGGCTTTACTTAACCTGGTGAAGGAGATCTCTCATACGCAAAAACGGATACTCCGAGGTTCAAAAGGGAAGGTCACCGTAAGCATCAGCCCCTTCGTTCCTAAACCTTGGACCCCTTTTCAATGGTATCCCTTTGAGGAGATTTCTTCTCTGAAAAAGAAAATAAAATACCTGAAGAAATCCTTAGAAGTGCAAATAAATTATGACCTTCCCAAATGGGCTTATTTTGAAGCGCTTTTCTCCTTAGGGGACAGAAGGATAGGATTAGAACTTTACCGAGGTTGGAAAGAGGGCGATTGGATAAGGCACTTCAGGGTTTCTTCGGTAAATCCGGATTTTTGGGTCTTGAGAAAAAAAATGACCGCCGAATATTTTCCGTGGGAGATAATCTCCACACCAATTTCAAAGGCCTCTCTTTGGGATGAGTTTATGAAATACGAAAGGACTTAATTATCTTTTTTGTCTTCTTTTCCTTCTTTTTCCTCTTTCTTTGCCCTATCCTTGGTCTTATAGTCGGTAGCGTACCATCCGCTTCCTTTTAGATGAAAGTTTGCCAAAGAAATGATCCTTTTGGCCTCGCCTTTACAATTTTTGCAAATGGTTACCGGAGGATCGTTAAAACTTTGCAAAAGTTCGAACTTCTCACCGCAGTTAGTGCATTGGTATTCGTATATAGGCATTTCTCCCTCCTTGGGTTTATTCAGTAGAGTATTTCAAAATAACCTCAGGAAGGACTCTTTTCAAGCGGAAACTTTCTACTGAAATTGTTAGGTATTGACACCTGGGACGGAAACTTGTTATAAAATGCACAAAGTAAAAAAAAGGAGGAGAGCNATGGATTTTGCTTTCACNGAAGAGGAAAAGATGGTTCAAGAAATGGCCCGTGATTTTGCCCAGAATGAGATTGCGCCTATAGTTGAGAAGGATGAGAAAGAGCATGTTTTTCGTAAGGANATCGTAAAGAAAATGGCGGAACTCGGATTTTTTGGTTGTATCGCCCCTGAGGAGTATGGCGGGAACAACATGGGCTATGTGGCGGCTACTATCATCACCATGGAGATCGCCAAAGAGAGTCCTTCCTATGGTCTTCCCTTTAACCTTCAGATGAACTCCATTCAGTCGGTACTTTTGGAGTTTGGTACGGAAGAACAGAGGAAGAAATGGATACCCCCACTGATTAACGCGGATCTTTTGGGTTGTTTCGCCCTTACCGAGCCCGATGTGGGGTCTGATGTGGCTTCGATGAAAACCACGGCCAAAGAAGTTTCTGATGGATGGATCTTAAACGGTACTAAGATGTGGATCTCGGGGGTTCCGGTGGCTGATGTGGGTATTGTGTTTGCGATGACCGATAGAGAAAAGAAACATCGAGGGATGTCCGCTTTTATAGTGGACATGCACACCCCAGGCATAACTCAACGGGCTATTGAGGACAAGTTAGGGCTTCATTGTGCTCCTACTGGGGAGATAGTTTTTGAAGAAGTGAAAATCCCGAAGGACGCGATCGTAGGTAAACCCGGCGATGGTTTCAAAATAGCTATGTTTATGCTTGACCGCACTAGGCTTTCTTGCGCGGCTCGGGCTGCAGGGGTGGCGGAGAAATGTTTTGAGCTTGCTAAAAAGTATGCTAACGAGAGGATTCAGTTCGGCGTTCCCATCATTCAGCACCAGATGATCCAGGATCAACTGGCGAGGATGTGGTGCGAGCATGAAGCGGCGAAGCTTTTGGTGTTTAAGGCTGCTTGGATCATGGAGCAAATAAGGCTTGGAAAACTAAGCGAAAGGGCTACCCTTCACGTATCTACGGCTAAGTATTACAGTGCAGAAGCGGCGGTCTTTGCTGCCAATGAGGCCATGAAGATTTATGGTTCCTATGGGTACTCGGCAGAATATCCCATCGAAAGGTATTATAGGGATGCAAAGAGTTATCAGACGGTGGAAGGTACCTCCAACATCCAAAAGATCATAATAGCTAGGCATTTTATTGAAGAACAAAAATAAAAAGGAGGAGAGGAAGATGGAAGTGACAGTACCCATGGTCGGAAAACTCGTGAAAATCCTTGTTAAAGAAGGGGATCAGGTAAAGGAAAACGATCAAGTTGCAATAATTGAAGCGATGAAGATGGAGATGCCCATAGTGGCGCCCATATCAGGTACTGTAAAGGAGATAAGAGCTAAAGAAGGACAACAGGTTACTTCTGATACCGTAATAATGATCATTGAATAAAACATAGGAGTTAAAGATGAAACTGGAAGGAAAAGTAGCAGTTGTTACCGGAGGGAGCCGAGGGGTGGGTAGGGCTATTTGCTTGGCCTTTGCTCGGGAAGGCGCGAGTGTGGTGGTGAATTATGCTACAAGACCTGACGCAGCCGAGGAAGTGGTGGAGGAGATTCGGAAGATGGGACGTAAGGCAGTAGCAGTAGGGGCTGATGTGGCCACTTGGGAAGGGGCGGAGAAGGTTATAAAAGGCGCGATTGATAATTTCGGAAAGATTGACATATTGGTGAATAATGCGGGTTTTATACGTCCAGCTTTGCTTCACAAGATGACCGAGGAAGATTGGCAAGCGGTAATTGACATTCATCTTAAGGCACCGTGGTTATGTATCAAAGCGGCATTCCCTTATATGAGCGAACAAAAATCTGGTTCGATAATTAACGTCACTTCTGTCGCAGGTGTGGTAGGAACAGTGGGTCAGATCAATTACAGTGCGGCTAAAGGAGGGGTTATAGCCTTAACCAAATCAGCCGCAAGGGAATTGGCTCAGTATGGTATAAGGGTCAATTGCATATGCTTAGGTATTGTAGAGACGGAGATGAGCGAGAAGATAAGGACTGATCCTAAGTTGGTGGAGATTTATAAAAGAAGGATCCTATTAGGGAGATTTGCCACTCCCGAAGAGGTGGCTGAACCCTTTGTATTTTTAGCTTCCGAGGATTCTTCCTACATAACCGGACAGCTGATAATGGTGGATGGGGGATATGGGATGACGTAAAGAGGAAAATAATGAAAGGAGGTGCCATATGAAGGTACCAGAAAAGATAGAAACATGGCAGATGGTGAGGCCATGGGGTAAGGATGAGAAGGGCAATCCGGTTCCTGGCATTATAGAACGGACTTCCATTCCGGTACCGGAGCTTAAGCCGGGTGAGGTGTTAGTAGAGGTAAAAGGATGTGGGGTGTGCCATACCGATTTGGGGTATTTTTTCGATGGGGTTCCTACTGTTAATAAGCCGCCATTGACCTTGGGACACGAGATAAGCGGAGTAGTTGTAGCGGGAGATGAGCAGTGGATAGGTAAGGAGGTGATAATTCCTGCGGTTATGCCCTGCAGAAAGTGTTACATCTGCAAGATAGGGCGAGGTAATCGATGCTTGGATCAGAAGATGCCGGGGAACAGCTTGGGTATTTATGGAGGCTTTTCCAGTCATATTCCGGTTCCTTCTATAGACCTGTGTGAGGTCAGAAACAGACCCGCTGATATGCCGTTGGAGAAGTTGGCTGTTATAGCCGATGCGGTGACCACTCCGTTTCAAGCGGCCAAGAGGGCGAACCTTGGGCCAGGGGATCTGGTGGTTATTGTTGGTTGTGGCGGTGGAGTGGGTGTTTATATGACTCAGATTGCCAAGTTCGTGTTCAATTCGGAGGTTGTCGTTGGGATTGATGTGGATGAAGAGAAACTTAACCGGGCTTTGAAATACGGAGCCGATTTTGTGATTAACGCAAGGGATAAGAGTCTGCGTGACATAAGGGAAGAATGGAGGAAGATCTGTCGAGAAAATGGTTTGAGGACTTATGGTTGGAAGATATTTGAAGTTTCGGGCGTTAAGGCCGGGCAGCAGATAGCCTTGGAACTTCTCACTTTCATTTGCAAGCTTATCGTTGTCGGTTATAGCCCTCATACAAATGAGTATCAGATCTCAAGACTTATGGCTTTTGATGCGGAGATGATAGGTACGTGGGGTTGTTTACCCGAGCATTACCCGGTGGTTTTGGACATGGTTTTGAAGGGTAAGATTCAGATAGATCCTTTTGTGGAATTAAGGCCTATGAGTCAGATAAGGGAGGTCTTTGAAGAAGTACATGCTAAGCCTCCTTTGAGGAGGATTGTTTTGGTGCCTGATTTTTAAAAATTTAAAAGAAAGAAATTAAAAAGGAGGTAAGGCAATGCCTCGAGATTATGAAAAGGAATTTAGAGAAAAACTGGAAAAATATGGTTATGATTGGGAAAGACATATGAAAATTTTTAGAGGTCGCTCCCCTGAGGAGTTTGGTTTTAAAGAAATTATTTACGAAAAGTTTTATGATAAATGGGCAGCCAGAATCACTCTTAACAGGCCTCATCGTTATAATGCTTATACGGGTACTGAACTTTATGAGATATGTCAGGCCCTTGAAGATGCGATGATGGACGATGGGATTGCGGTGATAGTAATAACTGGGGCGGGCGATAAAGCTTTTTGTACTGGAGGAGATGCAGGAACTTATTCGGTGATTTATCCTGAAAGGCCTCATGAATTTTACAATTGGTGGACCTATTACGAAAGGATGTTGTATTTAATAAGAACATGTGGGAAGCCGGTAATTGCTCGGATAAACGGTGTAGTAGCTGGGGGTGGAAATGAGATTAATCTAGCTTGTGACATTTCAATTGCTGCAGAACATGCTCGTTTTATTCAACCAGGTACAAGAACCGGTAGTGTTTCTGCTGGAGGAGCTACCCAATGGTTACCTTTGACAATTGGTGATAAAAGGACTCGTTGGATGGTGATGGTAGGAGATGAGATAGATGCGAAAACAGCGCTTGAGTGGGGTTTAGTTAATGAGGTGGTTCCTTATGAAAAGCTTGATGAAGCAGTAGATAGGGTGATTAGAAAAATTGGTCAATAAATTTCCCGACTGTATGCGTTATACAAAAGTCCAATGCAATTTCTGGGGCGATTTAGCATGGACCACTTTTCAACATGCTCGTGATTGGTTAACGATTCATTATGCAACGGGCGAACCAATCGAGGGGTTCAGTGCCTTTTTGGAAAAGAGAAAGGTGGATTATATTGGGTTAAGAAAGCTATCGAAAGAAGGGAAGAGCCACACCTATTATCCTTGGGGGAGCACCTATTAAATACTGTGATAAATGCGGTGCTAAATATCTTCCTCAAGAGTTTGAATATTGCGGAAAGTGTGGGGCTAAGTTAGAGTAAGTATTGATCCGAAGGAGGTCCCGTGGTTCGAAAAGATTTAAAAAAAAAGAATTGATCAATATAGTTATAAAAGTCCTTTAGGATTTTATAAAGAACGAGAGAAAGATGAGGTGATTTTAGAAGTAAAAAACGACGGGACCTCCTATTTCGTCGAAATACCGACCCATTTAAGAAACCGTGCGGAAATTGTAGTAGGGTCAAGGGTGAAGGGAAGTGTAATAGGAATTTACAAAAAAGGAGGAAAAGAGAAGGTAAAGTTAAAGAAGCCCTTTGATTGGGAGGTAGAAGGATATTGGAATGAACTTCACATTCCTAAAGAAGAAGCCAGTGCTCTTGGGATTGAAGCCGGGGATTATCTTCATTTGGAATTTAAAAGTGTAATTAACTATGGAGATGAGATTGTTCTTTAAAACCTCCAATGTCCCTGTAAAACTTCTCTTACACTTGTTATAAAAGGTCGAATTTTATAAAAATTTTCGTCTTCTTGTCGTTCACAATAAGAAGAAAGCGACTCATTTGGTTCTTCGCATCTTTTAAGGATTTCTAATGAAGATCGAAATACTGCTTCTGGATNGTGTCCTCCTTCAAGAACGAAGATAATTTTCCCTTCACAAATCTCTTCGGCTTTTTTAATCAAAAGGTCTCCTAATCTCCAAAAACCCCTTTCCGTAAGGTGCATTTCCCCAAGAGGGTCAAGATGATGAGGGTCAAAGCCTGCTGAGACTAATATGAGTTGAGGCTGAAATTCCTCCATAACCGGAAGAAGGATATGACGAAAAATATTTCCATAATCACTATCGTTACACCCAAGAGGAAGAGGAACGTTAATAGTATAACCTTTCCCTTCCCCTTCCCCTATTTCATCAAAGTACCCTGTTTCAGGGAAAAGTGGATGCTGGTGAATGGAGAAATACAACACTTTAGGATCCAAATAAAAAGCTTCTTGAGTACCATTTCCATGNTGAACATCCCAATCCACAATCAAAACTTTTCGAAGTCCTCCTTTCTCTATCGCATATTTGGCAGCAATCGCTACGTTATTAAATATACAAAAACCTTTGCCTTCATTTCTTTGAGCATGATGTCCAGGCGGCCTTACTATAACAAATACTTTTTTTATTCTTTCCTCTAACACACTTTCTACTGCTTCTATGCAACATCCTACAGCTAAAGCTGCAATTTCATATCCTCCTTTGGGTATCCATGTATCGAGAGACAGTCTTCCTCCTTTTTTTGAAAGTTCTTTTATCTCTTTTATATAATTTTCATCGTGAATAAGCAAAAGTAC
>Ga0065718_1005150_pt1 | contig 15201 bp, 21 predicted proteins | sample GBSCel77sediment_2_FD_59105 | JGI IMG/M metagenome (GOLD analysis project Ga0065718, IMG submission 59105) | Hot spring sediment microbial communities from Great Boiling Spring, Nevada - cellulolytic enrichment CS 77C v3 (version 3) | ecosystem: Environmental > Aquatic > Thermal springs > Hot...
TGCAAAAAGTTTCGTTTTCACTCTACATTTTTCCACATGGCGATATCTTTCGATTGTGTTTTTAAATTTCTTATTACAATACCAACATTTTTCCATTCAAATCACCTTTTTCTTCCAAGTTCTCTTCCAACTTTATGAATTTCAGCAACTACCTTTACACCATTTTCAAATTCAAATTCTACAATGAGTGGCGTGAAGTGAATTACTTCTATCCACTTTATTTTTTCTCCAACGGTATCAAATCTTAAATTGAAAAATCTTCTCATATTTCTCTCTGTTTCATCTTCCATTCAAATCACCTTTTTCTCTTTTTCAATCCACATATCTGGATAAATTTTATCAACATGACCTAATCTTTCAATTGAATAAGGTTCCGTAACTTGTAATCCGTTCATTTTTCTCCAAACCTCCCAAACCGATGCTAAAAATATTTTCACAACTTTCCTTTTTGCATAGTTATGAATATGACCTTTAGACCAATCGGGATGCTTTTGTTTAGCTTGCTCTTTAAATTCGTCATAAAGTTTTTTACCAAATCCTTTCTTTTTTATGAAACATTCTGTTATTTTCCAACAAAATGTCTTTACTTTCGGGTTATAGTTTACTTTTTCTCCTCTTATTCTTTTACTATTTGGTGCTAAACCGCAGTAACTCCATAATTTAGAAACATAGTTTGCTTTTAGAATTGGTTCGGATAACCAAGCTATTATTCCGCTCGATAATATTGGTCCTATTCCTTTAACATAATTTAAGTAATTTTTTCTTAAAGGATGCTCTCTGCTCCACTCATCTAATATTAATTTCAAATTTTTTTCAATTTCGTATAACTTTTTGAAAAGCCATATCAAATTTTTAATTTCTTCTATTTTGATTTTTTCGGTTATAACATATTCTTTCACAAACTCGGCATATCTTTTTTCTTCTAAAAGAGAAAACGCAAATTTCTTTTGGGTTTCATTGGTGACTTGGCTCGCATCAACAACATGGGTTTCAATGGGTTTCTGGCTCGCATCCTTTATATGGGTTTCAACCAAATCATGGCTCGCACCATCGGATTGGGTTTCATCTATTTCCTGGCTCGCATTCTCGGGCTGGGTTTCAAACGAACTCTGGCTCGCATCAATAATTTGGGTTTCAACTCTTTTATGGCTCGCAATCTCATCCTGGGTTTCACCGAGGCTCTGGCTCGCATTCGAAACTTGGGTTTCAAAAACTTCCTGGCTCGCATCTTTAGAATGGGTTTCATTTAAATACTGGCTCGCACTTTCGGTCTGGGTTTCACTTAAATATTGGCTCGCAACGGCATCATGGGTTTCATTTTCAGCATGGCTCGCATCAATGATCTGGGTTTCATGGAAACCTTGGCTCGCAATACCAAAATGGGTTTCAACCTTCCTCTGGCTCTCGAAAGCATTATGGATTTTTTCTATTACGATGCTTTTATTATGTTTTATATAGTTTACAATTCTATTAAAAACTTCTACTCTTATCTTTTGAATGTCATAAAAGTTTTCAATTAAGACTCTTATTTCGTAAAAATATCTGGCTAAATTTTTCACTTCATACATTTTAAATCACACCTCAACCTTCATTAATTCAAAAAATTTAGGCAATCTAATATACAATTTTTCTAAAATCTGTGGTGCTAATGCAATTTCTTGAGTAGTTTGATATTTGTTTTCAATTTTTTCTACTCTTTCTAATCTCAAATGAGTTTTAAAAACCGATATTCTTATTCCCTTCCCTTCTCCAAGTGAAAAATATTCTCTGTAAAGTTCTTTTGATTCGGTTTTTTGTTCGTTTTGTTTGGTCGGTTGTTCCATTTCCTTAATTTCAAAATCTTCTAAATTTACTTTTTTCGAATTTTTTCCATTCATTTAATATTCACCATAAGAATGTTTTCAATATAAGTTGAGCGTGGGGTAATTCCTCTTTTTTTATCTATCTTTTTCAGTAAATTTTCATCAATAGTTATAGAAATCCTTTTTTTCATAATACTAATATTACAAGTAATATATTTAAAGTTTTCTGTAGTAAGAAATATATATGAGACTTGCCTATAAGGATTTTGTTTTAGAAATAGATGTTAAAGAAGCAGCTATTATTATCATGCTCTTTATTTTAATTGCCGTGGCTTATGTTTATGGAAGGTATGAAGGAGTTTACTTGATAACAAAAATAAGAGAAACTTGCCCACAAATGTTTCTTGATGTTTCTCTTAATATTACATAAAAAGTTAAAAAAGAAAAATAAGAAAAAAAAACCAAAACTCAACATCTTATTTTCTCTTTCTCTTCTTTTTTGCCATTTTCACCACTAATTATTTTATATATTTTTGAAAATATAAAGTTTACTCTTCTTTTTTGCTAAACTCCATAAACAAAAGCAAAACTTTAAACAAATCAAAAGCTTCTTCAAAACTTATTCTTTCATTTCTTCTTATGCAATTCAACAATTTCAGTTCATAATAATCAGCAAGTTGAGAAAATGTTAATTCATAAACCTTGCCATTAATTTCAATTTTCTGTAATCCAAGTTCTGTTTTTTTCATTTTCGGTTTTATCAATTCAAACAAATTAAAAACATAGCTCTTAAAATAAGCTTCTATCTTTTTTGTATCACTTCTTCTTTCCTTAGCAATCCAATATGTTTGCAAGGTTTCCAAACAAGCTTTTTTAAACAAATCAATATCAGAAATCCTTTTTTCTTTTTTAGTTTCCTCAGTTTCTATTTCCATTTGCCGACACCTTTAAGGATTGTTTTATATCTTTCAATTTTCTAAAAATGTTCTTGTATTCTTTTATGAAAACAACCGCTTTTTTGTTAATCAAAATCTCTCCATCTACTTCATCTAAAAAATGAATGAAATCACTATCAATCTTTAAAATATGACCATGAAAAAAGAGATGTTTGTTTACAAAAACACAAACTTCATAAAGCTTTTTGCTATCAAACATTTTAATCACCAAACCTTTAAACACCAATTCCCGCTGTTGTTACATTCAATATTGTTTTAGATATTCTGCTCACATTTTGAATTTCAGAATAGCTTAGAAATGCAAAAGCAAGAGTTATTGCTGTAATGAAAAGAATAATATAGAGTAGATTTGTGATTTTCTTTTTTTGCAAGTTTAGAATTTCCGCTTCTGTCAAAACAAGCTCCTTTCTTAATATTGCTTCTACTTGCTCTGGCAAGGCAAATATTGTTTTATCCGCTTTCTCTAATGTTTTTTCAAAAATCAAAGGAGTAAGGCTTCTGAAATCATAAAATACGCAAGGTATACCATCTTTATAATGAAGCTCTTGTATTAGTTCTGGGGTTGGTTCTTTACCTTCTACTTTTTGTTTTAAAACATAATTGAATTCCGGAATGTTTAAGAAAACTCCGCCTTTTACTCTTACCACATCTTTGCTTAAATCGATAATCTTATAAAACAATTCATTTCCAGCAAAAAAGAATGCGATGCCTAAAGGCTTTCTTTTTAGCTTTCTCAAAAACTTTACTTTATAAAAAGGGTCATAGGCTATTTTAGCAAAGGCAAAACCAAAAATTATTCCAACAAGCGTAAAAACAAAAATCAATTCATTCATTCTTTTTTCACCTCAATACTTAAAACCTTTCCGAAATTCTCAAAGTCTTTAGAAATTCTTTTTCTTATGTAATCATTATTGAAAATTGTCATTTTTAATATCGGTTCCAAAAATTTGTATTCCAATGGTTTTTCAATCTTGAGATTTATGAATACATTATCATTAAAGAATAGCAAAACTCTTGCGGTTTTTCCATCATAATCTGTAGTATATCTTAACAAGAATAGTTCTTCTTTTAATTTAAGAAGAAGTTCTTGTGATTTTTTCATAAATCTTCTAAAAACAAAAGAATTTGCCTTCTTTTCAAACTCACTTCTATAGTTTTCATTAAAACTCTCAAGATACCTCTTCATTTCTTCATAATTGTTTGGTTCTACTTCTACAAAAGCCTCAACTCTTATCATCCACCACCAACCCCCCTTAATTTATCTAAAAAACTTTGTTTTTCCTCTTCTTCTTCACCTTCAAATAAGACCTTCGCCTCCTCTCCGCTCTTTAGTTTTAGGTTTACTATTGTTTTCGTATCGCTTGTTTGTAGTATTCTTTCAAAACCGCCAACGCTTCTTTTTGCTAAAAATCTTGTCAAAACATCTGAAAATCTTCTGCTTGCCAAGTTTTTGAAACCCATTTGATACCATTCCTTTGCACAATCAAGTTTTAGAGAATATAATATACTATCCTCGGCATTTACATTTGAAAGCGCCAAAATTTTGTTGTTAAAAGCAAAAACATTCTTTGGAGTAGATAATTTGTGAGCATCACCTAAAAGAAAAACCAACAAATCTTGCGTGCTTGTTAAAAAAGGCTCTTGTTCCACTTCTTCTATTTCATCCTCATTACCCATTCAATCACCCAATCAAATCATTTTGACATCAAAACTAAACCAGCACCACCTAATGCTAAAACAACAAGTAAAACAAAAGCTTCAAGAGAGCCGGGAGCTATGATTTGTATGTTTTCTGTTATAACGGTATCTGTAGATGATAAGAAACTTTCAGTTCTTGTTAAACCATCTGTGTAAATCCACAATCCGGAAATTATTAAAAGTAAACCGCAAATCACGGCAAACATGAATTTGTTTTTGAATAGATAGAAGACTATGGAAACCAAAACAAATAAAAGAAAAACCATAAGGTCCATTTTATCACCTTAATAAATCAATCACCCAATCAAGGCCATCGCTGTTATGCTGCTATTTATTTGAACAACATTAGTAACAATGATGCTATAACTACTATTGGCAAAACTCCCCAAATTGCTAATGTTCCTGTATCCCAACCAGATGTGTTTGCTCCTGTTATTGTTGTCATTACGACATTTGCCGTTAAAATTATTGCTATTGCCAAACCGACAAATGTTGTTATGATTTGGCTAAATCCTTTCTTTACTCCTTTTCCAAACATTTTCATTCACCTTAATTTTTATTTAACAACATGGGTATTTAAAACCTACTGATGCCTAATTTTAAAGCCTTTTTTCTCTTTAATCTTTTGATTAGAAGGATGCTTGTTTTTTTATCAAGCCTAAACCTTGCTCTCAAAATTCCAGAAGCCCTTCTTATACTTTTAACATCCACATCTTTTAAAATCATTTCGGCTTTTTTCTCTATTTCTTTCAAAAGCCTCATTCCATCACCTCAAGAACAAACTTCCAATTAGATAAGCAAGACCTATGCCTAAGAGAACAACTATGACTGGGATATAATCTGGAACAATTATAGCAAATATCATTAGAGCAAAAACAAAAATTGGTAAGTAAAGAACTCTTGGTAAACCAAGAATATAAACAAATCCAAACACGAATAACAAAAACAAACCATATAGCAATATTTGATTTCCCCCGAAATAAATCAAAAGGTTTTCAATTAGCTGTTCAATAAATAAACCCGCACTCATTTCCTCACCCAATAAAATCTAAAACAAACATCAACCACAACAAATTCCAAAAGCTTACTATTAGGGCTTTTATGATAAAGGGCACACCATCCATGCGTAAAAAACTTATTGGAAGGAATGTAAAATTAGCGAAAAATACTAACAATCCAATAAGCAAGGCATCTCTCACTATTCCCGAATGGATGAAACCTAAACCGGCACCAAATGCGGCAAAAACAAAAGGAAAGAGAAAGCCGCTGTTTGTTGCGAGCTCTGAGAGAAAAGATGTTATTGAAAAATCTCTTTGCAAAAGTCTAAAAAACGGCGATGTGTATCCCATTAAGTATCCTACTATGGTTGTTGCAAACAGCAAAACCAGATACCATATCTTCATTTTCAACCACCATAATATAACATAATTATTATGAAAATAAAAATCAAAAAGAGAGCCGGAAAACTGAAAATGTTGAAAAATCCTAAATATGAGCCGAAAATCAACATAAAGGCAAAAACAAACAAGCTTCCCGCACCTAAAAATCTATAAGTTATTGCGGTTACTCCAGCAGAAAGCAAAAACCAAAAGAATATCCACAGATAAGATAAGCCTGGGTCAAAATGGCTTTCGCTTGCTAAATGTTCTGATGTTCTTGTCACAAACATTCTTCTTATTGTATATGTTGTTGTGTTTGTTCCATCAGTTACATTCACTTCTAAAATACAATCGTATCTTGTTCCTTCTGCTGTAGGCAAATAAGAGAAATAGCAATTTGCTGTATCTGTGCATCTCTGAGAATAAACAATTGTCGAACTATTGAATGTTGTATTATATATTGTTAAGTTTACGCCGCTTAGATTGTATGTAGAGCTGTTTATTGAGATGTTGAAAACTATTGTGTTTGTAAGATTTATCAAATTGACATCCGGAGATATTGTTATTCTCAAGTTTGTGTAAGGATATTCAATTATTGTTTCATTTACCAAAACTTGTAAAATGATTTCTATTGGTTGGGGCATGCCGGTTGAAATAACATATATATCTTCTACTGATTGATAACCATCTTTTTCAACTCTTACTAAAAAGTTGGTGTTGATTGGTAAGAAGAATGATGTTAAACCGGAGATTGTTGTTCTTTTTATGTCATAGAGCTGATATGTTTCATTAATGTATCTGTAAATTGTTATGGTTGCATTTGAAATCGGAGCACCTAAAACATTTATTACCTTAAATGTTGTTGTCATTCCGCTTTCTATATATGCCTTAATGAGATATTCAAATCCGGCTGTTGTGTTTAGATAAAAGTTTCTAAAAATATTTGCTGTTCCTAAAGCAAAATTGACTAAAGCAGAAGAATATCCGGTTCTGTTTGTTATGAATGCATTTTTGGTTGATAGTTGTGTGTTATTTGTTGTGAAGGAAAATGTAACATTTTCATATTCTATATTTTCTTCTAAATTAATCGGATAAAACAAAACAGAAGTGAAGTTTCCAATAATGGTTTTGTTTGTAAGTAATGATGTTTCTAAAGATGGCGTTTTTATATTATTCGAAGAACAATCTGTTGTGTTTTTGCTGTGATTGTAGAAATATAATAACATTGTTTTATTGCCTTTTGCTAAACTTTCAAAATTAACAAAAAATTCTGGTATGTTATCATCTTTTTTACAAGATGTTGTTGTTGGATAAACAAATTTTATATTATTCAAATCCGGCCTTGATAAGTATAATAGTTTGATTTCTTCTTCACTTAATGCTCTGTTGTATATTCGGACTTCGTCAATAGTGCCGTTGAAAAACCTACCACCGCCATTATCATTCCATATACCTATTGTTAAATTCCAATTCAACTGATTAATATTTCCACTTGCTGGAGTAGAGTTCTCTAAAATTCCATCAACATAAACTGATACATGTGTTCCATTGTAAACCCCAACAACAAAATACCATTTTGAAAGGTTTGAAAGAGATGATAAACTATTAACAGCATTTTCTATGGTTTCATTAAAAACAGAAAATCGCATTTTGTTGTTTGACAATAAAACTAAGTGGTATTGCGTATTTGCTAAATCTGTCCAACTGTTTGTTCCTTTCCTTACAAGTGTTTGATAATCGGATGAAATGTAATTTGGCTTGACCCACGCAGTTATAGTTATTTGATTTGTTGGATTTAAGATTGGATTATGCAAAATTAATACATAATCATCTACTCCATCAAATTCTAATGCTTTCCCAAACTTACCATCAACCCAAGTTGGATTGTTGTAGAGAGTTCCGTTCATGTTGTTTGAATAGTTGAGATAGAAAAATCCTGGAAAAATTCTTTTTTTTCTCAAATTGGAGAATGTGCTGCTTATATTTATATATGAATTATTGTGAGTGAAAAAAATAATAGATGGAGAGCCGGATGCCCCCGAACAAAAAATTGTATCATCTCTGCCGTTATATTTAAATAAAGAGCACGCCGGGTTTATATCAAGCGAAATGGCGTTTATTGATGTTGTTGAACCGCTTGAGAGCGAAACCTTATGGATTTTTGTGCTCTTTGCTCCACCGGTGGTTGTATAACCACCAAAAAGAAAGAGATAGTTATTGTATCTTATTCCTGTTTGTTGAAGCAAACCTCCGGTGGCTGTTGAAATTGTAGATACTGTTTTAGAAAAAACATTGTATTTTATAATATCTGATTTCACGACACTACTTAAAGTTAATCCTCCATGACAATAAAGATTTTCTTCATCTACTACGCAAGTGGTATCTAATCTGCCTTTATCACCTATTATTGCTTCGGTTTCAAATTGTTTTGATGTTACATTAAAAGAAAATGTTATATTTACATAATTTGTTCCTTCTGTACCGAGACAAAATAACTTATCGCTAATAAAACCACCGCAAGCAAAATAACCACCATTTGTGAAATAAAGATTAGAAGAATAGGAATTGATTAGATTTTTTTCAAAAAGCTCAATTTCCATAACCCCGAAATAGTTAAAATAAAGAAAGGAGCAATATACTCTGTTTTGGTATTGAAAACATTCTAAAGGAGTGTAAGGCAAAGTAAAACTTTCTGTTATTATTGCGTTTCTATCTAAAAACATTTTTCTCAAATAAGTTCCATCAATATGGATTAAATAAGGAGAACTACTTCTTGTGGAAATATTGCTTTTTGCTATATTCCCCGAACCTTCATTAAAATTCAAATAAAGAACCAAACCATCATTTAAAAATTGCGTAATGTCAATATGCATTGTGCAATTTACACAAGTTTGATTGTTTTCAAAATACAATTCACCGGCTCCTAAATATGAAGAAACATTTGTTTCAATAATTTCACCAAATCCAAAAGAAAATAAAAACAAAAAGAAAAACAAAATTGAAAAAACGCTTTTTATTTTTTTGCGCTTCTCCACAGATGATGAGAAAGCCAAGCTTGCCGTTGGTTTAAAAGCCAATGCCCCGCCTTTTGTTCCAAATGCTAAACCACCGCCTTTTGTTCCAAAAGCCAGTCCCCCTCTTGTTCCAAATGCTAAACCAGAAGAGCTTCTCTTGCTTGTTATCTCAAAACTTGGGCGGAGTGGTTTAGCTTTTGTTGAAGTCTCAAAAGCAAGCGTTCCAGAAAGCCTTGAGTCAAAAGATCTGGCAAAATTTTTATTTATTCTCTCAACTCTTCTGTTAATTCTATTTACTTTTACATCAAGTTTTCTGTTGAACTTTTTAACCTTCAGTTCCGCTTTATTAATTTTCTTTTTAAATTTGCCTATATTTTTCTCCGCTTTTCTCATTAATTTTTTTGATGTTTTTCTTATTGCTCCGACAAACCTTTTTATCTTTTCCAACCTACCTTCTTCCATCTATTTTCACCTTTTAAAAATATGCCAAAGCGAATAGGAGCAATAGCAAAACAAAAAATGCTGGAACTATTGAGAGCAAACCTTTTGCGAATGGGTCAAGAGTTGGCATTAATATGTTGATTTGTTCATAAACCATTGGAGCCATCGCTGCGAAAATAACTATTCCTAAAAACATTGCTATTACTCCTTCTAATGCAAAACCTTTCGCAAAACCTTTCATTTTTTACCACCTTTCCCTAATTTTAATTTTGGTTTTGATTTTAAAATATTTGTGAAAAACTTGGGTTTTTGTTTGGTTTGCAATTCTTTAGTAGGAACATAAAACATTCTTTTTTCCCAAGCTTCTTTTGTTTTTTTCGGTGGAGTAACCTTTCCGTATAACAAATAACTCACGCTTGCTTGTATTGGTGAAGGCAATAGTTTCTCTTTTTTCTTTGCTTCAACTTTAGCTTTCATTTTTGGAATTCCTAATTTTAATTTTAATTTCGGTGTGCTTGGGCTTACTTTTCTTGGAATTGATGTTGTTTTTTCTGTAATTTTCAGAGCGCTTTCCTTCGGTGCTTGCTTTAAAGCTAATGAAGTCTTCATTTGTAATTTAGTTAATTGCCTTTGCTTTTCTTCTTGTTTTTGTATTTGAGTTGTTAAAGGAGCAAAAATTTGTGTAGGAATTGTTGGTTGTATTAATTTTGGTTTTTCTGTAACTTTTGGTTTTATTTCTTGTGTTCTTATTGGTTTTAGAATTTCTTTTGTTAAGAAACCAAGAGCGGTTCCTTCTTTCTCTTTTTTCTCTTCTATTATTTCAACTTCAGGCCGAATTTCTATATCGGGTTTTAATCCGCCTTTAACAATTTCCGCATAATAAGGTTCGGTTTTTTCTGGAGAAGTGGTAAAAGATGGTTTAAAAGAAAAAACTAAAGGAACAAATGGCGTATGCTCTTTTGGAATTTCTTTTACAGAAACCGAACCTACGGGATGCATTAGTTTTTGTTCTGGTAAAGCGCCAATGCCTTCAACTTTAGAAATACCGCCCCCAATCGCTTGCAATGCTCCGCTTTTAGTTTGTATTGTTTGTGTTGTCTGCTCTGCTATTCTGTTGAAATAAGAGAATAAATCTTTTGTTTGTTGTAGTTTTAGCTGTTCTTGATACCATTTCAAAACATCTGTTCCGCCATATTTTTTAACAAACATTTTTGTAGTAAAGTCTGGCTTTTCCTTAACAAACAAATCAAACCTTTCTGCTATTTGAATTTCTCTTGATGTAACATATTTTCCTAAAAGCTCTGGCATTTTTTCCGAAGGCGAACCCTTTCTTATAGTTATTTTAGGATAGATTTCAACAACCGGCTCTCTTCCAGGCATTTTTATTATTCTTCCGTAACTCAGTTCTGTTGATAATGGTTTGCTTTTAATTCCTTGTGTGGAAATGTAAGTAAGAACATCAGACGGCTCATCTGTGATTTTCGGTGGTTTTGTTGTTTTATATGTTATTTCAATGGGTTCTTTGGTTTTCACGAAATCAAAATGAAATTCTCCTTTTTTAGGTTGTAATGTTTTGATGTCAAGTTCTTGCGCAGTAGTTCTTGTTATAACTTTATCGGTTTTTTCTCCGTATTTAATTTTTACTTCATATTCCTTTGGAGTTTTTGGTAAAGATGCTTGGTAAGTTTTTAATCCGGCGGCAAAAGATGCTGCGCTAACTGTAAAGGTTACGGCTTCTTTTGCTGCTTCTGTTCTCAATTTTTCTGCAGTCTCTTTTAGTCCAGCTTCTTCTAATTTTCCAGCTTCTTCTAATTTTTTGGCAACATCATAAGTTACAGCAGCAGTAGTTCCGGCACCTAAACCGAAAGTAATGGCTTTTAAACTAAAACCAGCGATAGCGCTTTTTGCTGAAACTGCTGTAGATAAAGCCCCAAAACTAACTCCACCGGCATAAGCAGTAAAAATCCGTCCAGGCAAAGAAGCGAAATATTCTTGACCAAAAGTAAGAAGTTCTCCTTGTTGTTCCCTTCTTTCTTTTAATGATAAGGCATGTTCTGCTGCAATTTCCAAACCTTTTTCAGTAAATCCTTCGCTAATTTTTTCTCCGGTTTGCTGCGCTTTAATAAACTCAAACCATTTTGATGTTCCAATCATTGAGAGAGCTGTAATTGTTTGTTCATGTTTAGGCATGGAAAGAAGCTGTTTCTTAATCAATTCTTTTTGGGCTTCTCTTTCTCTTTTCTTTTCAACTTCATAAATTGCTATTTTTTGAGCTTTTTCTATTGCGGCTTCTACCGGTTTTTCAACTTCTTTTTTCGCCAATTCTTGAGCAAGTTTGATAGCGTCTTGAACCGATATTTCCGACTTTCCTTCTGGTTTTATTTCCTTTAATTCTATTTTTTCTGTTTGAACATAGCCTTTTGGAATTTCTGCTTTAACATCGACTTTTGTTTTAAAAGGCGTATCTGCTTTTGCATAAGTAACTTGCCCATAAACAGGTTCGCCTTTTTCAGAAACTAATGGCTTGTAAACATCAACATAAGAAACGCTTACGGCTTGACCAGATTTTAATAATTCTTGCCCAACCTTTACGCTTTCTTTTACATCCCCAACAACAATTTCTTTTCTTTCACCTTCAGGCGTATAATAAACAACTGCTGGAACTTTTACTTCTGCGGCTATTTTTTGAGTTTCAGTTTTTTGAACTTGAGAAATAGGTTTCCATATTTGATATAAACCTTCTTGTCCAGCATAAGCATAACCTTTTTGAGCGAAATATTGAATATCTTCTTGTGTAGGCAATTTAGAAGAAAGAATTCTCTTTTCTTCTTGCATAATTAACTATTGTTTTTGAGAATTTAAAGATTTCTTTTTTAGGCATAAGTAGGTTTTAAATACTCTAAAAGCTATTTTTTAAAATAGAGATGAGTATCTTTTTTGAGTTTTTTAATTGAATTGCGTGATTGAATGAATGAGAAAAATGAATTTGTTCTTGAAGGATTTTTTGAAGATTTAGCAGAAACTTATTGGATTAATCAATGGATTTTGAAAATTATAAACAATATCACAGAAAAACAAAACTTTATTGCTCTTGTTAATTCCTTTGAGAAGGCATGTATAGAAGCCGGATGGATTAAGGTTGATGAATATAAAGCGGCATTAGAAGAGAAGTTGAAAGATGTGCAGAATTTAAAGGCAATGACTGCTGAAGAAATTATGAATAAGAATTTTGAAATAAGTAGTATAAAGTTTGCGTGCTTGCTTGGCTCTATTAAAGGTGCAAAAGGTGCTGAAAGAATTGAGCTTGAGGTGTAGGATATGGGATTAGAGAGAGGGATGCTTATTTTTAAAGAAATTCTTTCTCCGCAAGATATGGGAAAAGAAGTGATAAGAAGAATTATATACAATAGAATTGAGATGAAGAAAAATTGTTTTTTTATGCTTGTGGGTGATAGTGGTGAAGGTAAAAGTTATACGGCTTTGAGAATTGCTGAAATTGTGCAAGAGGATTTTGACCCGAAAACGCAAGTTGTTTATACTCCTGATCAGTATTTGGATGTTATAAATTATGCCGTGGAGAAAAGGAAAACGAAGGTTATTATATTGGATGAAGCGCATGTTACAATTCCAGCACGATTATGGTTAAGCTTTACTAATCTTGCGGTTGGTTTGGTTACAACAACATTTAGAAGGTTAAAATCTCTTGCGGTTTTGATTGTATCTCCAGATATCAATTGGGTTGAAAAAATGGTAAGAGAGAGTTGTAATTATTATGCAATATGCGAAAGAAAGAGAAGGGGTGGGAATTATGAAAATGTTTATGCTGATGTTTTCAGAGTTTTGAGAAATAGGTATGATATAGAGAAAACCAAAACTTATTTGAGAAGGATACCTTGCTATTCTGTTCCTTTGGGTAAAACATATATTATAGAAAAACTTGTTTTTAGTTTGCCTTCACAACAGTTGATTGATGCTTATGAAGAATGTTCTTATAAGTTTAAGAAAATGCTTTTAGAGAGAAAATTATTGGAAATAAAAAAGCAAATATCAAGAAGTCTTAATGTTATTATTTCTGTTGATGAAGCGATTAGAGCATTACAAGAAAGTGAAGAATTAAGAGAAGCGGTTTTAAGATATGATAAAAAGGGAAAAGCAATTTTGAAAAAATCTGCACTTAATTATTTTAAGTTAACTGATTTGGAATTTGTAAGATTGCAGAGAGAAGTTGAAAATCTTTTTAGTATGACAGAAAACCAAAATGCCTAAAATTTTAAATATAAGAAAAACAAAAAATAATTAAGGTGATAAAATTGCTATCTGTTTTCCAATCTAAGAAAAGGAGAAAAGGACCGCGTGTTTTGAAGGCTGGGAGAAAAAAAGGAAGAAGTAAAATAAAATATGATAAAAGAATAAGAGCTTTGAAACCAGGCAAGAGAATTTCAAAAAGAGGAAAAATATATTACGAATACAGAGCTAATAGAAGTGATATGAAAGGAAGGATAAGAGGAACAAGAAAATATTCAAAAAAAGGAAATTGGTTGTGAGTTTTTTTCTTTTTTAATTTTTTAAATACTTTTTGGATTTTAGTAGTATAAAAAGAAAAAAAATAATTAAAAATAATTTATAATTATAATTCTTCCACCTTAGAAGCAATCCATGCACGGTTCTTAAGGTCGCAGTTGTCCTCGTAAGTTACTCTGTATAATTTTCCTTCACATTCGTATATCCTAACAATTGCGTCCGCAATCGGAACGCTGTATCCAAAATGTTCTGTTTTGTATTGCTTTATAAATTTTCCTTTTTTTATTATTTTTTTTATTAGGTTTTTGGTTTTTTCCATTTTTTCTCACCTTTTTTTCAAATTTTTCTTATGTTTAATATTCCATGCTTTTAGAATCTTTTTACATTTCTTTTCGTATTCTATATCATTTAACTTTTCAATTTTTTCTATTTTTTTAAAAATATCTCTGACAGTTTTAGTATTACATGCATTAAAAACTTCTCTGCTTATTTCTGTTCTTTCGACAGTATAACCTTCTGAATAACTCTTAACATTCTCAAATATAACTTTTAAATTTTTGTTTTCACATTCACATAACATTATACTTGCTGCTTCTCCGTCAAAACCAAGCCCCCTTTGTAAACCTTCTTTGTTCATTTCCCCTGTCAGATTTTTCCATTCGATCACTTTTACAACATCGTAGAAAATTGATTGTTCTGAATAATCTGCACCTTCCCCTAATTTCACTGCTTCTCTTAGTTTTTCATCTACTTCATTTTCTTTAAAAATTTCTTTTAACTTTTTTACTGTTTCTTCATATAAAAAATCGTAAATTGTTATTGTTTTTTTGTTTTCTAAGAAAAATGTATTGCTTATTATTTTCTTTATTTTATAGTCTTCTTTGTGCGTGTGTTTTAGTCTTTTAAATTTTTTTACATCTTCTACTAAATAAAAGTTATTTTTATTATCTTTTAAAACAAAATATTCTTGTAATTTTTTAACTTTTCCGAACATTTCGAATTTTTCCATTCTTACCACCTTTTTTAATTTTTCTTATGCAGTCCAACGAACTGCACATATGTGTATAATATATATATAACATTTTTATTTAAATAGTTTTCTGTTGTGGAATATATATAATAAAATGAATGATATAACATTGTTATCCTCCTCGTCGGCTAAGACTCCTTGCGTAAGCTGGGGGTAGTTCACAACGCTGTTAAGTGAGTTTTTGGATGTAGTGGTTCTGTATTATGTTTAGTTAAATGAGTTATTGTAAAGAAAAAAGCAGAAAAATCCCTAAAAAATCCTTGTTTTTCACTTTTCTATCAAAAAGTGAAATCTTTTTATATTTTGCGGTTAAATAAATATTATGCCTAAATACTATAGGGATAAAACAGCATTCGAAGT
>Ga0065718_1001046_pt1 | contig 15170 bp, 16 predicted proteins | sample GBSCel77sediment_2_FD_59105 | JGI IMG/M metagenome (GOLD analysis project Ga0065718, IMG submission 59105) | Hot spring sediment microbial communities from Great Boiling Spring, Nevada - cellulolytic enrichment CS 77C v3 (version 3) | ecosystem: Environmental > Aquatic > Thermal springs > Hot...
TACTTTTCAGGCTCGAGAACTTTTCCCCCTATTGGGTGGGATTTTGGAATGTAGCGTTATTGTGGAATGTGTTGAGATAAAGATAGGGGACGGAAAGCTTTCTTACGTTAAGCCCTTTTACGGGGGAAAAATCTTGGGNGANGTCATTCCNAAANGTTATCCTCATATAGTCCTTGTGAGACCGAGGGTCTTTCAAGCGAAAGAGAAGCCTGCTGGGCAAGGTCTTATAAGGAAAGAGGAAGTACAAATTGATATGTCGAAAGTGAGGATAAAGACGTTAGATGTTTTTAAAGTAAAAGAAAAGGTNACCGACATAACCGAAGCCGATGTGGTGGTCTGCGGGGGGCGAGGCCTGAAGGCTCCGGAGAACTTCAACCTCTTAATGGAGCTTGCGGAAATATTAGGAGGAGTGGTAGGAGCCACCCGAGCGGTAGTTGATGCGGGATGGAGGCCTCAATCGGAACAGGTGGGTAAAAGCGGAAAAACCGTTTCTCCCAATCTTTATTTCGCCATAGGCCTTTCCGGGGCTATTCATCATGTGATGGGAATGGATAGCTCGAAAGTGNTAGTGGCCATTAACAAAGACCCCACCGCTCCTATATTCGAATANGCNGATTATGGGCTTGTAGCGGATTTGTTCGAGGTAGTTCCTATTTTGATTGAAGAACTCAAAAAGGAAAGGGGATGAACGGNGTAATNGATGTAATTGTGGTTGGAGGAGGGTTAGCGGGTCTTTCCGCGGCCTATGGTTTAGCGAAAGCGGGAATAGAAGTTTTACTTCTGGAAAGGGGCGACTATCCGGGCAGTAAAAACGTAACGGGAGGGAGGCTTTATCTGGAACCAATAAGGTCAATTTTCCCAGAACTATGGGAAGAAGCTCCCTTTGAGAGATGCGTGAAAAAAGAGAGGCTTTCATTACTTGCTAAAATAAGCTCATTAACGCTTGAATTTGATTCAGAAGAGATAAAAGGCCAAAGTTATACCCTTTTAAGGTCCAAATTTGACAAATGGCTTTCTGAAAAAGTGGAGGCCCAGGGAGGTTTGATAATCCCTCAGAAAAAGGTCACCGGTCTTTTAAAAGAAAACGGATGGGTAAAAGGGGTGGTGGTGGAAGGAGAGGAGGAACTGCGAAGTAATATCGTGATCATCGCCGATGGGGTTCTTTCGCCTTTAGCTCAACAAGCCGGTTTAAAGGAGGAGATAAGTCCCCACCGAGTGGCAGTGGGGGTAAAGGAGGTAATTCAACTTCCTCAAGAGGAGATCAATAAGCGCTTCAATTTGAGAGATAATGAGGGAGTTGCCCACCTTTTTGTAGGTGAAGTGACCGAAGGTGTTTTCGGCGGAGGATTCCTTTATACCAATCTGGATACGGTCTCTCTGGGCATTGTGATCGGCCTTGAGGCTTTTACCGATTCCAAAGAAGTTTCAGAAGTTCCAAGACTTCTGGAGAACTTTAAAAGTAGAAACGAAGTTTACCCCTTGATCGAAGGTGGTGAAGTTGCAGAATATTCGGCTCACCTTATTCCAGAAGGCGCCTTTGGGCTCACCAAAAAAGCTTTTCGGAAACGGAGTGTTGCTTCTCGGAGATGCCGCTGGCTTTGCCCTTAATCACGGCATCACGGTTCGGGGGAATGGATTTCGCCATAGCTTCAGGGTTTTTTGCCTCCGAAGTTGTTAAAGAGGCTAAAAAACGCAACGATTTCTCGATTAATACCCTTTCTTTGTACGAATCGTTTTTAAGAAACAGTTTCGTGCTTAAAGACATGTATAATTTCAAAAACTCTTCGGAAATATTGTGGTCGGTAAGCCGGTTATACAACTACTATCCCCGATTGGTTTTGGNANTTTTTAAAGATATATATTTTTGTTCCTGCAGAAAATAAAGAAAAGTTATGGAAAACGTTTTGTCGTTATTCAAAAAAGCTATTTTGTGATTTTCAAACATATAAAGACTTATGGAAATTACGAGGGCTTTAATGAAAGTTGATGAGAAACTTGTTAAAAACTTCTTTAGGGTTAAGCAAGATAGTCACATAACAATTGATCAAGAATTGTGTAAAAAGTCTGAATGTAAAGTTTGTGTTCGAATATGTCCTGCAGGGTTATATGAATTGAATGAAGATGGTAAGATTTCAGTGGAATATACTGGGTGTTTGGAATGTGGCACGTGCTGGATTTCTTGTCCATATAAAGCCATAAAATGGGAATATCCGTCAGGTGGCTTTGGGGTGCAATACAGGTATGGTTAGAGTGGGCCGAAATCTTGAAGTTAAGAAAAACTTGCTTTCCGATCAGATTTATGAGGTACTGCGCGAACGCATAAAGACGGGTTTATACCCACCGAAGACACGTCTTAAGGAAGGTAAATTAGCTGAGGAGATGGGGGTAAGCCGTACGCCGATAAGGGATGCCCTTAGGAGGTTAGAGAGAGAGGGGTATGTGGTCATCCTTCCGGGTAAAGGAGCCTATGTGAGATGGTTGAGCTTAAATGAGATGAGGGAATTAATAGAAATAAGAAGCATTCTCGAGGCTTATGCCACTCGGCTTGTGGCAGAAAAAAAAGATGAGACCCTTATCGAAAAGTTAGAAGACCTTCTCAAACAATTTAAGGAAGCCATGGATCAAAAAAATATACCATTATGCGTGAAGATTTCTACCGAATTTCATGAAACCATTTATCGCAATTGTGGGAATAATAAGTTATACGAGATAATCACTTCTTTAAGGGATCAATTTTATCAAATACGTATTCTGCTTTTAGAGATACCTGGAATGATGGAAACTTCGTGGAGAGATCATTTAGAAATTGTTAAACTCTTAAGAGAAAATAATGTAGAAAAGATCGAGAGCTTTGTTCGTAGTCATATAATGAAGACAATACAAGTTTTTATTAACCAACAAAGAGGGTCTGATCATGGAGAGGAAAATTAAAGTCTTAATAGCAAAACCCGGCCTTGATGGTCACGATAGAGGTGCCAAGATTGTAGCATATGCTTTAAAAGAAGCAGGTATGGAAGTGATATATACTGGTTTGCATCAGACTATCGATTCAATTGTCGCAACTGCCCTGACAAGAAGATGTGGATGTTATAGGCTTGAGTATACTTTCAGGTGCTCATCTTACCATATGCGAAAAACTTATGAAAAAGTTAAAGGAAGTGGGCTTAGAAAATAAGCCTGTGGTTGTTGGTGGAGTTATACCACAACAGGATATTCCCAAATTGAAAGAGATGGGGGTTAAAGCTGTTTTCCCTGGAGGCACTCCTTTGAGTCAAGTGGTGGAAGGGGTTCGCCAGGTTGCTATTCAATCGATGAAAGGGGAGGAGTAAAGATGGGGGTTGGAGGTGCCAAATACATAAGGGACGAAAAGGACAGGATAAAGGAGGTAATTTACGAATCCGGAATAAAGATAAAACCATTTTACACGCCTTCCGACTTGGAGGAAGTGGGGTTTGTTTACGAAGAGGACTTGGGTGATCCAGGGGAGTATCCCTTCACGCGTTCCATACATCCTGAGGGTTATAGGTCCAGGGCTTGGACGATGCGCCAATATACGGGTTTTGGTACCCCTCGGGAGACTAACGAGAGGTTCAAGTTCATGATTTCTCAAGGGCAGACCGGATTAAACGTGGCNTTTGATTTACCTACCCAGATGGGTCTTGATTCGGATGACCCTTTGGCCGAAGGGGAAGTGGGAAGGGTAGGAATGGCCGTTGATACATTAAGGGATTTTGAAATTGCTTTTGAGGGAATTCCCCTTGATAGGATTGGGACGGGTTTGACGATAAACGCGGTGGCTTCCATCATATTGGCCATGTATCAGGCGGTAGCTGAGAAATACGGCTATTCTCCTGAGTCCATAAGCGCTACTCCTCAGAACGACATCTTAAAGGAGATGATAGGCAGAGGTACCTGGNTATTTCCCGTTGAGCCTTCCATAAAGTTAATTGGGGATACCATCGAATATTCTATGAAAGTTATGCCTAAGACTAATCCGGTGAGCGTATGTGGATATCATATAAGGGAGTCAGGGGCCACTCCGGCTCAAGAGATCGCCTATGCGATTCTTATAGCCAATGCTTACATCGAGGAAGTAGTAAAAAGGGGATATCATGTGGACGAATTTGGACGAGGGATAACTTTCAATTTCAACGTCTTTGGAAATCTATGGGAAAACGTGGCTAAGTTCCGAGCCGCCAGAAAGCTGTGGGCGAAGAACATGAAAGAGAAATGGGGAGCTAAGGATAAACAGACCATGTTCTTAAGGGGGCTTTTTTGGAGGAGGTGGTTCGGGTTTAACCAAAGAACAGCCCATAATAAACGTGGTGAGAGGNGCTTATTATGCCTTGGCCGCTGCCCTAGGGGGAGCACAAACTACTGCTATTTGTTCTTATGATGAGGCTTATACCATCCCNACTCCTTATTCAGCACTCATATCCTTGAGGACCCTTCAGTTGTTAATGGACGAGGTGGGGTTGAGGGATACGGTGGATCCCTTGGCGGGTTCCTATTTTATAGAGACGCTAACCAAGAAGATGGAAGAGAAGATAATCGAAGAGATGGAGGAGATAGAACGTATAGGCGGTATAAAACTGGCGGTGGAGACGGGTTATATCCAGAGGAAAGTGGCCCGACAGGCATATGAATGGCAAAAAGGATTGGAGAGGGGAGAATACATCAAGATCGGTGTTAATAAATACACCGATCCCGGTCCGCTGGGAACGGAGGACGTGAAGCTACATGAGTATAACCCCGAAGTAGCCGAAGCCCAGATAAAGTCATTAAGAGAGATCAAACTACACAGGAACAATAGGGAAGTGGCGAGATGTTTAAATGATCTAAAAGTCGCGGCAAAGCAAGGGAAAAACGTAATGCCATATCTACTGGAGGCGGTTAAGGCTTACGCCACATTGGGAGAAATGACAAGTGTGTTCAAGGAAGTTTACGGGGAGTTTAAGGAGCCTTCTATTTTTTAAAAAGATCAGAGGAGGAAGATCATGCCTTCCTACCGATTAGGATGTGACATCGGTGGTACCTTTACGGATTTTGTCCTTGTGGAGGATGAAAGCGGGGAAATTATGGTCAATAAATGCCTCACCACCCCTCAGGATCCTTCGGAGGCGGTAGAGCAGGGTATTAGAGGTCTTCTTCAACGCGGGGTCAATTTCATACCCTATTTAAAAGAGATAATCCATGGAACCACTTTGGTCATAAACGCCATTATCGAAAGGAAAGGGGCCAAAACGGGTTTAATAACCACTAAAGGTTTTAAAGACGTCCTCGAACTTGGTAGAGAACTCCGTTACGATCCCTACGATATTTTTGCTGAATATCCCGAACCCTTAGTCCCTCGCTATTTAAGAAAGGAGGTCNCGGAAAGAATCTCGAGTGACGGGAGAGTAATTATACCNTTAGATGAAATGGAATTGAGGGAAAAACTTGATGAACTTTTAACAGAAGGNATTCAATCTTTAGCCGTATGTTTTTTGAATTCTTTCATAAATCCAGTTCATGAATTTAAGGTTAAGGAAATAGTAACAAGAGAAGCTCCAAATTTATTTTTATCCATATCTTATGAAGTTTTGCCTCAAATAAGAGAGTATGAAAGAACATCAACTACAGTAACAAATGCATATGTCAAACCTATTACGGCAAGGTATTTAAAACGTTTAGAAGAACGTTTAAGTTCTTTAGGATTTGAAGGGCGGTTATTTATAATGCTCTCATCGGGAGGGATTACTACTACCGATGTGGCGCGGGAATATCCTGTTAGGATTATCGAATCAGGTCCTACCGCTGCTGTAATTGCTGCCCAATATTATGGAAAATTATTTGGGATTTCTGATCTTTTCTGTTTTGATATGGGAGGTACTACGGCTAAAAGTTGTTTGATTCAAAAAGGAAAAGTGGATTTGGTTTCCACCTTTGAAGTAGGGCGGGTGCAAAGGTTTAAGAAGGGTTCGGGTTTACCNATTCAGGTTCCGGTGGTGGACCTTTTGGAGATAGGGGCTGGTGGGGGGAGTATAGCCAGGATAAATCGAAGGGGTCTTCTCCAGGTAGGTCCGGAAAGCGCTGGGGCTGATCCCGGTCCTGTTTGTTATGGTTTAGGCGGTGAAGAACCTACGGTGACCGATGCCGATTTGGTCCTCGGTTATCTTGATCCCAATTATTTCCTCGGTGGAGCTATGAAGCTTAACAAAGAGGCGGCGATAGCCGCTATAAAGGATCGGGTAGCTCTTCCTTTGAATGTTTCTTTGATCGAGGCCGCTTACGGCATNCATGAGCTCATTAACGAGACTATGGCAGCCGCAGCGAAGACCCATATTGCCGAAAAGGGCGGTAACCCCAATATAGTGACCATAGTGGCTTTTGGAGGTGCGGGTCCGGTACATGCTTATGGTCTTGCCAAAAAGATAGGGGCCAGTAGGATTTTGGTTCCACCTTTAGCGGGTGTAGGGTCGGCCTTAGGGTTCTTCACGGCTCCTATAAGTTTTGATCTGGCGAGAAGTTACAAAGGTAAAGTGGAAGAGATGGATTTTAATATGGTGGAAGAGATTTTTAAGCAGATGGAAGAAGAAGGGGCTTCCATTTTAAAGGGGGTTCGTGAGGGCGATGAGATTATCTTTGAAAGGGCATTGGATATGAGGTATGTGGGTCAAGGTTCGGAGACCACGATCCCCATTGAGAGGAAGCCCTTTAACCTGTGGTCAAAAGAAGAAATAAAGGCGCTCTTTCACGAACATTATCAGCGTCTTTATGGACGTACTTATCCAGGAAGTCCAATAGAATTTGTGACCTTTAGGGTAAGGGCAAAACTCCCAGAGAGGCCTTTTAAATTTCCTCGATTGAAAGTGGAATCGGAGGATCTCGAGAAGGCCCGAAAGGGGAAGAGGGAGGCCTTCTCCCTTTTAGAAAAAGGAGTTCATCTTATTCGATGTTTATGATCGATATAAGCTCTTCCCGGGTGCCTTAATTAGTGGGCCTGCCATTATCGAAGAGAGGGAGTCCACCATAATAATAGGTGAGGATGCGGAGGCCTCAGTGGACGAGTATGGGTTCGTTTGGATCAAGATCAAAGGGTAAAGGAGGCCGAAAAAAATGGCGGGGAAGTTTGATCCCATAAGGTTAGAGATTTTGTGGAGGCGTTTAATTGCTATTGTAGACGAAGCGGACGCTACGGTTGCTCGTACTGCTTTTTCCAGCCTTTTGCGGGACGCTCACGATTATACTTGTATGTTTACCGATAGATATGGTCGAGAATTGGCCCAAGGGACTTTTTGTACCCCGGGACAAGCTGGGGCCATGGCCTTAGGGATTAAGAAAATTGTAAATATGTTTCCCTTTGAGAGTTATCGACCGGGTGATGTGATAATAGTGAATGATCCCTGGCTTCTGGCTGGGCACTTGAATGACATATGTGTGTTAAGCCCTGTTTTTTACAAAGGTGAACTTGTGGCCTTTACCGCTTGCGTATTTCACCATTCTGACATAGGGGGAAGGGTCTCTTCCGATAACCGCGAGGTTTTTGAAGAGGGTTTGTTCTTACCTCCGGTGAAACTTTACGAAGAGGGTAAATTAAACGAGGCACTTCTTGAGATAATCCGTTGGAATGTGAGGACTCCGGATTCCGTTATCGGGGATATAAGGAGTCAAGTGGCTGCCAATCACGTTTGTGCCCGTAAATTAATAGAGATGTTAGAAGAAGAGGGGTTAAAGGATCTGGATGAGTTGGCAGAGGAGATCATAGAAAGATCCGAACGCAGTATGAGATTGGGAATCTCCAATATCCCTGAGGGCGTTTATCCGTTTGAGACGGTAATAGAAGGGCCTCCGGGTAAGGAAGACGTGTTGGTCAAGCTCAGTGTTAAGGTTAAAAACGGAGAAGTGGAGGTGGATTTCACGGGTACTTCTCCCCAAGTGGATTGGGGGGGCAATGTGGTTTATAACTTCACCTATGCTTACTGCTTTATGGCCATTAAAAGCGCAGTAGATCCTGAGATTCCCGTAAATGAGGGTTCAACTAGGCCTATTAAAGTCACAGCTCCGGAAGGAAGCGTGGTTAACTGCAAGTTTCCCGCGGCAGTTGCGGCCAGGATGCAGATTGGGCATTTTATGGCCGAATTGGTTTTCCGCGCTTTAGCACCCGCTATTCCCGACAGGGTAATTGCTCCCTGTGGAGGTACGCCTGCTCACACTTACATATTTTATGGTCAACGCCATGACGGAAGTCCTTGGCTCACTAACGTAATAGGTGGTGGAGGAATGGGAGCTAGTAGCAAAAGCGATGGGCATCATTGTGCCATATTCCCCGCCAACGGGGCCAATACGCCAGTGGAGATCTTCGAAAGCGATACTCCTCTTTTGGTTTTAGAGAGAAACTTGATTCCCGATTCCGGAGGAGCTGGGAAGATGAGAGGTGGCCTCGGAAGGACCTTTGTGGTGAAGGTCCCAGATGATGAGTTTGCTCCCAAACCCCCGGTGGTAATAGCCATTCAAGGGGGAAGGTTCAAGTATCCAGCCGAAGGACTTTTCGGGGGGAAACCAGGGGCGAAGTCCAAATTCCTCGTCAATGGGGAGCCAGGTGACCCCAGTACCTTAACTTTTTGTAAACCCGGTGACATCATCGAATTTCACGCTCCGGGAGGAGGAGGGTTCGGCGATCCTTTGGAGAGGGATCCCGAGATGGTGAAGCAAGATGTGCTTTATGGGTATGTGAGTTTGGAGAAGGCGCAGGAAGAATACGGCGTGGTAATCGATCCACATACCTATGAGGTCGATTGGGAGAGGACCAAAAAACTAAGGGAAAAGTTAAAAATGAAGATGACTCTTTAAGGGAGGGTTTTTATGGAAAAAAGGTCCTTCATACCGAAATTGACCGAAAAGGAACTAAAGGAATTACAGCTAGAGGGTTTAAGGTGGACAGTAAAACATGCCTATGAGGGATCCGAATTTTACCGGAAAAAGATGCAGGAAGCGGGGGTTAAGCCCGATGACATAAAGAGCCTGGATGACATAAGTAAATTGCCCTTTACTACGGCTCAAGACCTGAGAGACGGTTATCCTTTTCCCTTAAGAGCCGTTCCCTTCGAGAAAATAGTCAGAATACATGCCTCTTCTGGTACCACCGGTAAAAGAAAAGTCCTGTGCTACACACAAAAGGACATCGACGATTGGGCCGATATGATGGCCAGATGCTACGAAGTAGCTGGACCTTACCCCCCTTGATCGGGTNCAGATAGCGGTCGGTTATGGGGTATGGACTGCGGGAGTGGGATTTCAACTCGGATGTGAACGCCTTGGAGCTATGGCGATACCGATCGGACCGGGCAACTTGGATATGCAATGCCAGTTTTTTGGTCGATTTTCAAACCACGGTTATATGTTGTACGGCCTCTATGGCTTTGCTTCTGGCGGAGGAGGTTGATCGGAGAGGATTAAGGGGGAGGCATCAATTTGAAAAGGGTGATAATGGGTTCGGAAAGGTCAAGTGATGCGATGAGGAAGAGAATAAAGGAATTGTTGGGAGTGGAACATGTGTTTGATATAACTGGGTTAACCGAGTTATATGGGCCTGGAGCAGGCATAGATTGCGAGTTCCACAAAGGTATCCACTATTGGAGCGATTATTACATTTTAGAAATCCTGAACCCTGAAACCTTGCAACCCGTACCACCAGGGGAGATCGGGGAGATGGTGGTTACTACTTTAAGGAAAGAAGCTGCTCCTTTAATTCGCTACAGGACAAGGGATTTGACTCGTTTGATACCTGAAAAATGTCCTTGCGGGATGGTATTTCCATTACATGATCGGATAATGGGAAGGTCCGACGACATGTTCATCATAAGGGGGGTGAACGTTTATCCGAGTCATATAGATGAGATACTTTCTTCCATTTCGGGCATTGGGAGTGAATATCAAATAATCCTGGAAAGGCGTCAAGACGGTAAGGATTACATGATCCTCAAAGTGGAAAGGGAAAAAGACGGCGATCCTTCTATGGATTCCCAAATTGCTAAGGAGATTTCGGAGAAGATAAAGAAGCAGGTTTTGGTGAGTTGTGATGTGGAGATAGTNGATTACGGAAGTTTACCTCGTACTGATCGTAAGTCAAAAAGAGTTTTTGATTATAGGGAGTGAGAAGATGATGAAATTAAAAGTGAAGGAATATTTCAAGGTTAAGTCAATAGAAGAAGCCATAAACCTTAAACTTCAGTATGGTGAAAAGGCTATGTTCATCGCTGGTGGAACAGACGTGATAGTGGGGTTAAAAAACAAAAANTGGACCCCTGAAGTTTTGATTTCACTGAATGATATTCCGGGTCTTTCTTATATAAAAGAGGAAAACGGAACCGTGAAAATAGGGGCGCTTACCACTCACAGGGAGATAGAGAGGTCATCCCTTATCGAAAAGAAAATTGGAGCTCTCATGGATGCCGTTAAAAACCTGGGTTCGGTCCAGATTCGTAATGTGGCAACCATAGGGGGGAATCTGTGTAATGCGGCTCCTTCGGCGGATACCGCTCCTCCCTTGTTAGTTCACAATGCCTTCGTAACACTTGAGGGCAAAGGGGGGCGAAGGTCTTTGCCTTTGGAGGAGTTTTTCCTTGGTCCAGGTAAGACCGCAAAAAAAGAGGATGAGGTATTGATCGAGATCAGTTTGCCCACTCCTCCAAAAACCGCTAAAAGCGCTTATTGGAAACATACCAGAAGGGCAGCCCTTGAGCTTCCTATAATAGGTGTGGCTGTGTATTTAGATGTAGACCCCCGAGAATACGGAAGATTGCAACAGGTTTTTGACCTACCGGACTCCACTTGGGATGACCAGTTAAGAGCTTTAAACGAGAGTGAGGTATTCTGTAAGGAATTGAGGGTGGCTTTAGGGGTTGCTGCTCCCATTCCCTTGAAGGTAAAGGATCTAGACGGAATAGTGAAAGATAAGCATTTAAATGACCAACTTCTTTCTGAAGTGACAGATGTGGCTTTACAGAAAGCACAAGTAAGAGATAGTTGGAGAGGTGCAGCTTGGTATCGTAAAGAAATGATAAAAGTATTGACTAAAAGGTTGGTACTTATTTGTTTGAGAAGGATTTTGAAGGAGGTTTAAAGGTGAGATACACGATAAATTTTAAGCTCAACGGAGAAGAGATGAGCATTGAAGTAGAACCTTCGTGGACATTGCTTTATTTGCTTCGGGAAGTTTTAGGCCTTAAAGGGACAAAAGAGGGATGCGGAATGGGAGAATGTGGAGCGTGTACGGTCCAAATAAATGGGAAAGCGGTTGCTTCTTGTATATACCCCGTAATGGAAGTGGATGGGAAAGAAGTTTGGACTATAGAAGGGTTAGCTCAAAGTTCTGGGACACTTCATCCATTACAAAAGGCCTTTATTGAACGCGGAGCTATTCAGTGTGGTTTTTGTACTCCTGGGATGATAATGTCGGCAAAGGCTTTATTGGAAGAGAATCCTTCGCCTACCGAAGAGGAAATAAAAGAAGCTATTGCTGGTAATATATGTCGATGTACAGGTTATGTACAAATTATTGAAGCCATAAAACATGCAGCGGAGGAATATTATGGAAGCAAAAAATAAGGAAGAATTGGAACAATTTGCAGTTGTCGGGAAGCCTATCCCCAAAAGGGATGCTTATTACAAAGCTACTGGCCAAGCTTTTTATATACAGGACGTAACGCTCCCAGGAATGCTTTATGGGAAAATTTTGTGGAGCCAATACCCACATGCGCGGATAGTTAATATAGATACCTCAAAAGCTAAACGGCTACCCGGGGTTAAGGCAGTTCTTACGGGGTATGATGTTCCAGAGTTTCGATTTGGCTTTTTGAAGGATAATATGCCTTTAAAGAAAAACAAAGTGGTCACATTGAGAGACGAAGTAGCAGCAGTTGCGGCTATTGACCCGGATATAGCTGAGGAAGCAATAAGCCTAATAAAGGTTGATTACGAACCCCTTCCAACCGTCTTCGATCCCATAGAAGCGATGCAAGAGGGAGCTCCCCTTATTCATGAGGAAAAGGGTACTAACGTATTACCTCTTCCTTGGAAGTTAAAGGTAGGAGATGTAGAAGAAGCCAAGAAGCGCTCCGCCTNTATTGTAAGTGATCGATTTAAAACCACCTGGGTGACCCATTGCTGTATGGGCACAAGTGGGTGTGTGGCCTATTTTGATCCTCAAGGTAATTTGGTCATTTATGCCAATACTCAAATTCCCTACTTGGCTCAGAGGGATTTCCAGGAGTTTTTGTCTGTTTTGGGGCTGGGTGATAAGAGGGTAAGGGTTATTCAACCCTATATCGGAGGCGGGTTTGGTTCAAAGTTGGATACCTATGCCTATGAATATATTGCGATTCTTTTGGCCTGGGTGACGAAACGCCCGGTAAAGATACTTTTCACTCGTGAGGAAGAGTTTAAATATACTTCCCCTCGACAACCAACTATCATCGAGATAACCCAAGGATGTGACAAAGAAGGGAGGTTAACTTTCCGAGAGGTACACATGATCCTGGATAACGGAGGACGTACCTCGTGGGGAGCCACTACGCCTTCGGTGATGATGATGCCCATCTCTTCCCTTTATAAGGTTCCCAATGTGCTTTATACAGCTACTTGCGTATATACCAATAATACTTACTGTCAAGCTATGCGAGGATATGGTAATCCTCAAGCAACTTGGGCGATAGAATGTTCCATGGACGAATTGGCTGAAGAGGCTGGAATAGACCCCATGGAATTCCGTTTGATAAACGCTAATCAACCTGGGGAAATTACGCCACAGAATTTTAAGGTTTCTTCTTGTGCTTTAAGGGGAGTGCATCGAAGAGGTGGGAAGACTGTTAGAATGGAAAGAAAAAAAAGGCAAACAAAGGGATAAGGCCAGGGGAGTGGGAATGGCCTCATTGATACACGTGGGTGGTGGCGCAAGGGTTTATCGATCAGACGGGTGCGGTACCATCATTAAGATAGATGATTTTGGAAAAGTCCAAGTCTTTACGGGAGCCACTGATATAGGACAAGGAGCCGATACGGTAATCGCTCAAGTAGTTGCTGAAGAATTAGGGGTTTCTATTGATGATGTCACAGTGATATGGAACGATACCGATATATGTCCTTGGGATGTTGGTGTACATGCAAGTAGGACTACCTTTATTGCTTGTCATTCTGCTTTAGGAGCGGCAAGAAAAATAAAAGAAAAGATCCTACAGTTAGCTTCTTTAATTCTTGGAGTTAGTGAAAAAGAGCTAAATATTAAAAACGGATTGATATTTTCACAAAAAGATGCATCCAAAAATATATCTTTAACCAAGCTTTTGCGTAATATTCATTATAGAACACAGGGAACTATAATGATGGCTGAGTATTTTTATGATCCTGATACCGAAATGTACGATAAGGAGTTTAAAGGGAATTTCTCAAAAGCCTATGCATATGGAACTCATGGAGTTGAAGTAGAAGTGGACAAAGAAACGGGTAAGGTGAAAATATTAAAATATGTAGCAGTTCACGATGTGGGTAAGGCGATTAATCCTATGTTAATAAAAGGACAGATTTATGGTGGAGCGGTGATGGGGATGGGTTTTGCGTTAACTGAGGAGATGATCTTTCGAGAAGGAGAGCTTATGAATCCCAATTTTAGGGATTATAAAATCCTCACCGCTAAAGATGTGCCTCCTATAGAGGCTGTTTTAATAGAACCCTGGGAAGAAACGGGGCCTTATGGGGCAAAAGGGATTGGGGAGCCGGGGTGTGTGCCTTCAGCACCAGCTATTGCCAATGCCATTTATGATGCGATCGGGGTAAGGATAAAGGAATTGCCTATTACGCCTGAGAAAATCTTGAAAGCCTTGAAGGAGAAGGAAGGCAGCTAACCACCTCCTAAAGGTTCCATGAAAATTTCAACAAAGACTTCGTCTCCGTCTTGAAGAGGGGTATCACCTATTTCGGTCGGTAAAAAGGTCCTTCCGTTAAGGATTATTCTTCTTAGATCATCTCCAGGGTTTTTCTTATGGTCCAAAACTTTGATGGGTAAGACAATGGATTGAATTCTTTCGAGTAGATCCTTTAAAGTACTTCCCTCCTCTACTTCTAAAAATATCGGAGGGTTAAACTTATTCATCATCACGAAATTAGCATCGATTTTGATCTTCATTTTCCTTTGGAAGGAAACACGAATTCGCCGTCAAGAACTTCCAGTAAAAGGCCGCACATTTCCTTGGGATTATGAATGAAGGCGTATCTATTACCCATTAAAAACCGGGGTTTAGTATCGATAGTTTTTACACCTTTCTCTCGAAGTTCCTTAAGAGCTTCTTCTACATCCGGAACGCGAAAAGAGATTAGAAAGACTCCTTCACCTCTTTTTCTAAGAAATTTGGCCACTTCGCTTTCCTCATCAGTTGGTTCCATAAGTTCAAATGCCACATCTCCTACATAGTATCTGATCACCTTAATTTTTTCCTCAGGAGCCGTGTACTCAACTGCGGGTTCCAATCCCAAGTCCTCTTCAAAACGCTTACGGGCACTTTTTAAATCCTTTACCGCAATACAGATATGATCCACCGCTAAGAGTTTCATCTTTCCTCCCTTTGGGCTACTGCTTCTATAGCTTCGATGATCTTCTTGTAACCTGTACAACGGCATATGTTAGAAGAAATAGCTCGGATAATATCCGAACGAGTGGGTTTCGGATTTCGATCTAACAGCGCTTTAGCAGTAAGTATCATCCCAGGCGTACAAAAACCACATTGTACTGCTCCNTGATTAACAAAGGCCTCCTGTAAAGGATGAAGCTTATCCCCTTGTTTAAGNCCTTCTATCGTGGTTATCTCTCGGCCATTAACTTCTGCAGTGAGCACCAAACACGACCTTACCGGCATTCCATCAAGTAAAACGGTACAAGCTCCGCAACTTCCTAACCCACAACCTTCCTTAGTTCCCGTAAGTTCCAATCGATTCCTCAGGGTTTCAAGGAGGGTCTCATAGGGTTTTACACTTAGATCAACCTGGTCGCCATTGACCTTAAATTGCACCCTTATGAGTTCCATTGTAGCCTCCTTCAACTTTCAAAAACCCTTTTGGCTAACCTTTGGGAAAGAACGGGTATCATCTCTTTCCTATAGAGAGGATCAAGTATTGTATTGGCAATAGCCTTTGTTTCT